>Ga0210391_10001170_pt1 | contig 24421 bp, 14 predicted proteins | sample IncBWC12OmetaG_FD_160573 | JGI IMG/M metagenome (GOLD analysis project Ga0210391, IMG submission 160573) | Forest soil microbial communities from Barre Woods Harvard Forest LTER site, Petersham, Massachusetts, United States - Inc-BW-C-12-O ...
GCTTCAGAACCGCCACGATCTGCTCCACAGAAAAACGCTTCCTCTTCACGGCAAATCTCCCTTCCTCCAGGTCAGATTCTGCCGGAAACTAACTCTCAAAGCGTGTTAAGAATTGGGGGGCCGATCACCAGGTCACGCACATGCCTTGCGGCATCCTTAGCGGAAATTATTGACGAGCATGATGCTGGAGTTGTTCTCGTCGAGTTGCGAGTAAAGCATGTATCGACCGTCAGAGGAAACAGACATACCATCGCCGAAGTCGCGATCCGTTTTGAAGACTTCGCGGGTTTTTCGAGTGGCGAAATCGTAGAAGCAGACGGTACGCGGAGCGAGTAGCGGCGTGAAGTAGATGCCGTTCGGACCGACTGTCCACCGATGGTCAGTGTAAAGCTCGGGCATATCGGGGACGGATCGTGGTACCGCGGCAGGTTGATCGAGGGCAAGCATCTTGAGGGGAATTTGTCCGCTGGTTGGCATGAAGAAAAGGGTCTTGCCGTCCGGGGATTCTACCGGTTCGTCAATCGTGTCGGAGGCAACGATCAAGACGGGCGAACCACCTTCGGCGGGGCAGCGATAGATTTGCTGTCCCACGCCTTCATAGGTGCGAAAATAGATCCATTTCCCATCATGGGACCAGTCGGGAGTGCTGGCTCTGCGAAACGGGATCGGCAGCTCGCGCGGAACTCGATCCGAAATCTTGGCAACGTAAATGCCAAGTGATCCGTCTTCATCCATCTGAAACACGATTTTCTGGGAGTCTGGGGACCAGCGCGGGAAGCCGGCAGCCCCACGGTGAGAAATCTGGACGAGGTTACTGCCGTCTACATCGGCCATCCAAACGCTCCAGACGCCGGAGCGGGTAGAGTCGAAAGCCACATGTCTACCGTCGGGCGAATACTGGGCTTCGTTCTGTTGTCGGGTCGATGTGTACATCTGCACAGGGGGAGCCTCGGGATGCAGAAGATCCCTGCGCCAGATATTATTGTGAAAAGTTAAATTGCTGAATGCGAGCTTCGTTCCGTCGGGCGTGGTTGAGGGCCAAGCTCCGTTGAAGGAAATAGGAAGTTTCTGAAGCAGTCCGTCGCTGACTCGAATTTCGTCCAGTTCGGGACCCTCTTCGCGGACCCTGGAAACAACAAGATATTTGTCGTCGCCGGTCCAGGCAATGCTCGAAGGAAATTCATGCAGTGTGGCTAAAGATCTTTTTGATTTTCCCTTGATGTCGGCAAGGAGATACTCAAAATTTGAGGTGCTGTGAACGCAAAGAAGGGCGAGTTGCTTCCCGGAATGCGAGAAAGTCGGATCACCTTCGTGAACGCAAGCCGGGTCGTGCGGAAGCTCGTGAGCCTCTAAAGTGTCCAGGTTGAGCAAGAAGTTGGTGTTGCTGGGACGGCCATTTTCGTTGTCGGAATATGCGATCCATTTGCCGTCCGGCGACCAACTAAGAGGAGCCGCGACGTCATAAGGAGTGTGTGTGGCAATGAGCTTTCGTTCCGGTCCGCCGAGAGCAGGCACAATATAAATCCCCGTATCCGGCCCGGCGACACGCATAACAGCAATCTGTGTTCCATCAGGTGACCAGACGGGGCTGACCCAGTCCGATGGATGATTCGTCAGACGGAGTAGGGTTTCGCTTCCAATGGCTTTGAGGTAGAGATCATAAGCCGGGGCACCCGAGTCTCTGGTAGTGCCGTTGTCCCAAGCGAAGGCGATACGCGATCCATCGGGAGAAATCGCCGGAACGGTTTCCTGACCAGGATAGGAAGTAAAAGGATCGGCAATCATCGGTTGGAAATTAAGCGTGGAGTTAACAGGTTTGCGGTATAGCCAGACGAATAGAACCGCGGCGGCCGCCAGGGCTGTTGCCGCCATCGTTCCAAAAATCCAGTTCCTGCTAATTTCGGACTTTGTGGCGACAACCGGAACGAGTTCCACAAACTGGACCGGCTCTGCCACCGGCATCTCCACCGGCGCGCTGGGTTTGATCTTGCCGATGAAACGGTAGCCGCGTTTGGGAAGCGTCTCGATATAGCGGGGATTGTCGGTGGCGTCTCCCAGCGCCTCACGGATCTTGTTTACTGCGGCAGCCAGACTGTGTTCGAAATCGACGAACGTATCCGCAGGCCATAACTCGCAGCAAATCTCCTCCCGGCTAACCACGTCCCCGGCATTTTCCAGTAACAAAACCAACAACTGAAAGGGCTGAGCCTGCAATCGAATCCGGGTGCCATTCTTTCGAACTTCGCCAGAGCGCAAATCTAGCTCGAAATTGTCGAAGGCAATTCGTTGAGGCCGCGGTGAGGGCGACGGTGCGTCTTTGCGAATCTTAAAAGGCATGTGACCGTCCTAGACGGCTGGATAGCTAAGTGTCAGTTCCATCCGCTCCAAGTAAGTCATCGACTGTTTTAAGGCCGACCAGTTGGCTGGCTACGGACAGGTAGCCAGTATGAACTGCAACCCGGGTCCGCAGTGCGAACTAGGCCAAAATCGCATCCTCAGCGGTTAATTCCGCAGATGCTAGCACCCCCGCGAAGGCGCGGTCAAGCGCGAGACTGCTCAGCAAAAGCCTCTGATATCAGTGAGTTATCTGGTGACAAAAAATTAAACCTGAAGGGAGGACACAGGCATTGCGCCCAAGCGCCTTTTCGATGAAATTGCGTGAACTTTGCTTTTGTTCCGCCCTCCGGGGGTTGGGAAAAAGCATGTGGACTCTAGCTCAACTAAGAGGAGAAGACAATGAATCAGATTGGTGGAATCACCTTGAAACTACTTCGGAGCGGGCGGTTCTCCGCACTTGCTGCGTTAGTGGGATTGGGTCTTTTGTTCAGTGCTGCCAGCGCAAAGGCGGGTTGTGGCATTCCTTACAAAGCTGGAGCAGCCCCGGCAATTCCTTTTGTCAGCCCGCACGCGGATGACGAATGGCGCGAGCAGGCTAGCATCGTAGGTTTGTGGCATGTGATTTACACGGGAAATTACGATAATAATTTCCCTCCCGGAGGGCCTTACCCACCCATACCCTTCCAGTTCCTGGAATCCTTCAAAACATGGCACGCGGATGGAAATGAATTTGAAAATGCATTTCTTCCACCCGCCGGCGGGAATATCTGCTTCGGGGTGTGGAAGGACCTGGGTGACCACCGCGTCAAGCTGCACCATATCGGCTTAATGTTTGCCGCAGATGGCAGCATGTCGAGCATCTTCACCGTCGATGAATCGGATACGGTCGCGTCCGACGGCAAAACCTACAAAGGTATGTTCGATTTCAAACTCTGGCCGCCCAGCTACGAGGCGGTCGGCGTGGGAACCCCAATAGCGGAGGTCAAGGGAACCACGGCCGCAACTCGCATCGCCGTCGACTGAAGATTCAACTTCCCTTTTGCGTCCGATGATCGCTGGACAGCAAGGCCCACGCTTTTACGCCCCAAGAGCGTGGGCCACCTAGTCTGCGTATGGGACTAACCCCGGCTAGACCGTTGCGCCCTTCGCCATTTGGCGTTGAATCTCCGTCATGCTGAAATGAGCCTGCGACTCCGCAATCAGCCCATCCGCAGCCATCCGCCACTCTTCAAAACCCTTGACGCTTATATGCTGTCCGGTACCGTCCGGCCCGAAATTGACCCCTGCCAGTGTCCAATGAACTTCGGCACCGTCGCCCACGATGAGGATGTCGTCCAGAGTTATCTTCAAATCCGGCAACGCGGTCATAAATTGCTGTACCGCCACTTCAATGCCGCTTCGACCTACGTATGGCTCGGCACCATTCGCGCTGCGCGAGCCGTGAGGAGAATACAGAGCAGCGACAGCGGCTGCATTCTGACTGCACCATGCAGCGGCGTAATTTTCTGCGAATTGACGCAACGAACTCAAGTCAAGCCCGGAATCGTGGGCATCGTTTCCAGCAGGCATTGTTTCCATAAGAACTCCTAAGAACCGAAGCATTCTACCTAATTCAACGAGTGAGCGGGGGCATTTCTAGCACCGGACAAGTGGCGGGTGGGACATCTTTACAGGGCTAAGAACCTCCAGGGTGCCGCAACCTGGGGGACTCGGTTCATCAAAGGGTTCGGCTTTTGCCCCCCTGATCGTTCCATCCGTTCCAAAACGGGGCTAGCTCCCGAATTTCTATTCGAACGTACTACTCCCATCATTCGAATCTAGTACTACACAATAATATCTCTTGACAAGCATCACAAGCCCACGCTACCATGCCCTGTGAAGCTCGCATTCCATTCCGCAAACTTCCCGCACCGCCTCCAATCCGCAACGCTCCGTCCGTCTTTCGTTACCTCGTTATCTCATTACGTCATTACTTCGTTTTTCATTTACCCCGATCCCGGTGGGCGAACGGTCGTAACCCCAACAGAATCTTACTCTTTCGCGAGAATAACAGCTAAACCCAATAGAATCCTACTCTTTCATCAGCACCCCCGGGGGTACCCCCATACCAACCTAGTTACTAATCATAGCCATTCCAAATCGCCCAGTGCGCCCGCAACCCGCACAAAAAGGACACTTTATGTCTCGTAAACCCGGACTCGCCAGTGCTTGGTTTAAGCGGCCGCATTCAGGGGGAGCAGTTGATGGAACTGCAGAACCTCCTGGCGGCGGAAGCTGGAAACCAGAACGTGGTTCTGGATCTGCAGGAAGTAAAGCTCGTGGACCAGGACGCCGTCACGTTCCTGGCGTGCCAGGGGACGGGGGACACGAGGCTGCGCAATTGTCCGGGCTACATCCGCGAATGGATCGATCGCAACGGCAAGTGAACGCATACGTTTTTACGCGGCCATCCGGGCCGATGCCGCGGGCTTAAGCTGGAACGGAATCCCATTTGGATCGTGAAATGCCGAGTTTTTGCATACGGAAGTACAGAGTAGACCTTTTTATTCCCAAACGAGAGGCCGCCCCATTGGGACCAGCCACCACCCAGCGCGACTGTTCTAAAGTCTTGAGGATATGCCCGCGTTCGGCGTCTTCCAGCGTAACGACGCCCCGCGATTCTGCTTCGGTAGAGCTTGCCAGCACCGCGAGGGGTGCGTGCAAGACGGTATCCGAAGAAAGGATTACGCTGCGCTCGATGAAATTTTGCAACTCCCGAATGTTTCCCGGCCACTGATACGAGCGAAGTACAGACATCGTTTCCGGGGGAATGTATTCGATTTGTTTACCCATGCGGCGGGCATAAAGCTCGACAAAATGTTTCACCAGCGCCGGGATGTCTTGGCGACGCGCCCGCAACGGCGGCAGCATGACGGGGAAAACATGCAAGCGGTAGTACAGGTCGCTGCGAAATTCGTTGCGCTTCACCATATCCAGCAGATTTCGGTTGGTGGCAGCCACGAGCCGAACATCTACGTGATGCGTGCGCGTGCCGCCCAAGCGCTCGAACTCCTGCTCCTGCAGGACACGCAGCAGTTTGGGCTGCAGCGCCAGCGGAATGTCTCCGACCTCGTCCAGAAAAAGCGTCCCTCGATCGGCCGACTCGAAACGACCGACCTTTTGTGCGATAGCGCCGGTGAATGCGCCCCGCTCATGACCGAAGAGTTCGCTTTCCAGGAGATCGAACGGGATGGCCGCACAATTCAGTTTTATGTACGGGCGTCCGCAGCGGGAGCTGATGTTGTGAATCGCGCGCGCAATCAGCTCCTTCCCGGTACCGGTTTCTCCCTGGATCAGAACCGTGGAGTCCGTAGGCGCGACGCGCTCAACTTGTCCGAGCACCGCTTCCAGAGCAGGACTGTTGCCTATCAACTGCTCGAATCTGCGCGGCCTACGGTCCTGGCCACCCGACTCGAATCTTGCAAGAGCTCCCACAAAAGTACCCCCTTGGCCGACCCAACAACCGTTCCGCTACCAAGCTCAACTCGCCAGAGCCGCTCGAACGCTTTCAAGCAGCGTCTCGTCATTGAACGGTTTCGCCATGAACTCCACGGCACCAGCGCGCATGGCCTGCAAACGCATTTTTTCGTCGCCATGTGCAGTGATAAATATGGTGGGAATCCTGCAAGCGTCCTCGTTCAGCTTGGCCTGCAGCTCCAGACCGGACATTCCGGGCATACGGATATCCGTGATGAGGCAAGCAGCTTCGTGTTGTTTGCCGGACTTCAGAAATTCCTCCGCCGATGCAAACCCTTGCGCGGGTAGGCCGACCGCCTCCAACAGGTCCTGCACTGCACTGCGCATCGAATCGTCGTCGTCGACGATCGCTACTAGTTTGGTCTTGACCTGAGTAACCATGACGGCAACCTACCAGTTGCGGCAAACGCGGCGCAATCACACCTTGGTATTAGGAGGGGTGTTCGGAGGGTAGTGCGAGCTGAACTAAGCCTGATTTAGTGGAACGGGGCGGGCGAAGCGCCAAGAAGTCCTACGAAACCGCTGCAGTATCAAACTATTTCTTGCTGGACGAGACCTCCAACTTTGCCGCCATGCGTACCAATTCCGCCAACGATTCAGCTTTCATCTTCTTCATGGCCTGGCCGCGCTGAATCTTCACAGTGACTTCGCTGGTGCCGAGCTGTGCGGCGATTTGCTTGTTTAGCATGCCCGAAACCACCAGACCCATGACCTCGCGTTCGCGTGCTGTCAGCGATTGGTACCGATTTCGCAACTCGGCAAGGTTGCTGTGCTGTTGGCGCACTACCCGGTCGCGGTCCAAAGCCCGGTGGATGGCGTCCAGTAAATCTTCGTCCAAGAAAGGCTTGGTTAGGAACTCTACAGCGCCGGATTTCATGGCCCGCACCGACATTGGAATGTCGCCGTGGCCAGTAATGAAGATGATAGGGATTTGGAAATCCGCTTCAGCCAACTGGCGTTGAAGGTCCAGACCATTGATTCCGGGAAGTCCTACGTCCAAGACCAGACAACTTGGCCCATCCGAAAGCTTGCTCGCTAGAAACTCCTGGGCAGTGCCGAAGGCCTCCGAACGCAGGCCCACCGATTCCAGCAGGTCTTGGACGGACTCACGAACGGCGGCGTCATCATCGACGATGAATACCGTAGGAGCATCTGCCGAGCTCATTCATGGGCCTCGAATTTGGCGGGGAGGGTGAAGTAGAAGTTGGCAGCAATACCTCAACCAGTGAGGATCATAACGCAGAAGCCTCAGCTGGGCGAGAGAGCGTCGGATTGGAGATTCCCTCCGAGGTTTCTGCCCGGCAGGCTCGCGCCGCGACCCAACCACGACAGCAGTGCTGCGCCGCTACCCGATCGGCGATGCAGTTTCCGACCAGGCTGCACGGTGCGATACAACTTTCGGCGTCCATGAAAAAGACGTGCTTTCACCGCGCTAATGGAAATGCCGAGAGCCTGAGCCGTTTCTCTAACCGACCGCTCTTCGATGTCGCGGAGCAACACCGTCTTGCGAAGCGTTGGCGCCAAGCGATTGATTGCGGCGGTCAACAGTTCCCTCCGTTCGCGCCGCCAGCAAGATTCTTCCGGGCTCGGGCTGTGGTCGACGAAGGCCTCCCAGCCAGACTGCGCATCGTCGTCCGGGCTCCCCGGGAATACTTCGAGAGCTCTGCGCCTGCGCCGAAGCAACATGAGCGCCTCATTCACAGCGATACGCGTCAGCCAAGTGGGGAACTGCGCTTTTCCCTCAAAATTGCCGAGATGAAGGAAGGCTTTGTGGAAACATTCCTGTACCACGTCTTCGGCGTCCTCTCGGTTGTTGGTTATTCTTTGCGCCACGGAAAGAACTCGGCCTTTGTGACGAACAACCAACTTCTCGAAGGCATGGGACGCTCCTCCCTTTGCGGCTGTCACCAATGCGTTGTCTGATTCTTCGACCATGCAGGTTGCACCAAAGCTTTCCATCACAGCGATACCTCCTCGCGGATTCGTTACATCGACTGCTGAAAAATGCAATCGCCTTGCCAGAGGCTGCGCGCTGCGAAAACAGTCTGGAAGTCATTGCCGCTTTAGGGGGATGCTTCGATTCGACCTTCACTTGGCAACATCAGTCCGACCGCGGGACTGTCGGAGTGTTGGCATTCCGTCCATGCCACTGGCTGGTTCCAGTACTTCCAGAACGCACACCGCCAAAAAATTGCGTGCCATTCCGTGACGAGGAGATTCGAATCATTTTTAATAATCGACCTCCAAACTGGATGATCCGCCGTAGTCAGGAGGACGATCGGCGGTAAGTCCCGTGGATGTATCGAGCGCGGGTCTCTCCGTGGGTGATCCAATAAGAAGCGAGAATTGTCTATCCATCACCACGTCGCTGGACATCAGATGCGTATGCCGGACGGCGACGTGGTCGAGCCACTGTCAAGCTCATGCACTGACCAACGGCGTTCGAATTTGGAGGGATGAAAATGAACAAGCAATCGCAATCAACTGCCAGCGAAAAGGCCTTACAGGTTTCTCTTTCGGGATACGACCTAATCAATTCTCCCCGCCTCAACAAGGGAACAGCTTTCTCCGATCAGGAGCGGGACGCGTTTGACCTGCACGGGCTGCTGCCGCCGCACGTCGGGAGTCTGGACGAACAGGTGGATCGGCGGATGCGGGCGCTGGCCGGGCAGTCGACTTCCTTCAACAAATACGCCTTCCTCCGCGATCTGCAGGACACCAACGAGACACTGTTTTATTCGCTCCTTGTTCGCAACGTCGAACAGATGTTGCCACTGGTTTACACGCCCACCGTGGGTGAGGGGTGTCAGCGTTTCAGCGAGATATGGAGAAAGCCGCGAGGCTTGTTCATCAGCTATCCGAATAAGGATCGTATCGCGCAAATTCTGGGGCATTCCCGCTACGATGGCGTGAAATGCATCGTCTTCAGCGACGGTGAAAGAATTCTCGGGCTGGGCGACCAGGGAGCGGGCGGCATGGGCATCCCCATCGGAAAGATGGCGCTTTACACCGCGCTCGGCGGCATTCATCCAGAGCACTGCCTTCCAATTCTGCTCGATGTGGGAACGAACAATGAGGATCGGTTGAAAAGCCCGCTGTACATCGGATGGCGGCACGAGCGGGTCCGCGGTGAAGAGTACGACAACTTCGTGGATGTCTTTGTACAAAGCGTAAAGAAACGCTGGCCCCACGTGCTGTTGCAGTGGGAGGACTTCGCTGGTTCAAACGCCGCGCGATTTCTGGCCCGCTATCGCGACCAACTATGCACCTTCAATGACGACATTCAAGGCACCGCGGCGATAGCAACCGCGACGCTAATTTCCGCGATCAACGTGACGGGTATCCCGCTGGAACAGCAGAAGATCGTCGTCGTTGGCTTCGGGAGCGCGGGCCTAGGCATCACGAATCTACTGACGCAATTCATGCAGGACTCCGGCATGTCGGAGGTGCAAGCCCGCAGCCACTTTTATCCCATCGACCGCTCTGGGCTTATTACAGAAAGTAGCAAGAACCTGCGCCCTGAACAGCGGCTCTACGCGCGTAAAGAACAGGAAGTGCAGAGCTGGAGACAGCCGAATGGAGAGATTCCGCTGCTGGACGTGGTGCGCAATGCCAAGCCCACGGTCCTCATCGGAGTGTCTGGCGAAGCTGGCGCCTTCACCGAGCAAGCGGTGCGCGAGATGGCTAAGAATACGGCGCGGCCGGTGATCTTTCCGCTTTCGAACCCCACCTCGCGCAGCGAAGCAACTCCTCAGGATTTGCTGAACTGGACCGAAGGACGAGCGCTAATCGGCACCGGTAGCCCATTCGAGCCGGTGAATATCGGCGGCAAGAGCATTCACATCGCGCAGACCAATAACTCGTACATATTCCCCGGGCTGGCACTTGGAATTGTTGCCTCCAAAGCCAAACGCGTCACCGACACAATGGTCAAGGCCGCCGCACAGGAATTGGTACGCCACTTACCCACGCAGAAGGATAAGAACGCCAGCCTGCTTCCGCCGATTTCACACGCGAGAGAACTTGGTCAGCTGATCGGCCTCGCCGTTGGTAAACAGGCGATTCGAGATGGACAGGCGCAGGTTGCCGACGAAGATGCTCTCAACCGTGAACTCCGGGCGAACTTCTGGGAACCCGTCTACGTCCCCTACGAACGCAAACAGCAAGCACTTCGGCATACCGGCTAAGGCACGATCCGTTTGTCGGGGGGCGAGTCGTCAGTCCAACAGAGGGACCGCTCTGCAAAACGCACAGAACAGAAGGAGCACGTCCATGAGCACCATCGAAACGCGGGTGGAAAAAGATTCCCTGGGCGAAGTGGCGGTCCCTGCCAGCAAGCTTTGGGGAGCGCAGACGCAGCGCTCGCTGGAACATTTCAGCATCGGGACGGACCTGATTCCGCGGGAAATGATCGCCGCATACGCCGTCTTGAAAAAAGCCGCTGCCAACGCGAACCATGCGGGCGGGCGGCTCGACGACCAGCGTCACGCGTTAATCGTTCGGGTGTGCGACGAGATTCTCGCCGGTCAACATCAGGATATGTTTCCGCTGCATGTGTGGATGACCGGCAGCGGAACGCAATTCAATATGAACGTGAACGAAGTGATCTCCAACCGCTGCTGCCAGCTTGCGGACACGCCGCTGGGCAGCAAGACGCCGGTTCATCCCAACGACCATGTAAACATGTCGCAGTCGTCGAACGATTCATTTCCGTCGGCTATGTATATCGCGGCGGCGGTCAATGTGAAGCAACGGCTTATCCCGGCAGTAAAATCGCTGCACGATGCAATCGCGGAAAAGGTCGAGCAGTGGAAAAGCGTCATCAAGATCGGGCGCACGCACATGCAAGACGCCACGCCGCTCACGCTCGGGCAAGAATGGTCGGGCTATGAGGGCGCGCTCGCGGACAATCTTGATCGCATCGAAGATGCGCTCAAGGGGGTCTATCGTCTGGCGCTCGGCGGTACCGCGGTGGGCACCGGCATCAACGCGGCGCCCGGCTTCGGCGAAGCGGCAGCATCCGAGATCGCCAAACTGACCGGATTACCCTTCGTGACCGCGCCGAACAAATTCACCGTGCAGGGTGCGCATGACGCGTTGGTACAGCTTTCCGGCACGCTACGCACGCTGGCGGTATCGCTTTACAAGATCGCCAACGACATTCGCCTGATGTCCTGCGGCCCGCGCGCGGGCTTCGCCGAATTGTTGATTCCAGAGAACGAACCAGGTTCCTCGATCATGCCGGGGAAGGTAAACCCGACGCAGGCTGAAGCGCTCACCATGATTGCGGCGCAAGTGATGGCCAACGACGTGGCCGTAGGCTTCGGCGGCGCCGGTGGCTACCTGGAGATGAATGTCTACAAGCCGCTGATCATCTTCAATGTCACGCACTCCATCACCATCATGACGGATGGCTGCACCAACTTCCGCAAATTCATGGTGGAGGGAACGAAGCCAAATCTGAAGAAGATCAAAGAATATGTGGACCGTTCGCTGATGCTGGTTACGGCGCTCTCGCCGGTCATCGGCTACGACAAAGCTTCAAAAATCGCCCACTTCGCCATGGACCATGACCTGACGCTAAAGGCCGCCGCCCTGCAGCTCGGTTTCGTCACCGAAGCCGAATTCGACCGCGTTGTCGATCCGGCAAAAATGGTCAAGCCCTACGTGGCCGCAGCCGCCGGCAAATAGCAGCGGCCGGCACGAAGGATCGCAAATGACCTTGGAGGAGCGCTCCAACCTAGTCCTCTCCGCCGCTCGCGTTCTCTACGTCAACGGTCAATCCACGGAACAGACCCTGGCCGCCGCCGAGCGCTTTGGCCAGATTCTCGGCCTGCGCGCCAAGCTCATGCCGCGTTGGGGGCAACTCCTGCTCCAAGCCCAAGACGGCGAAACCAAATTGGTCGTCGCAGTGCTCGCCACTCCCACCAATGTAGACATGGATCGCGTCGCTTCCGCGATGCGCGTCATTGATGACGTCGGCGCCGGTCGTCTCGCGCCAGCCACCGCAATAGAAGCGATCAGCGCTATCGCACAAGCACCGCCGGCGCCCACATGGCTGTTCACGCTTGCTGCGGCGGCCGGTGCCGCGGCGTTAGCGGTGATCTTCGGTGTACAACATCTTCACGCGGCGGCTCTCATCTTCGTCAGCGCCGCCGCCGGTGCCGTTCTTCGCCGCTGCTTGGCGCACTATAGCGCGAACGTTTTTCTGCAGCCATTCTGCGCGGCTTTCCTCGCTGGCATCATCGGCGCGCTGGCAGTTCGTTACCAACTTAGCTCGGCGCTGCGCCTTGTGGCTGTCTGCCCATGTATGGTCTTGGTGCCCGGACCGCCCGTGCTGAACGGCGCGTTGGATTTCATCGAGGCTCGCGTCCATCTCGGCGCTGCCCGCATCCTTTTTGCGGGACTCGTGATCGTGGCGATCTCCACCGGACTTCTCCTCGGCCTCGCAATTCTCGGCGCATCGTTGCCGGTTGATCAGGTCAGCGTCGCCGTGCCTCTGTGGCTTGACACCATCGCCGCCGGCATCGCTGTAGCCGCGTACAGCGTCTTTTTCTCCACGCCGCTTCACATGCTGCCGTGGCCGGTGGCCGTTGGCATGCTCGCCCACGCGCTCAGATGGTGCTTCATAACTGTGCTTGGCTCGAGCGCCGCCATCGGCGCCTTGGTCGCTTGCATCGTGGTCGGACTGATCCTCACTCCCGTCGCGCGCCGTTGGCACATGCCCTTCGCGGCCATCGGATTCGCCTCGGTAGTTTCCATGATTCCCGGCGTCTTCCTCTTTCGCATGGCCAGCGGCCTGGTACAACTTGCCGAAGGCTCGCACACCACCATGCCGCTTCTAAGCGACACCATCTCCGATGGCATGACCGCCATCACCATCATTTTAGCGATGAGCCTCGGCCTTATCGTTCCAAAGATAGCCATCGATCGCCTGAGCGAAAGATTGATGCGGAGCAATTCCTGAGGTTCAAGGAAGACTGGAGCAGCGAGCGCGCACGCTTCCTGAAGCGAGGTGTGAAGTTTGATTTTCAGTATGTCAGCGATTCGCTTTGGAATGTCAGGAGCGAGCAGAAATGGCGATTTGCTCTGAATTTGGTGAACCGGGCAGGACTCGAACCTGCAACCCGCTGTTAAATCCAGAAACGCTATGTGGTTGGCTCTTCAAGCATTTCCTTGCGTCATGAAATATGGTTTAGCACGGTGTTCGGCAGGGTTTTGTGCCCACACTTGTTCCCAGATTTTTTAGGCGGAGTAGCGCGCCTGCCTTGGGCGCGGACCGACCGACTCCAACAGCTCCATTCCCTACTTCGCCTTCTCTGTGTTTTCAGTAATTTGGGGAATCTGTTCTTCGCTCAAAGCTAACCCCAATCGCATGAAATCGTCGGATTCTGGCACAGTTCTGGCACAGTGGACGCACCTGCCGTTTGGCGGCAAGCCCTTGTTGAGGAATTGAAAATCGTCACGGTCGGTGAGGATACCTTCAGCGTCCGTTCAACCGCGAAGCGAAAACTTAGGCAGGTTGATTTTCAATTCGAAAGCAGAGACTTGCGCGGTCTAGAGCAGAATCCTGATACGAAGAGTCGTTGGGCTGCCGCCGCTCGAAAAGGTGGGAAGTGATGCAATTTTTTAGAACATGGGAAGTACATCGCGGTCGTCGCTGACGGAAAGATCCACGTCTACGAGACTGCCAACAAGGTACATGCTAATGCCGATTGATTTGTACACGTCCAAGGGCAGAGTGGGTTAAGGCGGGCGTGATGTTCTCGAAACTGCAAATGAATCCTGACTCATACTGCGAAGGCGGGTTGCTCGGGTTGCAAGGAATCCCCGATGGGGCAACGACGTTCGAGTGTCCGATCTGCAAGGCCACTTGCGAAGTTATCAGACCTCGCGCTACGCCGGGTGGGCGCACACCACTTCCAAAACTGGAATCCCACAAGTTTGGCGGCGACGAACGAGGACGTTCACAATCTGCTTGAGGACGAAAAGGGAGGCAGGGCTGGGAACCTCGCCTTGACGAGCTAGGCTTTAGCCGTATTGGCCTTACCGTAATTTTCAACGTGGGCTTTGGCGGCTTCGCCAGCGTGGTGAGTTGCGTGTTCTTGGTGCCCACGAGCTAAGTGTGCATGATGTCCGGCGATCTCATGTTTGCCCGCTTCGTGGTGTTTAGCGGCTTCCTTGTGATGTCGCGCCGCGTATTCGTGATGCTCCGCTGCCTTGTTATGATGCTCTGCTGCTTGCTTAGACATATCTCTCCTCGATTTGAATCACTTTGATATTTAGAAATTGGACCGCTAAACACCAGCGTGGTCTGGGTGCCGAACTTGGCCGAAGCGGACCATATAGAGCATTCGCTTGCACTGGTATTTGCGCAATCAGCAGAAACATGTAGGCTTTTTCTATTGTTCTGAAGTCATCTTTTCTTTCCCGCCTACCATCTTTTCCGTAATTTCTTTCAACCGCTTCCACGTCTGCGGCCCCTGCATTCCCTGATTCAATCCAAAAAGTCTTTCCCACCATGGCGTCTAGACAGCGCTGGTGGGTTTCGATCACGATGCGGCGGGTGATGGAATTCACAACGGCATTATGGCACTTCATTGGATAACCATGTCGGCCCCTCGTCCCGAGTAGGCTTTGGTTGATAGGCTCGAGAGGACGGAGCCGAAATTCGGTTCGTACGCGGGACAGCTCGGTACCGGACATGGCGCACGAAGGAAAGCGCCGTGCACTTGATTGGGCATCCCGCTCCCTCGTGAGGGGGAGTTCGAAAAACTAATCATGGTCTGAAGTTTATGATCGAAGAGATGTATGGGTCGGACTGAAGCCGACCGCTAGATTACGAACGAGCCGAAGTCGTCAAGGCAGCTAAGAAAGACAACGAAGGAAGCGGAAGAAAACCTCTTTTAAGTTTTTAAGTGAACGGAGAAGTCTGCTCAAAAAGGGTTTGGCTCAACCGGTCGATGCAACACCCATATTGGTTCTGACTAAGGGCACACCGAATACATCTAGGCTGTATCCGATAACCGTGACAGGCGCGCTCCGCAGATTCTTTACGCGGATTAAAAAAAACTGCCAACTTGTCGGAAGAGGTGTACCGACGCTGATGCTAGCGGCATCACTACACTCATCCACAACACGCTTTGCCCAGGTCGGAACGGGCACGGTGCGAATGTGTTTCCTTTACCAATCAGGTCGACAATCACCGCTGGCCGTTGAATCGCCAAATAGCCCGGACTACTTGAGCAGGGCGCTTATGTCCGCCCGCGTGCGCAGGTCGAAGTGGCTTTCTGTTTCCATTTCTTTGAATAATTGATCGGCGGCGTTGCTAGCGCGGTCGGCTTCGGACGTTTTTTTCTGCCCGCGTTGCGCTTCTGCCGTCAAAGCGTAGGCTTGCGCTTTCAGCGAAAGCAGGCCTAGCTTTTCTGTTTGCACTAGCACGCTCTGCAATAGGTCCGTGGCTTTGGCGTAGCTTTTTGTCTGGATTAACGCCTTTGCCGCGTAGATCGAGCTTTGCACGGCCAGATATTTGAAACCGGCCTTGTTGGCGTCGCTCGTCAGCGCGGTTAATTTCGCTAATGCGGCCTGGCCTCGTCCTTCCGCTAGATCCATTTTTGCGAGATTGAATTTGGCCGTCAGCAACAAGCGCACGTCGGGACTTTTGCCCGCCGATTTCAGGGCATCGCTATAGGCCAGCCGCGCCGCCTTCAAGTCGCCACTGTAAAAAGCGTTGTCGCCTGCAAGGCCCTGGATGCGCGCCACTTCGTCCGGGCTTTTTTGGTCGCGCGCGAGCGCGAGGGCGTCGTTCAGAACCGTTTTCGCGTCGTCATGTTTGCCCACCTGGGCCAGCGCCTGACCGTAGCCTTCTTCAATGGTCACGGTGTCGAGACTGCGCTCGCCGAGTTCGCGGTAAGCCTTCATGGCCTCGTCTTGGGCGCTCAGCGCGGCACCATAGCGGCCTTGATTGGCGAACACTCGCCCGAGACTCGCCGTCACATACGCGATCCTCGGCTTGATCCCCGCCTTTCGATACAGATCCATAGCCAGATGGTATTGCTCGACGGCTTGATCGTACATGCCGAGATCCGCCGCGGCTTCTCCCAGGTTGTTGTGGGTTTCCGCCATGTCGTTGGGAACGTTAAATTTCTCGCGGATTTGCAGGGCTTGTTCGTAGTAGGTTTGCGCATCCTGGTAATTTCCTGCGTTCAGGTAGATGTTGCCGATGTTGTTGAGCAGCAGGCCACGCTTTTGCTCGTTTCCAAGATCGATCTGGATCTGTAGCGATTCCTTGTACAGCCGCAAAGCCTCATCCGCGCGACCGTGATCGGAATAAAAATTCGCCAAGTCATTTAATTCATCGCCGATGCCGGCTTTGTCGCCAAGTTCGCGGCGGATCCTCAGCGACTCGAGGAAATTTTTCAGCGCCTGTTCGGAGTTGCCCATGCCGCTCTGCAGGTTGGCCATGCCTTCCAGGCTTTCCGCGATGCCAGCGTTCATGCCGAGCCGTTGCTTGATTTCCAGCGATTGCTGATAACTGCGCAAGGCGTCGTCGGGATGCTGCACCGCTTCGTAGCCGGCGCCGAGCGCCTGCAGCACATCGGCTTTTTGCTCGTCGTTACCCACCTGAATGGCTAGGTTCAGCGCGGAATTCAGGTCTTCCAGGCCCTTCGAGGTATCGTTGCTCTCGAGTTCCACGCGTCCTTGCGCCAGCAACACCGCCGGGTTCTTCGGGTCCAGCGTGCGGACCCTGCCAAGCGTCGTCAGTGCGGACGGCAGGTTGCCGCTGGTCTCGTACAGGTCCGCGAGGTGGATCAGCACGTCGGTGTTTCCCGGTGATGCTTTGGCCAAAGCTTCATAGGCTTCGATGGCCTTGGGATATTCCTTTAATATTTCCGCGTGCGTCGCGCCGATCAGATATTGTTCATGCTTGGGCAGGTTGGCGCTCAGCTCCACGGCCTTGAGCGAGGCGGCCTGCGCCTGATCGTCCTGATGCGCGGCGGCATAGGCCTCGGAAAGTTTGGAATGCGCTAGCGCAAAATTTCCGTCTTCGCCGGTGGCGGACTTGAACGCCTCCAGCGCTTCCAGATTTTTCCCCACATGCTGTAACTGTTCCCCCCGCGCGAAATCACGCAGCGCCTCCAGCGAGTTCGAGGACGGCTTGAACGCCGTGGTTTCCAGCTCTCCGATGGCCGACGACGACAGCGCCAGATTCTGCCGGATCTGCATGGCTAGCGTGTCCACCGCCTTCAACACTTCTTTCTCGTTCGCGGCGTTCACCTTCAGCGGAATCTGCGTGCTGTTCTTGCGGTCCGCAATCGTGGCATCAATGCGCAGCTCGTCGCCGAATTTTGCGAACTCTCCCCACACCACCACGTCGGCGTTGGTGAACCCGGAAAGCTGATCTATGGTGGCTTGCTCGATGCGCGCTTCCGGCGCGATACGCAGATCGTGCAGCACCTGCGAGACGCGTTCCTCGGAAATGGTGCGCAAACTCGACGACTGGCCAATATCATTGGTCAGCATTTCTCCGAGGCTCGCGCCCAGCCAATCCAGCTTCGCGTCACCGGAAGCATTGCGAAAAGGAAAAACCGCCAGCGCGCGGGAGGGAATTGCCGGCTCCGATTTTTTCGCCTCGGTGGTGGGCATCCACTTTCGCGCGAAAATGATAGCCACAATAATTAAGAGAACCGCCGTCGCGGCTATCGGAATCTTCGGCGTGCTAAACGCCCGCCGCACCTTCCGCCGCACCATCATCCCGGTCGGGTCGGCCCCTCCCGTGCGCCACGTCTCCAGGTCCGCCCACAATTCCTGCGCCGTCTGATAGCGCTTCAGCGGATCAATCTCCAGGCACTTCGCCACCACTTCGCTGAGGAATTTCGGAACCGTGGGATCCACCGAGGTTACCGCGTCCGGGCGCTCCACGGTGCGCTTGTACATCGAGCGCTGCACCGTCTCGGCGGAATACGGCATTTTGTTCGTCAGCAGCTCATACAAAATAATTCCCATGGTAAACAGATCGGAGCGGCCATCGATCTCTTCGCCCTTCACCTGTTCCGGTGACATGTAGCCCGGCGTGCCCACGTACCCGCCAGTCATCGTCAAACCTTCGGAACCCACGGAACGCGCGATGCCAAAATCCATCACGAAGACTTTGCCCTGCGCGTCGAGCATAATGTTTTGCGGTTTCAGGTCGCGGTGCACCACCTTTTCGTTGTGCGCGGCCTCCAGCGCCAGGCACACCTGCTGCATGATTTCCACGCACTCCGTCTGCGTCAGCTTGCCTTTTTGCTTGATGTGCGAACGTAGGTCCTGGCCGTTTATGTACTCCATGGTAATATAACGAATCCCACTAACACGGCCCAGGTCGAAAATGCGAATCACATTTTTGTGTGTGACTTTGCGGGCGAGAACCAGTTCCTGTTTGAAGCGCGACAGAATATCCGCATTGCCGGCCAATTCCGCGCGAATCACCTTGACGGCCACCAGGCGGTCCACTTCCCGGTCGCGCGCTTTATACACCGTACCCATGCCGCCCACGCCCAGTTGGCTTAGGATTTCGTAGCGATTGGCGAGTAGGCTGCCGGGACGCAGTTCACCCGTAGCGGCCGCGGCATCGCTGGGAGAAGGGAAGGTTACTGGGGCGGACCAGTTGTCCACCGTACGGTTCTGGTCGACGTCTCCCTCGGGGACGTCCGTCGTCAGCGTCGAGGCTTCCAGGCCCAGCGGCAGGTCACAGTGCTCGCAGCGTACCGCATTGGTTGGATTGGGCGTTTGGCACTGGGGGCAATCCATTCATTCGTCCGTCCCTTTATGGCACTACATCGCGTAGCTGCTACGCATCACTACAGTTGTGACCGTACAGTAGGGCTTCCTGGAGACAAAATCAAGGCGGAGTTGCCCGTGCACGGCACTGATTCAAAATGATTTGCTATACGCGAATCCTCTGAAAACGGCAGGCCGACGAGGTCTAAGAATATGCCTTGCAGTGTAAGTACTACTATGATATACTATTTTAGGTGGAGCAGTGCGCCTCAAGCAGCCATTCCTGGATTTTCCGTTCCACAATCTATCGTTACATCTTTGCCTTTGCATTCGTGCGCCAGCTCGGTAGATGGCGCGGCCTAAGCCAGTAATCGGCGCAATAGCAGCAGGCTGGTCAGTGCCAAGCCCACAAGTGCTCCGGATGCCGGTTCCGGAACCGCGGAAGCGCCCGGCGTTATCGTCGCCGAGTAATCGGCAAACAGGTCGATGGTGCTGCTGTCCTGCAACGAGACATTCAGGTCAAACACCCCGGAATTGAACGAACTCATCACCGTTTGATCGGCTATGAACTCATAGAGCGGTCCGGTCAGCGACGTGCCGTCCGGGATGCCGCTGAAGAAGTTGAAATAGTCAAATGGCCCTGAGTCTGCGCCGCCGGACGAAAACGCCGACGAATTGATTGAGTTCGCGGTAATCGTGCCGCCGCTTTCGTTCTCGACGTCGTATTCCCAGGTCAGCGTATCGCCAGGGTTGCCGGTCAGGTCGGCTTGCACCAGCGTGAAGGTCACGCCGTCACAGGTGTTGCTCATGGGGTTGCAACCGTCGGCCTTGGCCCGGCCGGCGCATAACAGCAAGGCGAAGGCAAACGCTGCGATCGGCATTAGTCTTTTCATCACTCAATTCCTCCCGCGTATCGCGATTGAACTGCTTTGCCCTCAGTTGTTGTTGGCCACGGCTTGCCCTGATGCAAAAGTCAGCGACTTTCCGGACATGGTGCCGAAGGTGCCCGTTTCGTTGATAGAGAAATGCGTTACGGTGATGGGGACAGTCAGGTACAACCGCACCGTGACGCTGGTTCCGGCAGAAACAGCACCGCCGAGCACATCAGGGATTGTGGGGGACAGCTGCGTATTGTAGGTCACCGTGCCTGTGCCCGTCAATGTCCGGAACGTCAAGTTCGTGAGTGTCAGGTTCTCAGCGACGCCCACACCGGTATTAGTGAACTGCAGATCTAAATAGAACGATCCGGACGCCGTTCCAGTATCGAGAACCTTGACGGAGAACTGCGGCGTGTTTGTAGTGACCGTCAGAGTCGTCGAGCCGGAGATGCTGCCCGAGGTCGCCGTGATCACCGGCGCGCCAATCGAGAGCGCGGAGGCCAGGCCGGTTGAGCTGATGCTGGCCTCCATGCTCTGCGAGGAACTCCAGGTGACGCCGGTCAGCGCTTGCGTGAGGCCGTTGTTGTAGGTTCCCATCGCTGTGAACTGCTGCGTGGTTCCCGCTTCGATGCTCGGATTCGCGGGCGTCACGGCGATAGAAACCAGCGTGGCAGGAGTCACGGTGAAGGTGGTGCTCTGCTGCACGAAGAGGTTCGAGTTGACGAATAGCGTGTACGTGTCCGGAGCCAGCCCCGCTGTCGCCAGCGTCAGCACGTATTGCTGCGTGGTGGCGTTGTGGGTAAACGTCGCCGCCGTGCCGTTCGGAGCGAGTGCTGGGAAGCGCGTGCCGGCCGCGTTGGCCAAGCCGATAGAGACGGCATTTTGCGCGGTCACCGCGTTCGTGATGGGCGTGCTGCCCTGCGTCAAGGTGAAGTCCACCGGAATCGTGACGCCCTGCACGAAGCTGGGCGAACCACTGCCGAGCGGCGGCTGGAACGTCAGCGTGTATGGCGGGTTGGGCAGCGCGGAGGTGAACGCCACCACAAAATCGTTGTACTGCACGGTGTGGCCGTGAATCGTGGGATCGATGCCCACTTTGTTGCCACTCGACTCAAAATAGTCGGTAATGTCGAACACGAACTGGTGATTCACATCGTAAGGCGGTGCATCCGGATCGTCGTAGAGGCGCGGATTCGTCGCGTCGTAGAACGACGACGGCACGTAGGCGTTGTTGTTCCACGAAATATTTTCAAACACCGGCCCGGCATAGGACGACTGCGGCGGCGTATTGGACACGCGGTAGTACACGCAGTTGCCGTTCGAGTACGGGTAGCACTGCGGCACGATGATGTCGCCGTTGGCTTCCGTCTGCAGTGGGAAGTAATCCTCGAAGCGACAATTGAAATTGGTGGTCTCGGTCTGCCCGGCTGGACAAACGCCGTTGGCCTGGCTGAGTGACACCTCGAAGGCGGTAACCGTCAACGTGAACGGCGTCATCACCTGACTCACCGCCAGCTTGAAGGAGTGCGCTTGCGGGTCGGTGCACGGCGTAGTGCCCGATGGGCAGTTGAGTGTGGCTACTTGCGAAACATTCGATCCAACTGGGAACGTTAGATTCACGCTGGTGGTAATCGGTGCAGGAGCCGATGCAGTTCCGATCAGCGAAATATTCTGTTGCGCGCCGGCCACGCCGTCAGTGTTATCTGTAAAGGTGACGTTCGCGGTGCGCGTACCCACGGCCAGCGGCGCAAAGCTGACTTGCACGCTGCAGCTCAGGTCCACCCCCAACGCCGTGCCAGCCCCCACCGGACAATTGACATTGTTCAGCGCAAACTCCGCCGGATTCGTCCCCGTCAGCGCGATGCTGTTAATGATCAGCGGCGCGGACCCGGTGTTGCTGACGGTGATACTCTGCGGCGCACTGGTGGTAGTAATGAACTGATTAGCGAACGTCAGGCTGCCCGGGTTGAAGCCGATCAGCGGCTCGCTTACCTGTGCCGTGCCCACGGTGAGCGTCGTCGAACCACTCACGATGCCCATCGTGGCCGTGATGGTGGTGCTTCCCATTGCAGCGGCGGAGGCCAGACCATTTCCGCTAATCGTCGCCACCGCAGTGTTCGCCGCCGACCACCCCACACTATTGGTTAGATTCTGCGTCGACTTATCACTGTACGTGCCCGTGGCGGTGAATTGCTGCGTGCCGTTCACGCCAATCGTTGGGTTCGCCGGCGTTACAGCGATGGACAGCAGACTCGGCGGTGCAGTCGCCACGGTCAGCGTGTACTGCTGCGCGCTGGTATTTTCTGCGGAGTCCGCAACCTGTACGGCCAAGCCGTAAGAGCCCGGCGTGGTAGGTGTGCCGCTCAGCCGGCCGCTGCTCGAGAGCGTCAATCCCGGCGGCAACGCGGGGCTGATCGCCGACCAGGTGTACGGCGCCGCGCCGCCCGTCGCGGTAAAGAAGATCGAGTACGGCACGCTGGCAGTAGCCGCTTGCAGCGGCGAGGTAGTGAGAATCTGCAGCGGCGCTGAAGTAATGGTGAACGTCGTGCTCTGCTGCACGAAAAGGTTTGAGTTCACGAAGAGCGTGTAAGTTCCCGGCGGCAGCGCAAGCGTGTTCAGCGTCAGCGTGTATTGCTGCACCGACGCATTGTAGACAAACGCCGCAGCCGAGCCGTTTGGCGCCAGCGCCGGGAACTGCACGCCCGCGGCGTTCTTCAGGCCCACGGACACAGCGTTCGGCGGGGTCACGGCATTGGTGATCGGGTTGGTAACCTGGAACAGTGTGAAGGCCACCGGAATCGGCGTGCCTTCGGCAAAGCTCGGCGAACCCGTACCCAGCGGCGGCTGGAACGTCAGCGTGTACGCCGGACTCGGCAGCGCGCCGGCGAAGGCGATTACAAAATCGTTGTACTGCACGGTGTGGCCGTGGATAGTGGGATCCACGCCTACTTTATTTTGCGATTCAAAGTAATCGGTAATGTCGAAAACAAACTGGTGGTTGACGTCGTACGGCGGATAGTCCGGGTCGTCAAACAACCGCGGGTTGTTGGCGTTATAAAACGACGACGGCACGAAAGCGTTGTTGTTATAACTAAAGGTCTCGAACACCGGTCCTTGATACGCCGAAGCCGGCGGCACATTCGAGATGCGGTAGTACACGCAGTTGCCGTTCGAGAGCGGCACGCACTGCGGCACGATCACGTCGCCGTTAGGCTCGGTTTGAAGCGTGAAGTAATCCTTGAAGCGGCAATTGAAATTGGTGGTCTCGTTCTGCCCGGCGGGGCAAACGCCATTGGCCTGGCTCAGCGAAACTTCATAGGCTGTGACGGTCAGCGTGAACGGCTGATTCACCTGGCTGATCATCAGCTTCAGCGAATGCGCGTTGGGATCGGTGCACGGCACGGTCCCTGATGGGCAGTTCAGCGTCGCCGTTTGCGAGACGTTGACACCCGGCGCATACGTCAGCGGCGCGGTGTAAGTCACCGGCGCGGGAGCCGACGCCGTGCCCGTCAACGGCACATTCTGCTGCGAACCTGCAACGCCGCTGTTGTTATCCGTAAATGTAACGTTCGCCATGCGCGTTCCAACTGCCAGCGGCCCAAACGTTACTTGCACGTTGCAGGTGTTGCCCACGCCCAGCGCCGTGCCGACGCCCACTGGGCAGTTATTCGTCTGCGCGAACTCCGCCGGATTCGCACCCGTTAGGCCGATACTGGTGATCGTCAGCGGCGCGGTGCCGGTATTGCCAACGGTGAAGTTCTGCGCCGGGCTCGTCGTGCCGATCAACTGATTGGCAAACGTGAGGCTTGCGGGCTTGAAGAATATCGACGGTTCAGCATTCCCCACTGGGGTGACGGTCAACGTCGTAGTGCCCGCCACAGTGCCGGAAATAGCCGCGATCTGCGTCGTCCCAGCTTCCACAGCGGTCGCTAACCCCGTCGTACTGATCGTGGCCGTCGAAGGTGTGTTAGAACTCCACCCAACACTTCCGGTGAGGTTCTGTGTCGATCCATCGGAATATGTTCCAGCGGCCGTGAACTGCTGCGTGGCGCCTGCTGCGATGGATGGGTTGGCGGGCGTAACCGCAATCGACACCAGCGCTGGCGGCGCTACCGTCAGCGAGAACTGCGCTGCTGCTGTGACGCCGACGGAGTCCTTGGCCTGCACGGTGAAGCTTGAGGTCCCGCTGGCGCTCGGAGTGCCGCTGAGCACGCCTGCGCTCGAAAGTGTCAAGCCCGCGGGCAGCGTCCCGGCGGTGACGCTCCAAGTGAGAGGCGGAGTTCCCCCAGTGGCGGCGAAGGTGAGCGAATACGCCACACCGACGGTTCCGCCAGCGAGCGGCGAAGCGGAGGTGATTTGCAGCGGCGCCGCCGTAATGGTGAAGCTGGTGCTTTGCTGCACAAACAAGTTCGAGTTTACGATCAGCGTATAAACGCCGGGCGGCAGGTTCTGCGTGGCCAGTGTCAACACGTAAGTTCCCGACGTGGGATTGTAGGTGAACGCTGCCGCGGTGCCATTCGGCGCCAACGCCGCGAAACGCATGCCCGCGGCATTTTCCAGCCCGATGGAAACGGCGTTGGGCGGGGTCACGGCGTTGGTGATCGGGTTGGTCACCTGGAACAGCGTGAAGGCCACCGGTATCGTTGCGCCTTGCTGGAAGCTGGGCGAACTGCTGCCGAGCGGCGACTGGAACGTCAGCGTGTATGGCGGGTTGGGCAGCGCGGAGGTGAACGCCACCACAAAATCGTTGTACTGCACGGTGTGGCCGTGAATCGTGGGATCGATGCCTACTTTGTTGCCGCTCGACTCAAAATAGTCGGTAATGTCGAACACGAACTGGTGATTCACATCGTAAGGCGGTGCATCCGGATCGTCGTAGAGGCGCGGATTCGTCGCGTCGTAGAACGACGACGGCACGTAGGCGTTGT
>Ga0210391_10001171_pt1 | contig 24418 bp, 24 predicted proteins | sample IncBWC12OmetaG_FD_160573 | JGI IMG/M metagenome (GOLD analysis project Ga0210391, IMG submission 160573) | Forest soil microbial communities from Barre Woods Harvard Forest LTER site, Petersham, Massachusetts, United States - Inc-BW-C-12-O ...
GAGCACTTACAGAATTTTCTCCCGCTACGCGATCTGTCGGACCTGAAACAGGTGGCGCCTTTCTACTACGAATGGCTTTCGCACCCGCCTGCTGACACGTGGTGGGACTGGGCCGAACTGCGCAATAAATACGATCGCGTTCACGCCGCGGTTCTAAATTTTTCCGGGTGGTACGACGAAGCCTACGGTCCCGATGGCGCGACAACAAACTTCAACGGTTTGCTCGCGGCTCGCCGCGGCGAAAAAGATCCCCGCACGCACACCATGATCGGTCCCTGGACACACGGCGGGCAGGATGAATCCAAATCCGGGGAGCGCGATTTCGGCTCCGACGCTCCCATCGACTACGACGAGCTAATCCTTCGGTGGATGGACCACTATCTTCGCAACATCGATAATGGCGTCGACCGCGAAAAACCGGTTCGTCTTTTCGTTATGGGTGACAATTCTTGGCGCGATGAAGACTCCTGGCCACTCATGCGCGCTAAAGAGACCTTTTACTACTTCAATGCGGAAGCTGCAGCAGCCCGCATCGGCACTTTAAATTCAGCCCTACTTGTACCATCCGCTCGGACCTCCGAGCTCGTCTCCGATCCTACCCATCCTCTGACCGATCCCTATACCGAGTACGGCGCGCACGACTATCGCGCGTTCGCAGGCCGCGACGATGTTCTCATCTTTGACACGATGCCTCTCCAGACTGATACCGAAGTCACCGGCCCGATTCGCGCAGAAATCTTCGTCTCCGCGGACGTCCCCGACTTCGACCTTTGGGTGCGTCTGCTCGACGTCTCGCCGAACGGCACCGCCTTCAATCTGATGAGCCCCGGCCTGGACGTTCTCCGCGCCAGCTACCGAAACGGCGCGCTCACTCCCGAACTTCTCACTCCAGGCAAGGTTTATCTCCTCAATCTTGATCGCATGCTCACCAGCAATGTCTTTCGCGCGGGTCACCGCGTCCGCGTCCAAATCTCCGCCGCTTTCTCGCCGCATTTTTCGCGAAACCTTCAGACCGGCGAATCCGAAATCACTTCGTCGCAAACGCAGCTCGGCCACATCCGCATCTATCACGATGCAGAACACTCCTCTCGAATACTTTTGCCAATTATTCTGCGCGCAAAGCAGTAGAAGAATTAATCGTGCCGCGCTCCGTGCAGCACATGCACCGCATGCGGCAAGAGATGAGCCACGGCATCCAACGACTCCGCCGCCCCCTTAGGACTGCCAGGAAGATTCACTATTAGAGTTTTTGCTCGAACCGCGGCCACGCCACGCGAAAGTGCCGCCGTTGGAGTCAGTTCCGAACCTTTACGCCGCATCTCTTCCGCAATTCCAGGCACAATCAAATCTGCGATCGCTTGCGTTGATTCCGGCGTGTTGTCTCGCGGACCAATCCCCGTCCCGCCGCTCGTCAGAATCAAGTCCACTCGACCAGAGTCGGCCAATTCGCGCAACTGCTCGCGAATGTTCGCAGGATCATCGGAAACGCGCAGCACCGAAGTCACTTCCCAATTCAATCCACGGCACACCGCTACGACCGCGGGGCCGGACAAATCCTCGCGTTCTCCTCTTGCCACTGTGTCGCTGATTGTTAGCACTGCGACGCGCATCGGGCGGGTTACTTCGTTTCCACGGGGTCGCGATTCGCTTCATCCATCAAGCGCATCGCTTCCATCAGAAGCCCAGTCGTATTTCGCGTTGTAGTTGTGCGCGTGGATGCATTTGCGGCGTTGAAATCAATCTCGAATTCGCCGGCCGTCCAAAGCACAACGCGGTAGACGGCGTCATCGCCTTCGACTTTTCCGCTCTTTGCGTCGCGGCACTGCCCGTTTGCAAAGTAGAGTTCGCCTTGTTCGCCGTTGTGATTCACCACCAACCGGCAAGACTTCTGTCCCATCTCGAGAGACTGCATCAAATCGATCATGCTCATCTCTTCCAGGCGCCCTTGAATCACACCTGGCCGCGAGGCCCGCTTCTGCAATTTTTCGAGGTGCAAACGATCCACGACTTTTTTCGCGATCCGCACCAAATCCTTCACGAGAAACGGCTTCGTGACAAAATCCTCGACGCCATCCACCAGCGGCCGCAGCCGCTCCTCAATATCCGCGCGGCTCGCCATGAACAAAAACGGAATGTGCCGCGTCGCCTCGCGCCCATGCAGCTTTTCAAAAAGCTGCCGTCCGTCCAGACCGGGCATCTTATAATCGCAAAGAATTACGTCAGGTGGAGTGTCGATGACCTTCAGCAGCGCATCCGCGCCGTCCGAAGCGGTTTCGACCTCGCAATACGGCTCCATGCCCTTAATAATCAGGTCGCGCACCAGCGGATTGTCATCCGCCACCAACAATTTAACGGTTTTCGCGCCCGTACCACTCATCGGCTGCGGCTCCGGGTCATTTTTTTGCGGCTAGTCTTGTGAGCAGACGCGGCGGGCGCGCTCCGAAAAAAGTCCCCGCTCTTCCCGCCGGTCTTCTCGACGAGAACAATCCCGCTGATTTCCATCCCTTTATCGAGGGCTTTGCACATGTCGTAAACCGTGAGGGCCGCGGCAGTAACGGCGACCAGCGCTTCCATCTCGACCCCTGTTTGGGCCGTCGCCGAAACCTCGGAGCGAACTTCAACGCCATTTTGGCACAGCCGCGCAGTCACATCAATGTGCGTCAGCGGCAGCGGGTGACAAAGAGGTATCCACTCGGCCGTCCTCTTCGCCGCGGCTATCCCAGCAATCCGAGCCACTTCCAGAGGATTTCCTTTGGGGTTCCTCAGCCGCTTCACGGCTCGCACCACGAGGGGACTCATCTTCACAAATCCCTGCGCCACCGCCGTCCGTGTCGTTACCACCTTTTGCGACACGTCTACCATCCTCACCCCGCCTTTAGCCCCGTAATGCGATAGCTTCGCCATTCTGCTCTTCTCTGTGCCTTCTGTGTTCTCCGCGCTTTCTGCGTAAAATCTTTTTCTTCGCTTTTTCTTTAGCTTTTCTGGTTCAAAACATATCCCTTCGAACCATTACTTCCACGGGGTCTCCAACGCCTAAGTTTTCCAGCGCCGCCGGGACGATAACAAAACAATTTGCCCTCGATAGGGCTGACACGTCCCCAGAGCCTTGCCACTTCAATACTTTGACTTCCCGACCCGCGCCTTGCCCGCCCATATGCGCCGGCAAAAAGTGAGTTACGCCAGGCTTTTCATGCAATGCCTCGCCCAGCCGCGCTGCGACAACGGGTAATTCCCGCGCTTCCGCTCCAGCCAACAAATCCAGCGCCGGCGCTACAAACAACTCAAACGTCACCATGGTCGAAACCGGATTTCCCGGCAACCCAAACACAAATTTCTCTCCGCACTTACCAAATACCGCTGGCTTCCCCGGTCGTATCGCCACCGCATCAAAATAAAATTCCGTCTCCATCTCCTTCAACACTTTTTCGACCAAATCGTACTTCCCCATCGAGACTCCCCCCGATAAAACCAGCAAATCCTCCTGAAGCCCGCGCCGAATCTTGGACTGCAAATCATCTTCGCGGTCCATGGCGTTCCCCAGCAAAATTGGTTTGCCGCCAGCCAGCCGCACCTGCGCGGCCAACGACACGCTGTTGCTGTTTCGAATCTGAAAGCGCCCGGGGAGGCTGTCCACCGGCACGATCTCGTCTCCGGTCGAAAGAATGGCCACGCGCGGCTTCTGCGCGCACTTCAACTCCGCCGCTCCCACCTGCGCCGCTAAAGCAAGCTCTGCATAACCCAAGCGCATCCCCGGCGTCAAAAGCGTCTGTCCTGCGCGCGCTTCGCTCCCTCGTTGCACAAAATTCTGGCCACTCACCGCGTCGCGTTCGAAACGCACCAGATCTCCATCACGCTTCGTGTGCTCGATCATAACCACCGCGTCCGTTCCCGAAGGCACGGCCGCGCCCGTCATGATCTGCACGCAAGTTTCCGCCCACAATTCCTTGGTGACGCGGTCACCAGCCTTAATTTCGCCCGTGCACTTAAGCGCGGCCCCGGCCTGAGCGTCGGCCGCAAAAACGGCGTACCCGTCGCGCGTAGCGCGGTTGAACGGCGGATACTCCCGGTCCGTCTTGACGACTTGCGCCAGCACAAACCCCAGCGCTTCGCCCACGCGCACTTGTTCTGTAACGCGCGGACCTTTCTTTTCAGTTAATTTTTCGATGACCTTCTGGCGTGCTTGCTCGTAGGTGAGCATCGGTGAGCTATTTCTCGAGGCCTTCTCTTCGTCTTCTCTGTGCTCTCTGCGAACTCTGTGTTAAAAATCACACGCAACAAGGCTCGGAACTAACCGTTAGAGCCAGCGTGCCAACAAAGTCCCCGCTGGCACAATCGTCGCATCCCGTTCGGGCCCGGTAGAAATCATCCCAATCTCCACCTGCAAAAAATCCCCGATAAACCGCAAGTAATCCAGAGCCGCCTTGGGCAATTTCGCGCCATCTTTCACGCCGTAAGTCGTCTCGCACCAGCCAGGCAGCGTCTTGTACTCCGGCACAACCTGCTCGTACTCCTCCGCCAAGGCAGGCATCTCCTTCAATGTTTTGCCCTTGTACTTGTAACCGACGCACACCTGAATCTCGCGCTGCGTGTCAAAAACATCCAGCTTCGTCACCACCAGCGAATCAATACCATTAATCATCTTCGCGTAACGCAACACCATCAAATCCAGCCACCCGCATCGTCGCGCACGCCCCGTCACCGCTCCAAATTCTTTCCCCCGCTCGCGCACTTCTTGCGCCTCCAACTCCGGCATCTCGGTCGGAAATGGCCCGCCGCCTACACGCGTTGTGTACGCCTTCGAAATTCCCAAGACGTTCTTGATTTTGGTCGGGGGCACGCCCACGCCGGTGGTCGCACCACCAGAGATCGCGCTTGAAGACGTCACATACGGATACGTTCCATGATCAATATCCAGCATCGTTCCCTGCGCGCCCTCAAAAAGCACCGACTTCCCTTCATCTAGCGCGCGATTCACCAGTTCCGCCGTATCGCAAATGTATCCGCGAATCTTTTCGCCCAACTTCAGGGTGGCCTCCACTTCATGCGAAAAATCAATGTCGGCGCCGTAGGCGCCTTTCGCCAACCGGTTCTTCTCAGCGACCACCCGCGCCGCTTTCTTGCGAAACAGCTCCGGCTCCAGCAAATCGCACATCCGCAAACCGCGCCGCGCCATCTTGTCTTCGTACGCCGGCCCGATGCCTCGCGAAGTTGTGCCAATTTTGTCTGCGCCCCGCGCTCCTTCGGCCGCTTTATCCAATTCGCGGTGATACGGAAAAATCAAATGCGCGCGATTGCTGATGTGCAACCGTCCCTTCACATCAATCCCCGCCTTCGCCAGCGTCTCAATCTCCGCCACCAGCGCCGCCGGATCCACCACTACGCCCGTCCCAATCACCGCCTGCTGCTTCGGCCGCAAAATGCCGCACGGAATCAACTGCAGCACATAACGGTCCTTGCCGATAATGACGGTATGCCCCGCATTGTGCCCGCCAGCCACGCGCGCAATAAAATCAAACGACCCCGCAAGGTAGTCCACCACCTTGCCCTTGCCCTCATCACCCCACTGCGCGCCCACCACCACGACCGATTTCATTCAGTCAATCTCCTAAGTGGAACAGGCACTTCTGCCTGTTCTCTCTTCCTCTCTTCAACGACTCGAACCACACCTCATCGTCTAATCGATCACTCCATCCAAACTGCGCTGGAATTTCCCGGGAACCGGCAGGTTCTAATCGTAATCTCGCCTAGCCGCCAACGCAAGCAACGCTCCGTTGGCTCGAAGCCTGGGTGCGTTGAGAAAAAGGACCGCTACTTGCTCAAGTTTGCAAAACGAAAACATGAAATCAAATGATCGTTTACCATGCCGGTTGCTTGCATGAATGCGTAGCAAATCGTCGACCCCACAAACCGAAAGCCGCGTTTCTTTAAATCCTTGCTCATGGCGTCTGATTCTGCTGTCTTCGCTGGCAAGTGCTTGTGCGTCTTCCAGGCATTCTGTTTCGGCTTGCCACCCACAAATTGCCAGATGTATTTGTCGAAAGACCCAAACTCCTTCTGCACCCTCAAGAACGCCTGTGCATTCGAAATCGTTGATGCAATTTTCAACTTATTTCGAATAATCCCCGCATCTTTCAAAAGTTCGCGCACTTTTTTCTTGTCGTACTGCGCCACCTTCTCCACTTCAAACCCGTCAAACACCTCGCGATATCGCGCCCGCTTCTTCAGAACGGTGTCCCAACTAAGCCCCGCCTGCGCTCCCTCCAAAATCAAAAGTTCGAACAAAGCGCGGTCATCGTGTAGCGGCACGCCCCATTCCTCATCGTGATAAGGAACATTCAACTCACTCGTCGCCCACTGGCACCGCTTTATCGCCATTTCGACTGCTCCCATCTCGCAATTCTAAAGCACACTGAATTGCCGCACCATGCGCAAACGGTGGAGCAATCAGAGCAAAGGATATTCGTACTCGCGACTGTCAAAGTAACAGCCCAGCCGGCGAGCTATTTTAGAATGGAATGAATGATGATGGTATGCCCGCCGAGAAGTACCGGGTCCGAGGCCAACTCGTCCGTCCAGCGGTCGGCGCGCCTCTGCTTGGGCGTCAGCTTTGCCATAAGCCTGATGAGCGCCACCAGCGGCCAGTAGAGCCACTGGTTCCCTTTTTTCCGGTCGCGGTAAACGCCTTGAATCGCGAATCCGTTTTTCTCGAGGTAATAGCGCAGCTCGTTGTACCCAATCGGGTTGGCGTGGACAGCGATCTCGTCCATTCCTGCGCAATCGTAATGAATCTTGGATTTCGACTGTTCCGAAAGCGGCTTGAAATGTGAGGTATATCCAAAAAGCAGCCATTTCAATCGCTCTTCGACGTTCATGATGTTGGGCACGCTGATGATCAAGTGCCCCCCCGGTTTCAACAGCCGCCTGTACTCGCGAAATGCCTGCGGCGGCGAATCGATGTGTTCCAGCCCATCCAGCGAGGTTATGAAGTCGAACGACTCCGACGCATACGGCAGCGTGCCTGCCAAATCGCCGCGCTTGATCTCTACTCCGTCGAGGCGGAACAGCTCCGAATACAGGTCGCAGCAACGCACATCAAAACCTTCCGCAATCAAATCCTGCGCGAGCGCGCCTTCACCTGCGGGACAATCCAGAATTACGCCGCGCGAAAGCGGCCTCAAAATCTTCAGCACCGTTTCGTGCAGGCCAGGCCGCGACATCGCCAGGGGACCACGATCTCCCGCGAGCAGCGGCGGGTGATCCGCCGGTTTTACGGTGCGTGTCGTCGTCGCCGCTGTCTCTGCCGTAGCCAATCGATGCTCCCGGAATCCAATGCCCGCGCGATCCGCGCACAAAACAAAGGGCATGCCGCATTCAACTGTACGACATGCCCTGCCAATCTTGCTATCTTTTTGCGGCACTTTTCGGCTGCAATTCGCTCAGCGAATTATGCTAAGTGCCGGTCGAGCGCCTTCGTAATCTGATCCTTCGGCACCGCGCCCACAATCTGTTCTACGACCTGTCCGTTCTTGAAAACCAGGATCGTGGGGATGCCACGAATGTTGTACCGCCCTGCCGAGTTCATCGCTTCGTCGACGTTCAGCTTCATCACCTTTAGCTTGCCGGCGTAGTCATGCGCAATCTCGGCAACCGTTGGCGCGAGCATGTGGCAGGGGCGGCACCACTCTGCCCAGAAATCCACCATCACGGGCTGCGTGCTACTGGCCGTCAGCACTTCCGCCTCAAAATTCCCGTCCGTCACTGCCTGGATCTTCTCAGTTTGGGTATTGTCAGCCATGTTGTTTGTCCTCAACAGCTTGCCGCTAGGCCGCTGCTTTTATCTCCTTCGTCAGTTTAATTAGATGTTGTAACAGACATTTGGTTTCGTCCCGCCTGCCCAGCGCCTCGAAGGGTCAATGCCGCTTCATACACTTTCGCATACTCAGCAGCGGGCCCCTTCCAGGAGAAATCCTTTGCCATGCCGTTCAATTGGATGCGCCGCCAGATCCGCTCATCGGTGCAATGATGCAAAGCCTGCCGAATCGCGTACATCATAGCTGCGCCGGAATATTCCGCAAACTTAAAACCGGTTCCCGTGCCGTGCTCCAGATCGAACGGCTCGACAGTATCATCTAATCCGCCCGTCGCTCTCACAATCGGCACCGTACCATACTTCAAGCTGTAGATCTGATTCAAGCCGCAAGGCTCGTAGCGCGATGGCATCAGGAACATGTCCGCACCGGCCTCAATCTTATGGGCAATTTCGTTGTCGTATGCAATTCTTACGCCTACTCGCCCAGGAAACGTGTTCGCCATCGCCTGAAATAGTTCTTCGTACCTTCGTTCGCCAGATCCGAGCACGACCAGCGAGAGATCCTCTTTCATCAATTCGTAGGCTTTCTCCGCGATCAAATCAAATCCCTTTTGATCGGCAAAGCGCGACACGATTCCAATCACTGGGCGCGCCGCATGCTCCGGCGCAATTCCATACAATTCCAGCAAGACCTGCTTGCACACCTGCTTTCCGCTCATATCCTTCGCAGAATATTTCATGGGAATCAGTTTGTCTTTTTCCGGGCTCCACGCGGAGTAATCGACTCCGTTCAAAATGCCAACCATCCGCTCCGCACGGCTTCGCACGACTCCATCCAAGCCCCACCCAAATTCGGGAGTCTGAATTTCCTGCGCGTACCTCTTGCTGACTGTCGTCAGATAATCCGAATAGACCAACCCGCCCTTTAAGAAATTCACGTTGCCGTAAAACTCCATGCCTGCAGGATTGTAGACTGGCAGAGGAATGCCGGCGCGTTCGAGAACGTCCGTTTTGAAAAGCCCGTGATAACCCATGTTGTGAATAGTGAAGACGACTGGGATGTTCTTGACAAGCGGATCGTCGCCGTACGAAGTGCGCAACAGAACTGGTACAAGCGCCGTCTGCCAATCGTGGCAATGAATCACGTCCGCGGGCCAAACGTGCTTCACAATTTCGATTGCTGCGCGGCAGAACTCGCTATACCGGTCGGCGTTATCTGGAAAATCGCCGGCGCTGTTGCCATAGATGCCGTCGCGATCGAAATACGCAGGGTCATCGACAAAAAAATATCGAACGCCGGAAATCAGCGTGCCGTCCATTACGGCTGGAAACCGCAGATGATTGGCCATCGGAATAGTGAGACTCGGCATCACCACGGCTGTGGCTTTGGTGCCGCGGTAAAGCGGCAGTACAACAGCCACTTCATGGCCTGCCGCCACCAATGCCTTCGGCAGCGCCTCGACCACGTCCGCTAGGCCACCGGTCTTTGAGAACGGTAGCCCTTCCGATGCTACAAAAAGTATTCTCACTCGCTTGTCATTACTCGATTCCTTGAACGTTCTCCGCAGTTTCTCTTCTTCAGCGCATTTACCGTAGCAATCGCGCGATGCACACTCATTTTACGCTACTGGACCCCTTTCGGCGCGTCAAGACAGAACCGCTCGGATTCAACCGCACGCCGCTCTTCCTGCTACACTTTCGGCGCATGGCTCGTCAACGACTTGGCCAACATTTTCTCTCGGACGCCGACTGGCGCGAACAGATCGCGCGCACCATCGGCGTATCGCCGCACTCGACCCTTGCGCCACCGTCTGCGGTGGAAAGATCGTATTGCTGGATAGAGGCCGGTGCAGGCCACGGCGAAATGACCGAGCACCTCGTGTCCACCGGCGCGCCCGTTTATGCCGTCGAGTTGGACGCGATGCTCGTTGGAAGGCTCCAGCGGCTCACAAAAAAATTCCCAAATCTCACGACCGTCCCCGGCGATGTTCTCGAAACCGATCTGGCTGGGCTCGCTGCGGGCCGCCGCATACGTTTGTACGGAAATTTGCCGTACTACATTACTTCCCCGATTCTCCATCATTTTTTCACGTTCGCGGATTTGATCGATGAGATTCACGTCGTAATCCAGGAAGAAGTCGCGCAGCGGCTCACCGCGAAGCCCGAGACGAAACAGTTTGGCTATCTCTCTGTCGCCACGCAACTTTACACTCGCCCGGAATTTGTCCTGCGCATTCCGCGCAGCGCCTTCAGTCCGCCGCCGGAAGTTGGCTCCGCGCTGGTAACGCTTCGCCTTCCCGGCGAAAGGGCAAACCTAGGGATTCGCGACGAGGAAGCCTTTCTGGATTTTGTAAAATTGTGTTTTTCGAAGAAGCGCAAGACGCTCATCAACAATTTGCGATCACTGGCAGAGCCGGATCAAGTTCGCGAAGCCCTCAGCGCGCAGAACCTGCGTCTCGACGCCCGCGCCGAACAGCTTTCCGTCTCGCAGTTCGCCGCTCTGCGCGATTCCCTGACGGCCTCGCTCTAACTCTTTTAGGCGTCTTTCTTCTGCGCAGCGATCAATCTGTCTGGATAGTCGCTCATGATTCCGTCCACGCCAGCAGCCATGAGCAAGCGAATGTGCGCCGGATGATTTACCGTCCAGCAAACGATTTGCAAATCCCGCGCGTGAGCTTGCTCGATCATCGAAGGAGTCACCAGATCGCCGCGCACCACAATCTGCCGTGCACCTACATCCACGGCGGATGTCAGAGGATCGTCGAGCTGCCCGTCATAGAGCACTCCGGTCATCAGCGTCGGCTCGATCTTGCGCAAGCTGCCCAGAATCGCGGGATCAAACGAAATCACGACCACGCGCGCCACTTCTCCGGACTCTCGCAGCGCGCCGATCAACGCATGCTCTCCGCCCCAAGACCCGCTGGGTTTCAATTCCAAATAAAATACGACGTCGTTTTTTTTCGAGAATTCCAGAATCTCTTCGAGAGTGGGAATACGCTCTCCGGCATACTCGCTGCCGAACCACGAGCCCGCATCGAGCCGTCGCAGCACGGCGAGCGTCTGATCGTGGACCTTGCCTTGGCCGCCTGTTGTGCGGTCTACGGTGTCATCGTGGATGGCCACAAACCGCGCGTCGCGAGATAGCTGCAAATCCGTCTCGATAAAAGCGGCTCCCAACGCGACCGCCTTCTTGAACGCTGCTAGCGTATTCTCTGGCGCGTGCCCAGAAGCTCCGCGATGCCCGATGATCAACAATTCAATGCGCTCCTTTCAGGAAACGCCAGCCAGGCGAAACACCGACCATAAACCGTAAAGAATCTCTGCAGAATCGCCTCTTGCTGAGGTGTTGGGTCCGATTTGTATGCTAACACTCACGTACAGTCGAATCGGTATGTGCATAGCCCGGTGCATCTTGTATCTAACCATTAGAGGTAGTCCAATCTTCGGAGGAGGGAAAATGAGAAAGGAATTCCGGGCCTTGATGGTAGCGGTGCTTATGTCGGCCCAGCTGGCAGTTCTGCCCAATGCTCCAGCGTCGCCGCTGCTGCACCAATCCAAAAACCAAAACGAGCCAAAGTCGCAACAGGAACTCACGAAAGAAGTCCGTCATGTGCTCGTCATGCTGCCGTACTACTCGGTGTTCGACAATCTAGGGTACCGGGTGGAAGGCGACAAAGTGATCCTGGAAGGACAAGTCGTTCGTGGTTCCCTCAAGTCTGATGCTGAAGCCGCAGTAAAGAGTGTCGCGGGCGTGAGTTCGGTCGTTAGCAATATTGAAGTTCTACCTCCCGCTCCCATGGATGACCAGCTACGCCGCGCGCTCTACAGTGCGATTTATGGCGAGCCCTCTTTGTCGCGCTATGGATATGCTTCCGTGGCTTCGATTCATATCATCGTGAAGAATGGAAACGTCACACTGGAAGGCTATGTCGACAATGACGCCGATAAGAACACGGCGAATATTCGAGCTAATGGCGTGCCGAATGTTTTTTCGGTGAAGAATAACTTGCAGGTCTCAAGCGGCGGCAAATAATTCCCGGTTGCTGCCGGGCGGCCGCTATGCCGCCTTGCAACGCCACGCCAGCTCATTACCGGGAAATGCGCCGCGCAGTTTGCTTGCAGGTTTGCGCGATTTTTCGAACACTTTCTTTTCTCACTTGCGTAATCGTGTGGTGAACATCCACATAGCGGTGGCGTCTAGCGTGGCTTCAGAGATCGGCGGAAATAGCACATCCCTGGAGTGAAATTTTGTATCGTTAGTTGCCATTGCGCATTGTCGGGCTTTCCAAGCTCGCGGGAGAGTACCCTAACTGCCTGAAAGCATAGAGCTTACAAGATCAAAAGAAGTGCCCAGTGGCCTTTGAATTGCCTTTTACTGGCAACAGCCCAAGCCTGCTCAAAGGCTCGCTCGAGAGGTCTGAGAAAAAATGGCAACTGCGACCTTAAAACCAAACCCGGCGACCGCGCCTCTGCCCTTCGCGAATCGCGTCGTGTGCGTTAACGCCGCGCCAGAAGAGTTTGACTTGGCGAGTGGCTTGCCAGCAGGATTTCTTGAGTTTCTGGCGCCTTTGCATGCTGCGCTAACGCTGCGACAGCGCGCGTTGGTCGCGCGACGCGAACGTGCCCTCGCCGAAGCGCATGCCGGCAAACTGCCGAATTACTTGCCGCCATCCGTCGCCACCACAAATTCCTGGCGCATCGAGCTCCCCGCATGGTGCGCCGACCAGAGAAACCAGATGACCGGTCCGGCCGACGAGGCCGAACTCGTCGTGAAGATGCTAAATTCCGGCGCGCCTGGCGTGATGCTCGATCTGGAAGACTCGAACGCGAATTCCTGGGAGCACACGATTTGCGGCATCGAAAATATCCTTGACGCGCTTGCAGGACGGCTGACGTACTACGACCGAAAACGCGAAAAGACAGTTGGAATATCAACGAGCAGCACGGTAATTTTCACGCGGCCGCGCGGATTGCATCTTCACCAAGCCGGAATTCTTGATGGCGAACTGTTGCCCGCTTCCATGTTCGACGTGGCGATGGTGGCGTATCAAGTGGATTTCAGCACGCTCAAGCATCCGCTGTGCTTTTACATTCCGAAGTCCGAATCCGCCGACGAGGCGCTGTGGTGGCGCGATCTGTTCCAGATGATTGCGCGCGCGAAGGGTCTTCCGGCGGGCACAATCAAATGCATGGCGTTAGTCGAATCGCATCCGCTCGCGTATCAAATGGAAGAGTTTGCATGGAATCTTCGCGAGCACATTCTGGGACTGAATCTTGGCCGCTGGGATTACATGGCCAGCTTGATCGACTTCAACCTGGAAAATCCGGAATGGGTTTTGCCGGACCGCAACACGATTCCGCACAACGTGGCGTTTTTTCAAAATTTACGCGAGCTGATACCGGAGATTTGCCACAACCATGGCATGCTCGCGATTGGCGGCATGACGGCGCTCTTTCCGAGCCGTGAAGATGCGGAATTGAATGCGCGCGCCTTGAAGGTGCTCGCGGAAGATAAGAAGAATGAATCAATGTCTTTGATGGATGGGGCGTGGACGGGCCACCCGGATCAGAACGCGATTGCCGTCGCACAATTCCCGGCGCCCAATCAACTCAGCGCGCGTCCCGCAAACCACGATACGCATGTAAATCTTCGTCCGCTTCCCACGGGCGTGGGCAAACGAACGCTTGCAGGAACGCGGGCAGCCATTCGCACGGTTATTCGCTATCGCAAAGGCGTCTTGCAGGGGAAAGGCGCGAGTCTGCTGGATGGCTACATGGAAGATCTGGCGACGGATCGGATCTATCGATTGATGATCGCCCAGCGAGTGCAGCATGCGAGCAGCGTCGAGATTGTCGACGAAAGCGGCGCGCCTGTTCTGCATACTCCGGAATTAATCAGCCGGCTATTTGACGAAGAACTTGATCGGTTGCTCGCGGAGCCGGCGAATGCAAACGATCCGCGAGCTGCGGCCTCACTGCGCGAAGCGCGCGTCTTGAGCGAGGAAATGATACGTCGGCACGAATTCAATCCGGCCTAGAGAACTTCAGCTGCACGGCCAGAGAGTCTGGTTCACAAGCCTGCACTTAATTTTTTGACTTTATCTCGACGTAGAAATGGGAGGGGCCCTGCGAGGGCCCCTTCGCATTTTCAGGCTCGACGTGAAACCAACTGTCGAGATACGTTAGTTCGAGCCTTTGGGGTCCGTGGTTTGGCTGGTGGTGGCACTCGTCGCATCGCCAATTTGCAGATCGTACTTTTCTCCCGAGAAGAAGAGCGTTGTGAGTGAATGGCTGCCGTCCTTTGCTGCGGCGGCCGAATAGCCGTCTTGCTTGTTCGAGACTGGCAGAGATACAACTCGCGCGGAAACGCTAGCAACGGTTTCCTTGCCCTTCAGAATATTTACCTTTACGTCGGGACCAGTGCCGCTCCATTCAAACTTATAGTCACCGGGGGCCAGCGACTTGCCCTCAACAGTAACGGCGGTATCAATATGAAGTGTTTTCTTGTTGCCGTTCCCGGCGAAAACACTGGCGGAAAATAACAACGAACTGCCTGCCAACAGAGTGAAGAGCTTCGTGACTTTCATTTGCAACTCCTTTTTCTTTTCTCCTGCGCTGGAACGTTAGAATCCATGTCCCGGGCTGCGGAGGAATGTGGCCTACTAATTCGATTTATTAGACGGTGCGCGGGTCGCCGCCGTTATATCTAGAGGGCCGCAAACTTTGCTTTGAAAGTAGAAAATAATTTCATGGTCGAATGCGGATAGCTCCCCATTTGTGATTCGCCGTAAATTGTTGAGACATTGAGGGTTCCGCTTGAAAGAGGAGCTTTATGAAAATTTTGCAACAATCGAAGGAACATGTCATTGCAGCCGAAGAAAGGGTCGACGCGCTGGATTGGGTCGCTCTGGAAGATTCGCTCTCCGCGCGCGGGTACGCGATAACTGAGTCTCTTCTCACGGCGGAAGAATGCTCACAACTGGTTGGGCTTTATAAGGACGAGAAACGGTTTCGCAGTCACATCATCATGGAGCGGTATCGTTTTGGAGTTGGCGATTATAAGTATTTTGAAAATCCGTTGCCTCAGGTGGTCGCCAGTCTGCGGACTGCCGCGTATTCGCACTTGGCGACGATTGCGAATCGCTGGGCTGAGGCTCTTGGCGAACGCGGCGCGCCGTATCCCTTACATCACGCCGACTTTTTGAAAATTTGCCATAAAGTTGGACAGACGAAGCCGACTCCGCTGATGCTCCACTATGAAGTGGGTGGCTACAACTGTTTGCATCAGGATCTTTATGGCGAAGTGAGTTTCCCTTTGCAGATGGTTTTCTTGCTAGGGCAAGAGGGACGCGATTGGGAAGGCGGCGAGTTTATTTTGGTCGAACAGCAACCGCGTGCGCAATCGAAGGCGGAAGTGGTACGTGCGAATCAAGGGCAGGCGATCATCTTCACGACAAGGTACAGGCCGGTGAGAGGGACGCGCGGCTATTATCGCGTCAATTTGCGCCACGGTGTTAGCCGCGTGCATCGCGGCACGCGTTACACCTTGGGGATCATTTTCCACGACGCGAAGTGAGCTCCGGCTCACCGGCCATCGAGCCGCACGGACGAGCACAATGGCAGCCACTTTTTGATTGCATCTCTAGATGCCACCGCGTATTTTTGAGCACGGACGGATCTCAGCATCCCTCGACGCCCACCTCGGCCGCGATATAATTTTTGCTATGCATACTAATCACCTCTCTTACAAATTGCGTTTGCTTGGGATTGTGTTAGTGCTTTTTGCAGCGCCGGCTTTTGCTCAAGATGCAAGCTGGGAACATGAACTCACGACCTGGCGCGCGCAGCACGTCACCGATCTTTTGAAGCCCGCGGGCTGGCTTTCTCTCACGGGGCTGGAATGGCTGCAACCGGGCGACAATTCGTTTGGGACAGCGGCCGACAACAAGATTCGTCTTACAGGCAACAGCGCGGCACACATGGGAATACTTCATCTCGAGGGCAACAGCGTCCGGCTTATGCCTCCTGCTGGCGGTTTTCCGCAAGATTTGCGAGTGGCAGATGAGCCGGCAAAAGCTCAGCTTCTCACGGTGGACGCTGACAGCGACAAAAATGCTCAGCACATCACCATCGGCACGCTGAACATGTACGTCATCCGGCGCGAAGCAAAGATTGGGCTTCGAGTGAAAGACTCGAAATCGCCAACACTCGTCGCGTTTCATGGATTGAACTGGTATGAGCCGGACGCAAAATATCGCGTGAAAGCGAAATGGATTCCCTACAATCCGCCGAAGTCCGTAACGCTCGCGACGCTGGCAGGCACAACTTATGCGCAGCCGGTTCCGGGAGTTGCGGAATTTGTTTTGGAAGGTAACACGTATCGTTTGGAACCGGTGCTCGAGGATCCGGCAGCTCCGCAGCTTTTCTTCATACTTCGCGACACTACCAGCGCGACCACGACTTACAAGGCTTGCCGGTTTCTCTACACCGTTTTGCCCAGTCACGGCCTCGACAAGCCAGGCGAGCTTTGGCTGGATTTGAACCGGTTGGAAAATCCGCCGTGTGCTTACACGCCATTTGCTACGTGCCCGTTGCCGCCGCCGCAGAATCGGCTGGCGATTGCTTTGCCTGTTGGGGAGAAGCGTTACCACGAGTGACGTTTTTGATGGTGCCAGTGGACTTCCGCAAAAAAGGAGGGCACGGCCCTTCGAGGCTCAGGGTAAACGCGCCGTGCCCCTACGGGACTAGAGAACTGACACCTGCCATTGGAAATTGGCGGCGAACTGTCGGACAATGAAACTTGCAGACGAGATATGAACCCTCCTGAAGCCAGAGCGCTTGCAAGGAAAGACGACGATGCCGCTGCGCGCGAGAAACTGATCGCGCTGCGGCTGGCGCTGCTGCGTGTTCACAAAACGCTGCTGGATATGGAGCGGCGCGACTACGAACTCGCCAACGGTAAAGTCACGGTCGGAGAACTTTTCCGGCTGGTGATTGACCACCAGCAGTTCGGCTGGCTGCACAATATTTCCGAGTTCGTGGTCCGACTGGATGAAACCCTGGCGGGAGAAAATCCCACCACGGCCGAAGACGTTCGCACAGCCTTCTCGCTGGCACGCAAAATGTTTGCGCCGTCGGAATCGGGCGATGCGTTCCAGAAAAAATATTTTGATGCGATTCAGATGGATCCCGCCGTCGTAATCGACCATGCGGAATTGGCGCGGCTTTTCAACAACGAGCCGCCCGATGTTAGTTCCCCGTAAAACCGTGGAACGCTCGCATTTCAAACTTCGGCGCCTCATCCGAAAAGAGCTTCCCTGTGGCACGCTGCAATTGGCGCGATTTCTGATCGGCAAGGTCGTCGTCCATGATCTGCCTGAGGGGCGGCTCAGCGGGCGGATCGTGGAATCGGAAGCATATCCGCCGGGCGATCCCGCAGGACATCATTTTCGCGGCCCTACACCTCGAAACCGTTCACTTTTTCTGCGGTACGGCCATGTGTATGTCTATTTCAACTACGGCATGCACTTTATGCTGAATATTTCCAGCGAACGAGCTGGGGTTGGCGGCGGCGTGCTCATTCGTGCGCTCGAGCCACTTGAAGGGATCGAGCTCATGCAGCGCCATCGAAAGAGCAAGGAGCTTCTCGATCTCACGCGCGGCCCTGGGAGGCTTGCGGCGGCGCTGAGGATTGACCGAAGCCTGGATGGTCTCGACCTCTTTTCCCGCGGGCCAGTTTGGTTGGGGGTTCTGGTTCCTTCTAAGACCGGCGAGCGCGTCGGCGCCGCTGAAGCGCCTGTCGACACTACTATTCGCATCGGGATCACTCATGCGGCCGGCCAGCCATTTCGTTTTTACGAACGCGGCAATCCCTTTGTAAGCGGACCCAAGCGGCTGCTTTCTCCGCGCACGCAGACAAACGCTTTGCGTTGAAGGCTACAAAACCCTTCTCTCGGAAATTAGGGCTTTGACGAAAATTTGGCGGACGCGACTGGCTAATCGCCGCAGGCGTACCCAGATTGGGTATTCATTGGCAGGAATTCTTCCGTGCGTTTCGGCTTCGCTGTTTTAGTAGCGCGAAGGCACCGCTCGTTCGCGGCTGAACGCTGCTGCTTCTGCCTGGCACTATCCCGCAAACCTTCGCGCAACCGTCTATGCGCACGGAAGAGCCTGAGGCGCACTGCCACTGTCGAAATTCCCAACCGCGTTGCCACTTCGTGCGTGGAATATTGCAGGACATCGCGCAGTAGACAAATCTGTCGCAAATCCGGTGCGAGGCGCGCGATCGCGCCAGCGACCAGGACACGAAACTCCCGGCGCGCATAGCGCTCCTCGGGATTGTCGGTGCGCGCGGCCAACCGGCTGCCGAAGGTCTCTTCCGGCACGCTTCCGGGTTCCTCCAACGAGATGTACTTGCCGTCGCGGCGTTGGCGGATCAAGTCAATCGAAGCATTAGTGGTGATGCGCGAGACCCAGGCGTGGAGGTCATCCTTGCCCTCATCTTGCTGCCCCGCAAACTGGTTGAGCCGGGAGAACGCTTTCAGCAGGGCTTCCTGGCGGGCATCTTCGGCGTCGGCGCTATTGCCTGTCAGGCGCAGGGCACGGCGATAAAGCCCGGGGCCGTACGGCAGGACCATTTCGGCAAAGGCCTCGCCATCGCCGAGACGGGCGTCAGCCAGAACCTTTCGTTTGGTAGCGCGGAGGTTCTCGGCATTTTCGCTTTCAAGATTGTAGGCGTCTAAGACAATACTTGCGGCGCTCATGTCGGGGAGCTAAGCCGCACCCCGAGCGCCATGCACGCAGCGCGCTAACGTACTGAAAACAAGCAAGTAATTAGAATCCGCGAAAAACAGGGCAGGCATCAGACCGTCCGTTTCTGGGACGCACCGTAGCGTTTCCGGTCACTCTGTGCGGCGGATTGAGTCGGTGTAGGTTCCCTCTGGGAATTCCTATGTTCCGTAAACGAACGGACAGATTGGCGCCTTCATGTTATTGGGGCGAGCGGCCTTTCGCGCCTGCGGCGAGGTTCTCGTAGACTTTGCCACCCTTCATGACGAAAAGGACGCGGCGGGCGGCGGTGACATCGCGGAGTGGGTCGCCCTCCATGGCGATGATGTCCGCATCCATGCTGGGAGCGATGGCGCCAATTTTGTCCTTCAGGCCGAGGGACGCAGCGGAGATGCTGGTGGCGGACATGATCGCTGCCATTGGGTCCTGGCCACCATCGCGCACGCGTACGACAAATTCTTCTTCATTGCGGCCGTGGGCGCCGGCGACGGCATCCGTGCCATAAACAATTTTAAGATCTTTGTGCGTCAGCGCCTTCCTGAACGTGTCCAGAACGATGGTGATGCCCTTCTCCATGAAGGCGAAGCCTTGTTCGTTATAGTTGCCGATGCCTAGATACTTTTCTTTGTTTTCGAGGTAGTTCTGCAGAACGAGGCCGATGTTTGGGTCGTAATAGGTGCCGCGTTGCGCCATAAGCGCGAAGACGTCGTCGGTGACGTAGGCGCCGTGTTCGATGGTGGTGCAGCCAGCAAGCGTGGCGGCTTTCGCAGACTCGGCAGAATGGGCATGGACAATGGTGCGCAGGCCGAGCGACTTGGCTTCGCCGCACGCTGCTGCGAGTCGTTCGTCGGTCATCGTTTGCGTGCCGCCTTCGCGGATGCTCTTTGAAGCGAAGAGTTTGATGAAGTCCGCGCCTTGTTGTTTTCTTTCGCGCACCAGTTCGCGCAGTTTTTCCGGCGGGCCGCTTTTTTCGTCGAGAGGTTCGAGGGAGGTGAGCATGCGCGGGCCGGGAATGATTCCGCGAGCGATGGCTTCACGCAAATCTTTGTCTTCGGGCGAACCGGGGCTTTGGATAGTGGTGAAGCCGGCGTTAAGAGTGAAGATGGCATTGTCGGTCGCATGAAGCATGGCGTGGACCGGAGGCTCGCCTTTTCCAGCGAGGCGGCCGTTATCGAAGTGCCAAAAGATGTGCGCGTGCGTGTCGATCCACCCGGGAGTGACAGTCAAGCCAGTGAGATCGTAGGTGATTGCACCGGCAGGCGCTTCGCCGCCGATGCGAACGATTTTTCCGCCTTCGACAACGATGATTGTGTTGTGGAGAATTTGGCCCTTGCCGTCCAGAACCGTAGCAGCCTTCAGAACGATGGGGCGCTCTTGACCAATGACTATTTTTGTTGGAGGCAGAATAGCAACGAAGAAAATCGCAAGGACGAATCTCAGGTATCTCGGCATCTGAACTCCTCTGGAATTTGTCGTTGAACACCCCAAGCTACTCCGCCGACTTGCACAGTAAACTGAACATTCTTTCCGCAGTCTACTGAATCAATCAAAACAGATCTCTTCCGTCCGTAAGACGTCTACGCTTAGGATTCAGGCGTTCACTTACTAGCGGTTGTGATGACGATGCTGCGAAACATCACGCGGCCTTTTTCGCTGCCTTGGAGGTAGATAGGGCCGGGAAGTTCTTCGTGGCTGTCGAGAGCGCCGCCTGTGATGCCGGGGATTTCTTTGTTGTCGATGATGGTCGTGCCATTCAGGACGACCGTGACGATGCGGCCGATCAAAGTTATGTCGTACGTCTGCCACTTGTCAGGGGTGCGGGCGGGCTCAGGCGAAGGAGCGAGGAAACCGTAAACACTGCCCAGGCGCCGCTCGGGCGGATCGGTGATGGAATCGGTTTCGAGTTGGACTTCGTAGCGGCCGCGCAAATAGACGCCGCTGTTGGATTCTGGACCGCAGTTGAACTCGACGTGCAACTTGAAATCTTCAAATTTGGAGTTGTTGATCAGTTCGGGGCCGTTTCCAGGAGTGATGAGCAGGCTATTTTCTACTCTCCACGCGGGCGACGCGCCGGGTTTGTCTTCGCGCCAACCCGTTAAGTCTTTGCCATTGAAAAGTGCGATGGAGGCAGCCCATCTTGGGGGGCTTGTCCTTTTGAGTGCCGGTGCTTTGACCCCGGTCCATTGCCAGGTTTTACCGTCTGGACCAGTCAGTGTTCCTGAGAGAGTCTTTCCGCTCAGCGTGCCCTCGAAAACCAGATCGGCTTTGCTGTCTTCTTCTTCCTTGGGTGAAACGAACTTCAGTTGGCCGTTCGAGAGTTGAACGGTGGGAAGCGGGCGGGCATTTCCCCAGCGGCCGACCATCTCGGCCTTCAGTTGTCCATTTTCCTCGCGCAGTTCCAGCCAGGAGGGATATTCGCGGTCGGGCGCTTTCAGCGTCAAATCCCAGCGGCCGAGGTAAGCTGTGGCGGACTCCGGCGCGGAATAGCCGGAAGAATTGTTGTTGCGAGAACGCCCTGCAGCAGACAACGAAGTGAGAATGACAGCAGCGATAAACACGAACACGATTCGGTGACTCTTCATCGAGCGCTGAGTTCCTTCCAGTTAGTGTCGGTTTACGAATTGCAGGCTTGCTCTGTCCTTACTGGTCTTTGTCCAGGTACTCCTCGGGAACGTCGTCTTCCGGCACTTCGTGCGTATGTACTTCGCCTTCGTCAGCGTCTGGAACATCTTCGACGCCTTTTACCACCTCAGCCTCGAACGCATTTCCTTCTTCGAGCAACTCGTCCACGCTCTCCGAATCCGCACCCGCGCGGTTCGACAGCCCCTGTAGATCGCCAGACTGGCCCCCTGAGCGCGCTCCCAGACCTTTCGGCTCGAACACGACCGTGTCCACGCTGTCGCTCTTGCCGCGGGATTTATTTTTCTTGAGCGCCTTCTTCTTTGGGGCAACTTTCTTGGCGAGCGCAGACTTTTTGGCAAGCGCGGGTTTCCTGGCAGGCGCGGCTTTCTTGACGGCCTTTTTCTTGGGCGCCGGCTTGCGGCTCAAAGTTTTCTTGGTCTTAACGGGCTTCTTCTTTTTACTGGTTTTGGTTGGCATGGCAGGAGTTTACCACTGACGCCCGGAATCTCACGCATTTCCTGCGCAGGCCCCGATGTAGAAAAATCGAGCGGAGGAGAGCCGCTTGAAAAGACGCGTGACAACCTCTAGTCTGCTTGAGCTGAGCAGACGAAAGGGTCGATCTTCTTGCCGGATTTCACTCCCGAACTTCTCGTTTTCGGATTCATCTGGTATGTCGCGTTTCTCTTCTCCACGACCTGTCATGAGGCGGCGCACGCATTCGTCGCCAAGACGGGAGGCGATGAGACGGCGGCACTTGGCGGACAAGTCTCCCTGAATCCCGTGCCTCACATGCGGCGCGAGCCATGGGGCATGATTGTGATCCCCATCCTCTCGTTTCTCTTCATGCATGCGATGTTTGGATGGGCGAGTGCCCCGTATGACCCTCTTTGGGAGCGGCGCCATCCCCGGCGGTCGGGATGGATGGCTCTCGCCGGGCCGGCGGCAAATTTCTCATTGATGTTGATCGCGGTGGCAGGACTGCACCTGGGAGCAGCGGCAGGCTGGTTTCATCGCGACCCCATCACGGGCAATCCGGATTTTGCAGCCGCAACTCTTTACATTTTCTTTTCCTTAAATCTACTGCTAGGCACGTTCAACCTTCTGCCGTTCGCGCCGCTCGACGGAAGCACGGTGATCCTGCTGTTCATGAGTGAAAAGACCGCGCAGCGCTACTTGGATTGGCTTCGCGGCAACAGTTTCGCGATGGCTGGACTCCTCGTGGGAATACTCGTGTTTCGTTACATTTATGATCCAATCAATCATTTCGTGAGCAGGCTGCTTCTGCCGGGCCACCTGTGATGCTCCATATCTGAACACTCCGCAGAGGAGTGTTACCCCCGCGAACACAGCTCAAGACGCTCCGACCCAATCAAGTTTTTCCATTTCAGCAAGTTACGGGGTGTGAGGAATGGTTCTTGGCCTGCATTTCCAGCTTGCGGAGGCCTTGGATGCTTCGGTATTCCCGCTTTCCGGTTACAAGCCTGTATACCGTGGAAATATCAGGCTGGGACGGAAAGGAAGAGTTTTTTGTAGAACATTGCGAACTGGAACGGAATGAGGATTCCGGCAAACAGATAGCTCTAAAGCGGACTCTGAACGATCACGCCGTCCTTCTGGTCCGGCTTCTGCAGACCGATGATTCGGATCTTTCCCACCCTTCCCAACCCGTTGCCTACGGCGCCGAACGGGTCGGGAAAACAAAGAGTGGTCTCCATCAATTCAGGCTCAGCAAGATGGTTCCCCGCCCTAGAGAGGAAGAGAGCTCAACGACTTAGAAAGAGCGGCCATCGCAGGCATGGCTATTGGTGCGGATGTATGTGAAGAAGTCCTGGCGTTCCGCACCGAAACGACACGATGACCCAATATGAGATGGACTCTAGAGGAGGCTTTGCACTGGCTGCCCAGGTATTGTGGGCTGTCCAAAAAGTTTTGCTGCTGTGCGCGGCGCTAAATGGTTGATTCTCTTGGAGGTGTCAGGTTTACGAGCGCGCGGAGTGGTGGCCGGGGCCAATGAGCAGGAGACGCACGATAAGTGCATGGATGGCACAAGCGTTGCGAGTGTATGCGATGTGGCACACACGTATGGGAAGACCGTCGAGCTGACGGCAACAAAGACGTCTTTGACGCCGTGCATTCTGGATGATGATCATTCCCAGCTGGATTTGCTGTCCGCAGCCATGGATGAGATGGGCTACGAAGCCATCACAACGTCTGACCCCGAAGAGGCGTTGAGCCTGGTGCGAACAGGCCGCAGCCGGCTGGTGCTGGCCGACGTAAATATGCCTGGCATGAACGGCTACGAATTTCTCGATCGCGCGTTGCGCTGCGACCCCGGAATTCATGTGATCGTGATGACCGGCGAATACACGCTGGAATCGGCGCTGGATGCCATTCGCCGGGGCGCCACGGATTTCCTGCCCAAACCCATTGACCGCGTGCGTCTAAAGAGAACTTTGGACGAAGTAGCGACGATTTATGACCAGCGAAAACGGGTGCGCGCGCTCGAAGAACAGTTGCTGAAGGATCTGGAATTTCACGGGATTGTCGGAAAAAGCCCGGTCATGCTGGAAGTTTTCGATTTCGCGCGGAAAGTTGCGCGGCATTACACCAACGTGCTGCTTGTAGGGTCCACTGGGACGGGAAAAGAGCTGGTAGCGCGGGCCATTCACAACATCAGTCCGGTGAGCCAGCAAAAGCTGGCGATCTGCAACTGCTCGGCCATGGTGGATACGCTGCTCGAGAGCCAGCTTTTTGGGCATGTGCGCGGGTCGTTTACGGGAGCGACGGATACCCGGCCGGGGCTTTTTGAGTACGCGAACAATGGGACGGTTTTTCTGGATGAGATTGGAGAAACGTCTCTAGCGATGCAAGCCAAGCTGTTGCGCGTGATTCAAAACAGGGAGATCCAGCGCGTGGGGTCGCCGGAAGTACGGCAGGTCAACGTGCGGCTGATTGCGGCGACGAACCGCGATTTGCGGGCGGAAGTTCTGGCGGGGCGGTTTCGCGAGGATCTTTTTTACCGGCTGAGCTCGATTCAAATTCGCGTGCCTTCGTTGACGGAACGGCTCGAGGACATTCCGGTGCTCGTGCATTATTTTCTGAAAAAATATAACGACGTGTATGGAAAGAATATTTCCGGCCTGACGCGGCGGGCGCAAACCGTGCTGCTGCAGCATGCGTGGCCGGGCAATGTGCGCG
>Ga0210391_10001172_pt1 | contig 24411 bp, 15 predicted proteins | sample IncBWC12OmetaG_FD_160573 | JGI IMG/M metagenome (GOLD analysis project Ga0210391, IMG submission 160573) | Forest soil microbial communities from Barre Woods Harvard Forest LTER site, Petersham, Massachusetts, United States - Inc-BW-C-12-O ...
CGCGACGTGCGGTCCGTCCGGCGCCTCGTCCGAATCGACGAAATCGCGGCCCATCGCCGGCGCTACACCGAGCGTCCGGAAAAAATTCGCCGTGGCCGCAGTCGCAAACACGTTTCTCGGTACGCCGTTCCCCGTCAGCGTGAATGCGTCGCCGCTGAACGCCGCGATCGACTCAAAACTCTTGGTTGTCGTCTGCCAGTCGCGGAAATCCGGATACGACGCGTTGGTAGCGAACGCTTCGCCGCCGTTCTGCTGGCGCCGCCCCTCCGCGATGGTGATTAGCCGGCCCGGATCTGTGTATGGGAGCGGCTTCAGTAACGCGGCGTGCACCACCGAAAAAATGGCGGCGTTCGCGCCGATACCCAGCGCCAGCGTCAATACCGCCACCGCCGTGAAGGCAGGCGCCTTTGCCAGCGTCCGCGCCGCATATCGGACGTTTTGCCAGATCGAGTTCATCGCCGCTCCTCCGCTTCGTCCGCGCGCACCACTCCGCACACGAATCCCGCCACTACCCGCAACGCGCTTGCCATCGCCCCACGCCGCAACCCCAGCGTTTCCCGCGTTTAACTCATCTAAATCTGGTGCGTGCGCCGCACGGATGTCCGTCCATGGGACACCCCGCACGCTCGCGCTTCTTCAAGTAATTACTTTGCGAACTGTGTCCCACTCGGAAATTGGCACCTCGCTCGAATGATGCTACTTTCGCTCCGGCGCTAGCGAACTCATGTCCTCTCACCCCAATCCGCACGCCGGCTCGCCGTCTGAATCCAGCCGCTGGCACCTCGGCTTCTGGGCCCTGATCGTCACCCAGTTTCAGAACGCCTTCAACGATAACGGCGTGAAATGGGTGGTCATCTACATCGTCGTTGCCACAAATTACTCGGACGCAACGCGCGACAAGCTCATGGTCCTGGTCGGCGGACTCTTTGCCGTCCCGTTCATCTTGTTCTCGATGCTCGGCGGCAATTTTGCCGACCGTTACAGCAAGCGCACCGTCGTCATTGGCACCAAGTTCATGGAAATCGGGGTAATGGCCGTCACGATTTTCGGCCTGTATCTCCATAGCCTTCCGATCGAGTGTGCCGCAGTTTTCCTGATCAGCGCGCAATCCGCGCTCTTCGGTCCATCGAAGTACGGCCTGCTTCCCGAGCTCGTTCCGGACCGTAAGCTTTCCTGGGCTAATGGCATCATCGAACTCGGCACCTTCCTCGCCAGCATTGTCGCCGTGATGGCCGCCGGCCACATGGTGGACTCGTTCCCTCACCGCGAGTACATCGCCGGGGTTCTGCTGCTCGCTTGCACGCTTCTCGGTCTCGCTACCAGCTTCTTTATCACGCACGTTCCCGCCGCCGATCCTTCCAAGCGACTCAAGCTCAACCCCGTCGGCGATCTGCTCATCCAGATGAAGACGATTTCGGCGGACCGAGTGTTGAAGTGGGCCGTCGCCGGCAACGCCTACCTGTTTTTCCTCGCCGCGTTCGTGCAGTTCGTCATCATCATCTACGCTCACGACGTTCTGAAAGTGGACGACACGAAGACTAGCTACATCCAGGCTGCGCTCGCGATCGGCATCGGACTTGGCAGTCTGGCTGCCGGCTATCTTTCCGGCGGAAAGATCGAAGTCGGTCTCATCCCGCTTGGCGCCGTCGGCATGACGATTTTTGGTGGTCTTCTATACGGTGAAGGTCACACGTTGCAAAGCGCTTCGGTACTTCTATCGCTTCTCGGATTCTTCGCCGGCTTCTTCGTGGTTCCCATCGGAGCGCTGATCCAGCACCGTCCTAAGCCGGTGGACAAAGGCGGCGTGATCGCCGCTGCGAATTTCTGGTCGTTCGTCGGCATTTTTATTGCGGCAGGCGCGTTCTACCTCTGCAAATCGGTTTTGCACCACACACCTGGCACGATTTTTCTCGATGGCGCCATCCTTACCGGGATCATGACGTGCTTTGCTGTCTACTTGGTGCCGGACACGCTGATCCGCCTAGCGATCTGGATCATCACGCACTCGCTCTACCGGCTCCGCGTCAACCATCGCGAAAATCTGCCCAGCACTGGCGGCGCGCTCCTCGTCGCTAATCACATGTCGCTCGTCGACGCGCTCCTGCTCCTCGGCTCCGTCGATCGCCCGATCCGCTTCCTGATGTTCAAGGACATCTACGACCTTCCTTACATCAAACCGTTCGCGAAGATGATCGAAGCGATTCCCATCTCTTCGCAGCTTCGCCCGCGCGACATGATTCACTCTCTCCGCGCCGCCAGCGACGCCATTCGCAACGGTGAGATCGTCTGCATCTTCGCCGAAGGTCAGATCACCCGTATTGGCCAACTCCTACCCTTCCGTCGCGGTCTTGAACGCATCATGAAAGGCCTCGATGCCCCCATCGTCCCCGTCTATCTCGACGGCGTCTGGGGCAGCATTTTCAGCTACGAGCGTGGACGTTTCATCTGGAAGCTTCCGCGCCGCATTCCGTATCCGATCACCGTCAGCTTCGGCGAGCAGATGCCGGGCTCTACCAGAGCTTTCGAAGTCCGCGAAGCCGTTCAGGAACTCCAGAGCGATTCGTTTCTGGAGCACCGCGCCCGGATGAGAACGCTCGTTCGTTCCTTCATCCGCACCGGCCACACTCACAGTTTTCGCTTCGCCATGGGAGACAAGCGCCGCCCGCGCATGAAATGGGGCGCCGCCCTCCTCAGTTCGATCTTTCTCGCGCGTCGCTTGCGCAAAACTTGGGAAGGCCAGGAAATGGTCGGCATCCTCCTGCCTCCATCCGTCCCCGGCGCTCTGGTGAATTTTGCCGCCATGCTTAGCGGCAAGATTCCCGTCAATCTCAATTACACCGCTTCGAACGAAACGATCGCGTCTTGCGCGAAGCAGTGCAATCTGAAGACGGTCATCACCACGGGCCTGCTTCTCGAAAAATTGCCGATTCAAATTCCCGGTGAAAAAGTTCTGATCGAGGAAGTCGCTGCCTCGCCGGGTCTCGGCGAGCGTCTCACCGCCCTGCTGATGTGGTTTCTCCCCGCCCCGCTTCTCGAACGCCAGTTGAGCGGCGGCAAAGTCACCACGCTCGACGATCTGGCAACCATCATCTTTTCGAGTGGCAGCACCGGCGAGCCCAAGGGCGTCATGCTGACGAACTACAACATCGCCTCCAACATCGAGCAGATGGGCCAGACCTTCATGCTCGAAAACGGCGACGTTCTTCTCGGCGTGCTGCCGTTCTTTCACTCTTTTGGGTTCACCGTCACGCTTTGGCTTCCGGCAGTGATGGGCATTGGCGTTGCATTCCATCCAAGCCCACTCGATCTGGTCGCCGTCAGCGAACTCGTTCGCGATTACAAAGTCACATTCCTTCTCGCCACGCCCACGTTTCTACAGGCCTACGCCCGCCGTTGCCTACCCGAAGATTTCGGCAGCCTCGAATTTGTAGTTGTCGGCGCGGAAAAACTTCCCGAATCGCTCGCTCTCGCGTTCGAAGATCGCTTTGGCATCCGCCCGCTCGAGGGTTACGGCACCACGGAATGCTCGCCCGTCGTCGCCGTCAACACGCGCGACTATCGCGCTCCCGGATTCATGCAAGTCGGCGCAAAGCGCGGACACATTGGCCATCCGCTTCCCGGCGTCAGCATTCGCATCGTTGATCCCGATACAGGCGAACGCCTCGGCGTCGATAAACCCGGCTTGATGATGGTTCGCGGCCCGAACGTAATGAAGGGCTACCTGAATCAACCGGAGAAAACCGCGCAGGTGTTGAAAGACGGCTGGTACATTACGGGCGACATCGCGTCGCAGGATGAAGACGGCTTCCTCACCATCACCGATCGCCTCAGCCGTTTCAGCAAAATCGGCGGCGAGATGGTGCCGCACATCAAAATCGAAGAAAAACTCCAGGAACTATCCGACTCGGTCGAGAAACTATTCGTAGTTACCGCGGTCCCCGACGAGAAAAAAGGCGAGCGCATCGTTGTCCTTCACACGCTTACGCCCGAAGAAGTTCAGCCCGTAATCGAGAAAATGTCCAACTCCGGCCTGCCAAACCTGTGGCTGCCCCGCGCCAACCAGTACTTCCACATAGACGAAATCCCCCACCTGGGCACCGGCAAACTAGATCTCCGCAAAGTCCGCGAAGTCGCCGCCGACCTTTCCAAAAAATCCCCCATCCCCGTCGAATCCCCCGCCGACCCGGTCCCATTCCAAGACTAACCGGTCGAGCGCGCCGCGCGCGCGCAAGTCCGACAGGCCCAAAGGCCGGTCGTCTTACGATCTCCAATTACACGACCAGCAGCCCCACCGCCGGATCACATTCAAATTAGCGAGGAGTTTGCGTAGCACAGGCCCGTATTGGCCGTGCGTTCAGGCGCCCGGACGGCGCTGTAAGATAGACTCTCAGTCTGTGGGAGACCCACTCCAGACCAACTCGCCCCTAAAACACCGTCACTCGAATCCGCAAATACTTCTTCGGATCATTCCGAAAATCGCTAATTAACAACCGCAAATCCCCAGTAAGCCCCGTCAAGTTGTCATACAAAGCCGGATCGCTAAACAATTTCCCCGCCGTCCCCGTATTCGAGTTCAGCTTCGCCGACGCATCCCTCACATTCGACGACGCGTCTCTCAAATTGTTGAACAAGCTGTCGTCCTGCACGAATTTCCCCAGCGATCCCTTCCCCGCCCGCACATCGCTCAGCACCGCGTTTCCATTCTCCAAAAAATTCTTCGCACTGTTGTACGCGGCCGGGTCGTACACCAACTTCCCCACGGTGCCCTTCTGTTCCTTCACCGCGCCGAGCACATCGTTCAAATTCGCCACCGTCTCATGCGCCTGATTGTAGAGATCGTCCGACGTCAACAGTTTCCCCAGGCTCCCATTCCCCTTCGCCAACGTTCCAGACATCGAATCCAAATTCGCCGCCGTCGCATTCAAATGGTTGTACAGCGCCGGATCGTTGATCAGCTTCCCTACCGTCCCGTTGCCGGAGTGAATCTGATCCGCCACGCCCGTCAAATCCGTCGATAGCACCGTCAACTTGTCCATCAGCGCGGTACCGCGCGACACCATCGCTGCCATTCCAACCTCACTCGCGCCGGGAACCGTAGAGTTCGGCTGCAGCGGCTCGCCGGTAAGGCCTCGAGTGATCGTGACGTAACGGTTGCCAAGCAGGCCTTCGGTGATGAGGCTGGCCTGCGAACTGGTCCGGATTTCGTCTTTGTAGCGGGAGTCGATCCGCATGGTGAGCTGAATGCTGTCGTCGCGTCCCGTCGGCTTCGGATTGATGCGGATGTTTTCCACGGTTCCGACGTCGACGCCATCGAGCCGCACCGGCGCTCCCGCCGCCACGCCTTCTACTTCCGGCAGATACGTGTAGAGGCGATACTTCGGCCCTAGGCTCCCCGCGCCGGTCACCCAAAAAATCCCGACCGCCAGAGTCACCAGCCCCGCCAGCACGAACACCCCGACGCGAAGTTCGCTCCAGGTAATCTGCTTGCGCTGCGCCATCGACTTGCCTCCTGAGCTTCCGCCGCTACCTGTGCCGTTCGATTATTCCGCCGATGCGAGAAACTTTTTCAGATACGCATCTTCCGTTTTGAGTAAATCGTCCACCGCGCCTTCAAAATAAATCACGCCTTCGTGCAGCACCACCACGTTCGTCGGCTGCGGCTTCAATCCCGCCGCGTTCTTATTGCTCGACCCGTTCGTTCTTACCGGAACTACGCGCGTTCCGTCCTCGCTCATCTCCATCGTGCCCGAATGCACCACTTTGCCCGTCGCTTTATCGAACCGGTAGTTCGCAAGACCAAACGCATCTTGCACTCGATGTGTCGCCAGCATCGACGTCACGTCCTGTAAATCCCGTCCACGGAGAATCAGGTTAATGATGGTTTGCGACGTCACTGGGTCCAGGCCGGCTGTGGGCGAATCGTAAAACACGATGGGCGGCTTGTCGATAAGAGCTCGTGCAATAGAGACGCGGCGGCGCATGCCGCCCGACAGTTCCGCCGGAAACCGGTCGATCGCGTGCTCCATCTCGACGAATTTCAGCGACTCCACCACTCGCTCGTGAATCTCGGATTCTTCAGTGTCCTCCTCGCGCAGCCGAAACGAGACGTTGTCCGCCACATCCATCGAATCAAATAGCGCTCCTTCCTGAAACACGAATCCCATCTGCCGGCGGAATTGCAGCAGGTCCTTCTCATTCATCGCCGTCACATCCTGCCCCATCACTGTCACGGTTCCCTCATCGGGACGGATGAGGCCTGCCGCCATCTTCATCAGCACCGTTTTTCCGGTGCCCGTTTCGCCAAGCAGAACTTTTGTTTCTCCGGGTTGAACCTGAAAAGACACACCGCGCAGGACTTCGTAGCCTTCCGAACTGAGGCGGATATCGTTGAATTGAATGAGCGGGTCGCCAGGAACGACGCTATCAGGTGAACGCCCATTTTCAGCCGGCGTAGCGGCACGCGTCATGGCCCGAATTATAGCCTGACCTGCTCATGAAGAACCCAACCTCTTGCATCCCCATTCCCGTCACGCCGTTGCCCTAGCCGGTCACAGCACGATCGCCCCTCCGCACAATCGATCCTCCATCTCAACTCACGCGCACCCAGCCCACTACGGGAGTGCAGCGGGCCTAAGACGCCGCTTTTCCGAAACTCAACACCCACAAAAGCCACTCCAGGCCGAAGGCCATCCTCAACTCCCCACTCCACCGCAAACGTCTCCGGCTCCGTGCACGCCACGCGCATCGTCACGCCGTCTAGCCCCCATGCCGTCCTTCAGTTAGAATCTACGCTTTGCCCATCGCTCTAAAGGCCAACTGACGATGCTCCGATTCGTGACCGCGGGTGAATCCCACGGCCAAGCGCTCATCGCGTGGATCTCCGGATTGCCCGCCGGCGTTTCCGTCGATCTCGCTTTCATCAACCGCGAACTCCACCGCCGCCAGCTCGGCTTCGGCCGCGGTGGCCGCCAGCGCATCGAGAAAGACGCCGCCGACATCCTCGCCGGCGTCCGTCACGGCAAGACGATCGGCGCCCCCATCGCCGTCCGCATCGAAAATCGCGACTGGAAAAATTGGGAGAAAGCTCTCCCCGTCGAGGAAGTCGAAGACGCGCCTCTAGCCGAAGGTGAAAAGCGCCCCGAGCGCCCTCTCACCGCGCCGCGCCCCGGCCACGCCGATCTTCCCGGCTCGCTGAAATTCAATCTCCATGACGCGCGCTACATCCTCGAACGCGCATCCGCCCGCGAAACCGCCGCCCGCGTAGCTGCCGGCTCCTTCGCAAAGTTGCTCCTCCGCGAATTCGGCATCGAAATTCTCAGCCACTCCATCGCCGTCGGTCACGTCAAACTCGAACGCGACGCCACCTGGCCCGAAATCGTAGCCGTCTGCGAAGATCTCGAATCCCCGCTCCGCTGCGTCGACTCTGCCACGCAAGAGCGCATGAAAACCGAAGTTGATCACGTCCTCCGCGCCGGCGATTCCGTCGGCGGCATTTTCGAAGTCGTCGCTCGCGGCGTCCCTCCCGGCCTCGGCACGCACGTCCAGTGGGACGAAAAGCTCGACGCCCGCATCGCCCGCGCGGTCATGTCCATTCAAGCCGTCAAAGCCGTCGAGCTAGGCTCCGGCGTCTCCAACGCCGCGAGTTACGGCTCAACCGTTCAGGACGAAATCACCTACGACGCCGCGCGCCACCGCTTCGATCACACGTCGAACCGCGCCGGCGGCCTCGAAGGCGGCATCACCAATGGTTCGGACATCGTCGTCCGCGGTTACCTGAAGCCTATCTCAACGCTTCGCCGCGCGCTGATGACCGCTGATCTCCAAACCAAAGAACTGATCAAAGCCGCCTACGAGCGCTCTGACGTCTGCGTCGTCCCCGCGGGCGGTGTCGTCGGCGAACACATGGTCGCCTTCGAAATCGCCGCTGCGTTTCTCGACAAATTTGGCGGCGACTCGCTTCTCGAGACCCGCCGCAATTTCGACGGCTACCAAAAACAGCTCGACGCGTTTTAAAATGGAAGCACGCCGTTCCCGAAGAGGTAACTTGAAGAGATGATTCACCCGATTGTGAAGTATGGCGACCCGATTCTTGAAAAGCCCACTAAGCCCGTCGAAAAATTCGACGAAGACTTTCAGGGGCTCATCGCCGATATGTTTGAGTCCATGTACGCCGCGCAAGGCGTGGGACTCGCCGCGCCGCAAGTTGGCGTCGGCCTTCGCGTCACTGTGATCGACGTTTCGAACGGCAAGAATCCTGAAGCCAAGCTCGTCTGCGCGAATCCGAAAATCGTTTACACCGAGGGCGAACAGCGCGAAGAGGAGGGCTGCCTCTCGCTTCCCGGCTTTCGTGGTTACGTCGCGCGTCCGCAGTACGTCACCATCCGCGCGCAGGATGCCACCGGAAAGGAATTCGAAATGCGCGGTGAAGGTCTTCTCGCCCGCGCCTTCTGCCACGAAATCGATCATCTCGACGGCGTACTTTTCATCAATCACCTCAGCCTGCTCAAGCGCGACATGATCAAGCGCAAGATCCGCAAAATGAAGAAAGCGGGCGAGTGGTAGAAACGACGTGCCGCTCAGAATCATTTTCTGCGGCACACCCGCATTCGCGGTTCCCTCGCTCGTCTCGCTCGCTTCGCGCCCAGAATTCAAAGTCGAAGGCGTCATCACCCAGCCCGATCGCCCTTCTGGTCGCGGTCAGGCGCTCACCAAGTCGCCCGTAAAACTCGCTGCCGAAGAACGCCGCATCCCGATTTTTCAGCCCGCCAAGATCAAAACGCCCGAAGGCCTCGCCTACTTTGAAAACGCGAAGCCCGACCTCGTCGTGATCATCGCCTACGGCCAGATCATCTCCACGCAACTTCTGGCGATCCCGCGCCTCGGCTGGGTCAACGTTCACGGCTCGCTGCTTCCGAAATATCGCGGCGCCGCTCCCATTCACTGGGCCATCGCCAACGGCGAAACCGAAACCGGCCTCACCACCATGCAAGTCGAAGCCGGCCTCGACACCGGCCCCATGCTCCTGAAATACAAAACTCACATCGGAGCAGATGAAACCTCGCCGGAACTCTACGAGCGCCTGGCCCAGGCCGCCGCTCCTCTCATCGTCGAAACTCTCACCGGCCTCGAAGCCGGCACACTCACGCCCACGCCGCAGGACAACGCGCAAGCCACCTTTGCGCCCATTCTAAAAAAAGAAGACGGCCGCATCGACTGGTCCCGCACTTCCGCCACAATCTACGACCGCATGCGCGGCTTCCTACCTTGGCCCGGCGCCTTCACCACTTTCCGCGGCGCACAGTGCTCGCTTTCGGGCAAGCCTGTCGTCTGCCAATCGTCCGGCTATCCTCCGGGCACGATCTCACTGCGCAGCGACGCGCTCTTCGTCGAATGCGGCAACGGCACCACTCTTCGCATCGACTCCGTTCAGCGCGAAGGCCGCAAACGCATCACCGCCCGTGAATTTGCAAATGGCGAACGCATCGCCGCCGGTGAATCCTTTGGCGGTTAGCGCGGCTCGCAAAATCGCTTTCGAGGTTCTCTCCCGCGTCGCCGCCGAAGACGCCTACGCCTCCGACCTTCTTCACGCGCGCCTCGACGCGTCCGTCAAACCCGAAGACGCCGCCCTTGCCACCGAAATCACCCTCGGCGTTCTCCGCTGGCAGCGTCTGCTCGATACTCTTCTCGCCCGCCACACCAAAAAAACAATTCAGCGCCTCGACCTCCCCGTCGCCATCGCGCTCCGCATCGGCCTCTATCAAATTCGCTTTCTCGAACGCGTTCCCGCCCGCGCCGCCGTCAGCGAGTCCGTTGAACTCGTAAAGTTCGCCCGCAAAACCTCCGCAGCTACGCTCGTCAACGCCGTCCTGCGCCGCTCCGCCGACGAATCGAAAATTCCCGCCGAAACTCTGCTCGCCGCCGCGCAACGCGAAGCAACCCGCGCCACCTGTCTTGCCGTTCTACACTCGCATCCCACCTGGCTCGTCGATCGGTGGCTAGCGCAACATGGCGAATTGAAAACCGTCAGCATCCTCGAAGCGAACAATCGCGCCCCGCGCGTCTCGTGTCACACCACTAATGAATCGCAGCGCGACGCCGTCATCACCGCGCTCCAAAACTCCGGCCTTCGCGTCGAACCAGGCACGCTCCTCCGCGACGCGTTCTCCGTCAGCGGTGGCAGTGTCTCCCGCAACGAAGCCTTCCGTTCCGGCGCGCTGTCGATCCAGGACGAAGCCTCGCAAGCCGTCCCGCTTCTCCTCGCCGTCGAACGCGGCCAAAGAGTTCTCGATCTGTGCTGCGCTCCCGGCGGTAAGACGGCCTTTCTCGCCCACGCCGCTGGCGACAAAGGTTTGGTCATCGCCTCCGATCTTCACTCCCACCGCCTCCGCGCCACGCGCGAACAGCTCGCCCGCGTCGGCGCGAAAAACGTTCGCGTCCTTCAGCTCGACGCGTCGAAGCCGCTTCCCTTCGCCAACCAATTCGATCGCATCCTCGTCGACGCCCCCTGCTCCGGCACTGGCACTCTCGCCCGCCACCCCGAAATTCGCTGGCGCCTCACGCCCGAGCAGCTCGGCGGATTCAAGTCCATCCAATCGTCGCTCGTAAGCTTCGCCGCCGAAAATCTTCGCGTAGGCGGCCGCCTCGTCTACTCGACGTGCTCAATCGAGCGCGAAGAAAACGAAGCCATCATCTCCGACGCTCTCGCCGCGCATCCCAAACTCAGGCGCGTCGCCCCCGCCGAAGCTTCAGCTCCTCTCGCTGACAAACTTGCATCAGGCTTCGGTCTCACACAGCTCTTCGACTCCGACGGCCATTTCCACACCCTTCCCGGCCCCTACGGCACCGATGGATTTTTCGCCGCAGTCCTCGAAAGAGCCCGCTAGCCCCGCGCCGCGAGCGTGCTAGAGTTTTTCGCACCGGACTTTGGCATATAACTCATGACTCTTCGCGACCGATTGCAATGGATTTTCCGGATGGCGCTTCTGGCGTTCATCCTTACTTCCGTTGCGTTCTTGAGCGCCATCACCGCGATGCGTTTTGCCATTCAAGGCCGCGAAGTTTCAATTCCTGATGTAGTCGGTAAAAAGAGCGAAGAGGCGCAAGGCATCCTGCAAGGCCGCGGCCTGGGTATGAAAATTGAAGACCGTCTCTACAATTCCGCGCCGGTCGACACTATCGTCCGCCAGAGCCCAGCCGCCGGTTCGCGCGTAAAAATTGGCCAGTTCGATCATGTGGTCGTTTCGCTCGGCCCGCAGAAAGCCACGATTCCCACGCTTACCGACCGCAGCATTCGCGCCGCACGCATCGAGTTGCTGCGCTCCGGCCTCCAGGCTGGCGAAATCTCAAGTGTCTATCTCCCCGGCTACGAAGACGACGCCGTAGTCCAACAAGATCCCGCGCCGGGCACCAGTGACGTCACTTCGCCCCATGTCGACATGCTCGTCTCGCTCGGCCCGCGTCCCGCCGCCCTCGTCATGCCCGACGTCATGGGGCTGAACCTGGTCGACGCCGAACAACGCATCTCCGCCAGCGGGCTCCACATCGGCAAAATCAACGTAACCCCCGAACCCGGCGCCCTCCACGGCACGGTCCTGGGCCAGTCCCCATTGCACGGTGCCCGCGCCGAACTAGGCTCCGCCGTCGACCTCCAAGTCGCCGAGTAACCCGAAGCTTTGAGCGATCCCCATCCTGGCAATCACGACGTGCTTGGCGCGGTCAAACTAGGCGCGCACGCCAGTGGAATAGGCAGACCTGCCTGTGACCTTCCTCGTCCAACTCCTCCGGCGCGTCCCAGGAAGCCTCTGTTCCCACAGACTTCAGTGCGTGGCACAGGCATTCGTGCCTGTGCGCACGCCAGATTCTCTGGCGTGCGGGTTGCGCCATCCTATTTCCGGCAATCACGACCCGCTCGGCCAGTTGGATGTAAGCGCGTCAGTCAGTGGCACAGGCCAGCGTTCGCCTGTGCTCCGCTGTAAGGTCGCCCTTCAGGGCGCTCCTCCCCATTCCCATTTTGAAACTCCCACTATTCCCTTTACAATTAGTTACCGTTGTGGTAATCTGGCTCGGGACGGAATCAAAGCCCCACAACGAACCCGTATGCGACGCACCCGCCTCACTCAAGCCGCCAGACGCACCACTCCCAGCACGTCGCCGGATCTCGCGCGCAAATCCAGTCCGCACTCGTACGCACGTATCTCCCGCAAATCAGCCACCGAGCGAATTTCTAATCGACATCTCGGGCGATTAGAAACCGATGTAACTTCCAGAAAACAAAAGGCGGGCACCCATTCTAATCGGCACTAGATGACACAATTGCCGATCAGATCCGCCCACCCGAATCGGCGCAGACACCCGCCATCCCTATGCTAGAATCCAGCTCATTCATGGCCTATTCGCGCATCGAAATTCTCCCCTCGATTCTCGCTTCGGACTTTGCGAAGCTCGGCGAGCAAGTCCATACCGTCGAACAAGCCGGTGCCGACGCCCTTCACGTGGACATCATGGACGGCCATTTCGTCCCCAACCTCTCCCTGGGAATTCCCGTCGTGGAGTCCCTGCGCAAAGCAACCCGCCTACCGCTGGATGTGCATCTCATGATCGAGCAGCCCGAAGAGTTCATCGAAGACTTCGTCAAGGCCGGGGGCAATCGCATCCTGGTTCACGAAGAAGCCACGGTTCATCTGGACCGGGCGCTGGCGATGGTTCGGGAACTGGGTGCGGAAGCGGGAGCGGTGATCAATCCCGCCACGCCGGTGGGGATGCTGTCCGAAGTGCTGGATAAGGTAGACACCGTGCTGGTGATGTCGGTGAATCCCGGCTTCGGCGGACAAGCCTTCCTGTCCAATTCTTACGAGAAAATTCGGCAGTTGAACGAGCTACGCAGGCGGTATAATCGGTCTTTCCGCATTGAAGTGGATGGGGGCGTCGACAGCGAGAACATCGCTCAACTGGCTCGGGCGGGCGCAAACTCCTTCGTGGCGGGCACATCGATCTTTCACACGGCCGATCCAGCGGCTGCAACGCGGAACCTGAAGAGGCTCGCCACCGACGCGGTGAGCCTGAAGACTTAACCTCAGCGATTTAAAGGGCTGGATATCACAAGATGATTTCTTCGAAATTGGGCTTCTTGCGCAGTTCGCTTTTGCCTTTCGCCGCACTTTCCCTTTTCTTCCTTCTCGGCCCCGCCGCCCACGCGCAGGTTCCTCAGGCGCAGACTGGTGGCACCGGCCAGAGTGACGCGGACACGCCTCCGCCCGACGACAAGGCCACCGACGCCAAGCCCGACGACGCGACCAAACCCGCCGACGGAAGCACCCCAACCACACCGCCTGCGAATGGCGCGGCGAACTCCACCGCGACTCCCGCACCGGCGAACGGATCAAGCTCCAGCGGCACCACCGCCAAACAGAAAAAGAGCATCATCCCGTTCAAGCACACCAGTTCCAACACCGACTCGAAAAAGAAGCCGGAAATCATCAAGACCAAGGACACGCCGAAAAAGCCGGTGGACACCAACGGCGGAGCCGAGCCAGACAAAGTTCTCTACGATCGCGCGAACGACGACTTGAAGCACGGGCGCTACACCGAAGGCCGCCTGGCGCTTCAAACCCTGGTGAACACTTACCCGGACAGCGAGTACCTGGCCAAAGCGAAATTGATGGTCGCCGACTCGTATTACAAAGAAGGCGGCACCGGCAACATGACCCAGGCGATTCAGGAATACAAAGACTTCCAGACGTTCTTCCCCTTCCTCGAAAACGAAGCGTCCTACGCGCAAATGCAAGTGGGCCTGGCGCACTACCACATGATGGAGAAGTCCGATCGCGACACGACGCAAGCGCAGCAGGCCGAAGACGAGTTCCAGGCATTCATGCTGAAGTATCCGCAGAGCCCGCTGGTCCCGAAGGCGGAACAGTATCTTCGCGACGTACAGGAAGTGCTCGCGGACGGCGAATTCAAGATCGCTTATTACTACTACTACACCAAGCAAGACTACCGCGCGTCTGCAGCGCGCCTTGTGGAACTCAGCGACCGCTACCCGCTCTACAGCCAGAACGATCAGGCTCTCTGGATGCTCGGCGACATTTACGACCGCGCGCGCCAGATCTCGAAAAACGAAGACGACAAGAACCACTGGGCCGATCTCGCGGCGAAGTGCTACGACCGCATCCTCACCGACTATCCGCTCTCAAAGGAAGCCGGCGACGCGAGCTCGCGCCTGAAGGCGATGAACAAGCCGGTCCCTGCGGCTGATCCGGCCGCTCTCGCGCGCGAACAGCAGCAGCTCGCCTTCGAAAAAGAACACAAGCAGAACGCCGTGATGAAGAACGGCATGAGCATGTTGAAGAGCAACCCGGACACGGCCATGGCGGCGCGCTATGGAACGCCGCAGATGAATCCTCCGGACGACGCCGTCTCTGCCACCGAAGTTCTGAAGCCCGGCGCAACAGGTCCTTCTTTCACGGTGACGGGTTCGGGCGGCGGGCGTGGCGCGGAAGATTCCGGCACTGGCGGCACCGACGTGAAGGTCGAGGACGCCACAGCCACGGGACACTCGGTTGACCCAAATGCGGACGCGCAGACCGCAGTCGGTGCCGAAATCATTACCCCCGTCAACGATCGCGCGCAACCGACTTCGGATGCTCCCGCGCAGCCGCGCACCGAAGTTCCAGTGACGAGCGAGCCGCCTGCCGTAACGACTTCAACGCCCGATAACAACGCCGCAGCAGCAGGCGCAGGCAGCGCCTCGGGTGCCGTTGGCGCGCCTCCCCCGGCGGCCACGGGCAGTCCTGCAACCGCAACAACCGAAAGCAGTTCCGGCACACCAGCGGGCGCCGCAACCGGTACGTCCAGCTCGTCACAAAAGGCTCCCGCGGAGAGCACCGCTTCACCGGATGCGAACACCGCGAAAGCCTCGACCGCGGCCGACTCCTCCGGCGAATCCACAAGCAAGAAAAAGAAGGGCGTGAAGAAAATTTTGCCGTGGTCCAAGGGCCAGTAGAAAACCTGTTAACTCCCTGCTAACACCTGGAGCACTCCTGTACCTCGACTTTATTGACCTCACCTTGCCGGGGTGCTGGAATAGACTGCGTGCCATAGCAGGCGCAGGCGTGTCGCATTGGGGTGCCACGCAAGGGGATCACAGTGCCCAGGATTTTGGTCGCGGACGATAATACAAACATCCAAAAAATGGTCACGCTCGCGTTCCAGGAACGCGGCGTAGACGTCGTGGCAGTGGGCAATGGCGAAGCTGCCGTGCGCCGCATTCCCGACGCGAATCCCGACCTGGTTCTGGCCGACGTCTTCATGCCCGTTCGCAACGGCTACGAAGTTTGCGAGTTCGTAAAGAAGGATTCCCGCTTCGCGCAAGTCCCCGTCATTCTTCTCGTCGGCGCTTTCGATCCGCTCGATGAGCGTGAAGCGCGCCGCGTGGGCGCCGATGGCGTCCTGAAGAAGCCGTTCGTCCCGCCCGATCCGCTGATCGCGATGGTGATGTCGGCGCTGGAAAAGAATCCGAAGGTGATGGCCGAGTGGGCGAAGCAGAAAGAAGCCGCTGCCGCCGCTGCTGCGCCGCCGCCGCTGCCGGTACTTGAGAATCCTGCCAAGGCTGAACCGAAACCCCTGCCGCACTTCCCCGAGCCGACTGCAGAAGAAGCCGCCGTCATTTATGGCTTCGGCAAAGGCGTCCGTGGCCTTGATGCCGACGAGGAAGAAGCCGGACGCGAAGAGCGTCCAGCGCCCGCCGCGCCGAAGGTTGTCGCGAAAGAGGAGGAAGATTCGCACAAGCCATCCGTGCCCGCGAAGAATACGGTCTCCGGGCTGGAGTTCGACGACGAAAACTTCGACGGAATGGAGACGGCCACCGATCGCCGCCGCGCGAATACCGATTTCGAAGTTCCCGAAAACGTTGGCTCCGATCCGATTTATTCGTACGGACGCGACTTCGAACCGATCACGTTCCCTTCCGAAAAAGACGTTCCGCCAAAGCACGTGAAGGAGAACGCCCCGGACCCTGATGCTGTGGCCGAAGGGCCCGCTGCAGCGAAGTTTGAAGAAAAGATTGAGGCGAAGGCCGAGCAATGTGAAGCGCCTGCGCCGGTAGCTGAGGCCAAGCAGGACGAGTCGACGGATTGGGACATCCGCCCGGCGTCGGAAGTTGCGGCGCAGGTGGAAGCGCCTGTTGCCGCGGCGCCTGCGTTAGAAGAGACCAAACCGGTGGAATTGGTCTCGGGTGAAGTCGCGCAGGAAGAGGTGCCGTCGCCTTTCACGCTGTCCTGGACAACGACGGCGGAACCCGAGCCCACGGTGGAACAATCGCCGGTGGCGGCTCTGAAGTCACTGCCGGAACGCGTGTACGACGAGCCGCGCGAGCAAGCACCTGCAATCGCTGCGTCGACGGAAGCGACGATCGAAGAACAGAGGACTGAATCGCATTTTGACGCGCAGGAATCGACGAGCCGTGGCGGATGGATGGACATGATGTCTCCCTTGCCGTCGCAGCCCACTTCGGCGCACTGGATGGAGTCGCTGGCGACGAGCGAGCCGCACACGCAAGTTTCAGAGCAGCGGCTGGAAGTGCAAGCGACCGCACACGCTGCCGAGCCTGCCACGGCGCAAGCGAGCTACGAAGTTGCACCGGCTCCTGTAACGCAGCAGCCTTCAGAGATTGAAGCGAAGGCAGAGGAAGTTCCGGCTACGGTTGAACTGAAAACACCGGCCGTCCATGCGAGCGCGAGCGATTGGAGCGACCAGCTTGCGGCTGCGCCGTCGATCGATCTCGGTGGAAAGTTCGATACGGAGCCACGCAGCTTCGGCGACTCGACGCCGCAGTTCGGCAGCACCTCGTATCACTTCGCAACGAGCGAAAGCGCCGTTGAGCACGAACATTTTGCAACGAGCGAGAAGGAAGAACCTGCACCGGTAGTCGAGACGCCGGCGGAATTGATGGTCTCTCCGGCCGATGCGCCGCGCGACGTAAACGAACTCGAGCACGCACCGAGCGAGCCGCTCTACGTGAACGAAACTCTGGAGGCGCCGGTAAGCGAAGTGGCACAGGCGGAACCCTTGCCTGCCGCCGAACCGCAATCGGAACCTGCCTTCGCGGAAGCTTTGGAGTCGCACGAAGGTGTGCTCGAACCGACGCCGTCGTCGTTCTTTGAAGCATCTGAGTCCGTCGCGGCGATGGAAGAGGAATTCGGCGAGCGCATTCCAACGCTGCCGCCGACCAGCCGCGAATCTTTGTCGGCCATTCCGTTCCTCGTGCCGCCGTCCGCAAAGGAAAATCACGCTTCGAATGGGTCATCGGATAACGCGGTAGTCGACGACGTGGTGCGCAAGGTTCTAGAAAAGCTTCAGCCCCAGCTGCAGGAAATGCTCTCGCAAGGCATGAAGCCGTTGCTCGAAAACCTGATCCAGCACGAACTCGAAAAGAAAGATCGATAGCACGTACTCCTTTCATCGCGGGTGTCCGGATTGTTCGATCCGGCGCCCGCGTTTTCCTTTCCAGCCCCTCCATCGAAAAACGACGCCACCCAAGCGATTTGACGCAGCAGTTCCCCGCCGCTTATATTCATAAATTACCATCTCGCTGGCATTTCGCATGTAGGGGACGCATGCCACTGGAAATACCAAAGGCCTACGAGCCGCAGGAGATCGAGGAGCGCTGGGCGCAAGCCTGGTTCGACGAAAAGCTGTTTCGCGCGGAGAATTCCGGGACGTCGGGGAATCCGTCGAAACGTTTTTCGATCGCGCTGCCGCCGCCGAACGTGACCGGCTCGATTCACATCGGCCACATGCTCGAGCACACGCAGATCGACATGCTGGTGCGGTGGCATCGCATGCGCGGCGAACGCACGCTTTGGCTACCGGGGATGGACCACGCGGGCATCGCGACGCAGTTCGTCGTGGAACGCATGCTCGACAAGGAAGGGATCAAGCGTCAGGAATTGGGGCGCGAGGAATTCGAAAAGCGCGTTTGGAAATGGAAGGCGGAAAGCGGCGGACAGATCAAACAGCAGATGATTCGCCTCGGCGCTTCGTGCGACTGGACGCGCGAGAAGTTCACGCTCGAGCCGGCGCTGTACCGCGCGGTGCTCGAAGCGTTTTTGCGCCTCTACAAGGAGGGTCTGATCTACCGCGGGCGGTACATGGTGAATTGGTGCCCGCGCTGCCAGACCGCGATCAGCGACCTCGAGGTCGTTCACAACGAGCGCACGGGTAATCTTTGGTATCTACGCTATCCGATCCTTGGCGCGCCTGCGAATGGGCCGCAGTACATCGTGGTGGCCACGACGCGGCCGGAAACGATGCTCGGCGATACAGCGGTCGCAGTTCATCCTGACGATGAGCGTTATCGCGGGCTAATCGGCAAAAACATCGCGCTGCCGTTGACCAAGCGCGAAATTCCAATCATCGCGGACGCCGCCGTCGATCGCGAGTTCGGCACGGGCGCAGTGAAAATTACGCCGGCGCACGACCCGAACGACTTCGAGATGGGCAAGCGCCACAACTTGCCGCAGATCGACGTGATGACTGACACCGCCCACATGAACGAGAACGCCGGTGCGTACGCGGGCCTGGAGCGGTTCGCCGCACGCGGTCGGATTCTGAAGGACCTTGAAGAGCAGAGCCTGATCGAAAAAATCACCGAGCACACCCATTCGGTGGGCACATGCGACCGGTGCAAGTCGATCGTCGAGCCTCGCGTTTCCACCCAGTGGTTCATGAGGATGAAGCCGCTCGCGGAAGACGCGTACAAGACAGTGACGGGCGGCTTCGGCGGCGCCGCGGAAATCGAAGTGGTTCCCGACAATCAGCGGACGATTCTGCTGCAATGGTTCGAGAACATTCGCGATTGGTGCATCTCGCGACAGCTCTGGTGGGGGCATCGCATCCCGATCTGGCATTGCGCCGCGTGTAGCGAAATGGTTCCGGCCGAGGATTCACAGGTAGAGATCGTCGACGGTCACGCGCGAGCAGCAAGCGTTCCTGAGAAGTGCCCGAAGTGCGGCAGTGCGAAGCTCGTTCAGGACAAGGACGTACTCGATACATGGTTCAGCTCGGCGCTGTGGCCGTATTCGACGCTGGGCTGGCCAGACGACACCGAAGATCTACGCACATACTACCCGACGAGCCTGCTCATCAGCGGGTACGACATCCTGTTCTTTTGGGACGCCCGCATGATCATGATGGGCTTGCACCTGAGCGGCGCGGCGGGCGAGGGTGCGGCTGACCCGCCGGTGACGGTGGCGAACGCTGCTGCGCGAATTCCCTTCCGGCGACTCTACCTGCACTCGCTGGTGCGGACGGCGGAAGGCGCGAAAATGTCGAAGACCAAAGGCACGGGCGTAAATCCGCTCGAGCTGACGCAGAAGTTTGGCACGGACGCGCTGCGCTACATGCTGGCGAGCATGGCCGCGCCGGGCACAGACATTATTCTGAGCGAAGATCGAATTCTCGGCGCGCGCGCGTTCGCGAACAAGATCTGGAACGCGGCGCGGTTTTTGTTCTTGAATCTGGAGAAAGCGCAGGCTGCGTCGGGATTCACCCTGGAGGAACTGGCGGCGCCGGCCATTCGCGCGAAGGCACCTTACGACACCGGAGGCGCGACGAATCTCGTTCATAAGTGGATGTTCTCGCGGCTTTCGTCGGTTGTACACGAGACGAGCAAGGCGTTCAACGAATTCCGCTTTCACGAGGCGTGCCGACACATGTACCAATTCTTCTGGGGCGATTTTTGCGATTGGTACATCGAGTGGGTCAAGCCGGAGCTGAGTTCGACGGACCGTAACGCAGCCGTCGCGGCGTGGCGGAATATCTTCGCGCTGCTGGATGCGTCGATCCGGCTGCTGCATCCGGTGATGCCGTTTCTCACAGAAGAGCTGTGGCACCGACTGCCGCAGCCCGAAGCCGCGAAGTCGATCGCGCTGGATGCATTTCCTGAGCCGGCTCCGGCTTGGACGAACGCCGAGATCGAAAAGGATATGGCAGTGCTGCAGGAAATCATCACGGCGGCGCGAAATATCCGCTCGGAGATGAAGGTCGATCAGAAGAAAAAGGTGGCCGCCGATTTTTCGAGCAAAGACGCGCGACTGCGCTCGCTCGTCGAGCAGAGCCTTGAACCGATCACGCGCCTCGCGACGCTCTCGGAGTTGAAAGTTTCGGCGGAGCGGCTCGATCCCGCGGGTGCAGCTGTGCGTTCAACGGCGGATTTCGACCTGCGCATCGCGTATGGCGACGCCATCGACAAGGGCGCGGAGATCGCGAAGATCGACAGGGAAACGGAACGCCTGACGAAGGACATCGAATCGAAGCGGGCGCGTCTGGCAGACGAATCGTTTACGAGCAAGGCACCCGCAAAGGTGCTCGATGGATTCAGAGCTACGCTCGCGGCGCGCGAAGTAGAACTCGAAAAGCTCATCGAGCGCCGCAAACAACTCTCCTAATCGCCGCAAACTACAATCGGCCCGCGCCCTTGTGGCGGCGGGGTCGTGCGCGTATTCTGGCGCTTCCTACCATGACGAAAAAACGCCTCGCCGAGGACCTTCCCGGAGTCACCGACCGCCGTATCGACGCGCTGGTGGCTCTGCTCGCTGAAAACGCGACGATCGTGATCAGCGGCGCAAAAATCGCGGACGAGATCGGAGTTTCGCGTCAAAGCGTCTGGCGCTGGATCGAGACGCTGCGCGAACTCGGCGTGAAGGTGAAAGGTCACGCGCGAAACGGCTATCACGTCGAACAAGTTCCGGACATTCTCGCGCCAGAGATGCTTGCGTCGCGGCTCTACGGCACCATGTTCGGCAAGCGGATCTATCACTACTTCAAAACGGAATCCACGAACACCGTAGCGCTGCAGCTCGGCTCGGCCGGCGAGCCGCACGGCACGGTAGTGCTGGCGGAATCGCAAACGGCAGGTCGAGGACGCGCCGGACGCAAGTGGGTGAGCGAGAAGTCGACGGGAATCGCGTGCTCTTTGCTGCTGAGGCCATCGATCGCCCCGGCGCAAGCACCACTTCTCACCATCGTAGCCGGCCTCGCGGCGCGCGATGCCGCCGCGGAAGAGCTGGACGGCGTGCCAGACATCCGTTGGCCCAACGATGTGCTGGTGGGCGGGCGAAAGTTCTGCGGCATTCTCACGGAAATGCACGCCGAGCCGGATCGCGTACGCTACGCGGTGGTAGGCATCGGAATCAACGTGAATCAATCGAAGATGCCGCCCGAGCTGACGGGCCTTGCGACGTCGCTTCGAATTGAAACAGGCAAAGTGCATTCGCGAAACGACGTGCTGGTGCGGTTGCTGCGCCACTTCGACCGCTACTACAATCTCTTCCTTTCGAGCGGTGCGGCGCCGATTCTGCGGCGATTCGCGGAAGTCTCGAGCTACTTTCAAGGCAAGCGCGTGCGAATCACGACGGCCAGCGAGACGTTCACCGGCGTGACCGCCGGGCTTGAATCGAGTGGAGTACTGCGTGTGTTGCGCGACGACGGCGGCGGAATCGAGCCGGTGATCACAGGCGACGTGGCGGAGGCGAAGTAATGCTGCTGACTTTGGACGTGGGCAACACGAACACGGTGCTGGGCGTTTTTCGCGGTACGGAGCTGGTGGCGAACTGGCGGTTGACGACCGCGCGCGACCAGACGATCGACGAGTACGGCATCCTCACGCGGGATCTTTTCACGCTGGCCAAGTTGAGTGCGAAGGACATCGACGGCGTGATCATCAGCTCCGTGGTACCGCCGCTGAATGCGACGCTTGCAGGAATGGCAGAACGCTATTTCGGCCGCGAGGCGATGTTCGTGAACCCGGATATAAAAACGGGCATGCCGGTGAAGTACGACAATCCGAACGAGGTCGGCGCGGACCGTATCGTAAACAGCGTGGCGGGACTCGCGAAGTACGGCGGGCCGTGCATCATCGTCGATTTTGGAACGGCGATTAATTTCGACGCGGTGTCGGAAAAGGGCGAATATCTGGGCGGAGTTCTCTGCCCTGGTATCGGGATTTCGTCAGAGGCTCTATTTGCGCGCGCCGCGCGTCTCTTCCGCGTGGAGATCAAGGATCCGGGCAAGGTGATCGGGACAAACACGGTCGCGTCGATGCAGTCGGGGCTTTTTTACGGGTACACGGATCTGGTCGACGGGATTCTGGATCGCATGAAGAAAGTGCTCGGCCCGAAGACTACAGTGGTAGCGACGGGCGGGCAAGCGACGCTGATCGGCGGCGCATCGCGGCACATTCAGAAGATCGACGAGTTTTTAACGCTTGAGGGGTTGCGAATCCTCTGGGAGCGAAATCAGCCTGCGACGAAGGGCGCGAAACCGGCAACTTCGGCCGTGAAGAAGCGCGGCAAGAAATAATCGCGCCGCATCAGCTACAATTTCTGCTGCGTGCTTCGCGATGGAAACCTTCAACTACTTCAACTATTTCACCGAGATCGAAGAATATTTCTGGCAGAAGCGCGGCGCGCATCTGCTGGTGTCGCCGCTTGATTGGGCCATCGTGGAAACGTGGCAGAAGGCGGGAATTCCGGTTTCCGCTGTGCTGAAAGGGATCGATCGCGCGTTTGAGAGCTGGAACCGGTCGAAACGTGCGGCTGGCGGGCGGCAGCTCAAGAGCCTGGCGTACTGCGTCGATGCAGTGCTGGACGCAGCAAGCGAGGCGCAGGAAGCCGCGGCAGGCGCTGGACCGGAAGTACCGTCGTCGCGCGCTGGTGCGGAGCCGTTTTCGAGGGGAGAGTTACGCAAATACATTGAGCGAAATACGCAGCGGCTTCGCACAGCAGCGGAAAAGCAGCGGGCGAAGCACGCCGGCCTTGCGGGTCGTCTCGATGACGCCGCAGTAAAGCTGGACGAGGCCCTGCCGTTGCTGGATTCGCCCGGCGCGCTCGATTTAGAGGATCTCGAGCGGCGGATGACCATACTCGAGGAAAAACTTTCGGCGGCGCTGGTGGCGGACGCGGACGATGAAGCCATGCTGTCGATCCGTCGGGAAATGGACCGGTCGCTCGCGCCGTATCGACGTAAGATGAACGCGGAGCAACTGGCGCAACTCGAACGGCAATATTTGCAGAAGAGGACATTTGAACACTTCGGCGTGCCGCGACTGAGTCTGTTTTATCTCACCTAAATCGCACGAAGCAGTTAGCGTGCGAAAAGCGAATTCGACGAAAACATGCCTTCCATCGATGTGAAAATTGAAAAACTCGTGTACGGCGGCGAGGGGCTGGGACATTACGAGACCGCGACCGTGTTTGCGCCGCTCGTGCTGCCGGGAGAAGTTGCGCGCGTAACCCCAGTCGAGCAGAAAAAGAAATTCATTCGTGCGAAGCTGGATGCGATCGTCGAGCCTTCGCCTGAACGCATCGTGCCGAAGTGCCGCCACTTTGGCGATTGCGGCGGCTGCCACTACCAGCACATTCCCTACGAGCGCCAGATCGAATACAAAACCGACATTCTGCGCGAGACGCTGCGGCGCATCGGCCGGGTGGAGTGGACCGGGCCGATCGTGATGCACGCGTCCGAACCGTGGGCGTATCGCAACCGCGCTCAGTGGAAAGTGCGAACCGTGGACCGCGAGGAACGCACCGCGGGGGCGCAGCGATCAGTCGACGGCAAGGAGCCGCTGCGGATCGGATATTTTCGAGCGCGCTCGACTTCGCTTTGTGCCGTGCAGGAGTGCCCGATCGTTTCGCCGCTTCTCGAAAAGACGCTACTCGCCCTGCGCGAGGCCCTTGCTGCGGCGCGAATGCCGCGCGGGCTGCGCGAAATCGAAGCGGTGGTGAATGACTCTGACACGAAAGTGATGATCACGGCGACGTTCGCCGGTTTCCCCGCGCGGGCAGGAGAACATGCGGAGACGTTCCGCGAAGTAGTGCCGGAATTGGCGAGTCTGGTGTTTCATGATCCGAGCCACGACCGGATGGAGCTTTTCGGCCCCGGCCATCTGGAGTACCGAGCAAACGATACGGCCTATCGCGTTGGGCAGTTCTCCTTCTTTCAAGTTAACAAATCATTAATGGACGAGATGGCCCGCGAAGTTGTAGAAAAGGAGCCAAACGGGCGCCTTGCGTTCGACCTTTTCAGCGGCGTGGGACTTTTCAGCATGCCGCTAGCGAAGCGCTTCGAACGCGTGATTTCCGTGGAATCGAATCCTGCAGCAACGCGCGATCTGCAGTCGAACCTTCGCGGCGGTGGAGCGATCGAAGTGCGCACGATGGATGTGTCGCGATTTCTCGAGCGCAATAAAGCGCGGCCGGAACTCGTCGTGCTCGATCCGCCGCGAGCCGGACTCGAACCTGGCGACGCCGAGCGAATAGCGCGCGTCGAACCGGAGCGCATCAACTACGTTTCGTGCGACCCACCGACGCTCGCGCGCGACCTCGGTGTGTTTCAGCAATCCGGATACGAGATCGC
>Ga0210391_10001173_pt1 | contig 24374 bp, 18 predicted proteins | sample IncBWC12OmetaG_FD_160573 | JGI IMG/M metagenome (GOLD analysis project Ga0210391, IMG submission 160573) | Forest soil microbial communities from Barre Woods Harvard Forest LTER site, Petersham, Massachusetts, United States - Inc-BW-C-12-O ...
CCGGAAAGTTAAAGGTGCGGCCAATATCGAAATACGCTGTCGAGTGGGCGTAGTCGAGTCCGACGCGGTAGTTCAAAAGAGCTTCAGAGCCGAGCGTACCGACGGTAGAAACGCCCGCCCGCTTTTCGAAAAAATCCAATGTGTCTTGCGGAAGACTCACAATCGGAATGCCGCTCAGGAAGAGCGGACCATATTGAACCCGTTCCATGCGTATCAGCCTCCACTTTGTTTCAACATCCGCGCCCCACATATTTGCAGGACCAATGGCACCCGTCATATGCGGCCAGCCGGGGTGGGCCGTAGAGAGCTTTTCGAATAACTCTCCCGAAAGAAAGCTGATGGAAGAGCCCAGGTCCAGACCAAGGTTGTATTTCTTGTTGTCCATCGCGCTCGGAATTTCGATGATGCCGTTGCTTGGATTGACCAGCATCTTGCTCTTCACGCCGTTAAATTTCAGGCTTCCCGGCTCGCCGATCGTGAACTTGTGCTCGGGAAAATTGATAAGCACATCGTAGTTGCGAAGGACCGCCGAGGAGATGTTGATTTCGGTGTTTACTCCCGGCGCCATGACGGACGCGGCACTCTCTTGCTTGAGTGGAATTTTCACCTCCTTAACGTCGGTCAGGGGAATTTTCATTGTGCCGATGGCTATGACTGCAGGCGGCGGGGCGGAGCAGGCTTTATCGCCGCACGTGACGGTAAGGCCTATTAGCGCAGCGAACCGCCGTGACATCTCGATGTCCGCATTGCCGTTGTCTACCCAGGCGTGAACGCGCTGCGTAGCGCCGTTGGAAGAAGTCACGTCCACGTCGATGACGACACGGTTGTGGTCGAGCGTCATTGGGACGGTGTCGGACTTCGGTTCGAGCAGCCCTTGCTTCGATGTGCTCTGCCCAACGGCTGCGCTAGCCAGAACCGCAATCTGGAGAAAACTCGCCAATCGCATAAGACGATTGTAGCGGTTGCAAAATTTGAAACACAGCAGAGTTACAGAGGTTCGCAGAGGGTCTTGTATAATCACGGGTTTGGGTCTCACGCGGAAAACTTCTACGGACACCAACGTTTCACTACTGACCCGACGAAAGGCATGCGTTCACAATGAGCATTGTTGTGGTGGGGTCTGTTGCGTTTGACGACGTGGCGTCGCCTTCGGGCAGCGTGAAAGGGATTTTGGGCGGAGCGGCGATTTATTTTTCGCTGGCAGCGAGTTATTTCACCCAGGTGCGTGTGGTCGCGGTGGTGGGCGAGGACTTCGGCGCGGAGCACGAAGGCGTTCTGAAGAAACGCGGGGTGGACACTCGTGGCATTGAACGCGCCGCGGGCAAGACGTTTCGTTGGGGCGGTTCCTATGCCGAAAACCTGAATGAAGCCAAAACGACCTTTACCGATCTGAATGTGTTTGAGAAGTTTCAGCCGCGCATTCCCAAAGAGTATGAGGACACGGAATTCCTGTTCCTGGCGAATATTCAGCCGACATTGCAGGCTGAGGTACGGAGAAAGATGAACGGTGTGCGGCTGACCGGATGCGACACCATGAATTACTGGATCACGCGCGCGCGCAAGGAGTTGGCCGAAACCCTGAAACTGGTAGATGTGCTGCTGATCAATGACACTGAAACCAAGATGCTCGCCGACGAGAGAAACCTGCCGCGTGCGGCCAAGAAGGTTCTAGCCATGGGTCCAAAAGCGCTGGTGATCAAGCACGGTGAATATGGGGCCACGATCTTCTTTCGTGAGGGCGCGTTTGGAATCGGGCATCATCCCTTTCGATCTCCAACGCTGCCGCTCGATGAGGTGAAAGACCCCACGGGCGCGGGCGATTCGTTTGCTGGCGGTTTCATGGGTTATCTGGCATCGCAGCCGGAACTGAATCGCGAAGTATTGAAGCGGGCGCTGTTCTATGGTGGAGTGATGGGGTCCTTCGCCGTGGAAGCTTTCGGCACCGAGCGGTTACAGTCGCTGACTCGCGATGAAATCGACGAGCGTTTTCAGATTTTCCGCGACCTTACCCACCTCGAATGAAGCCGCAAGCTCTTCCCCCGAAGGCATATTCTGAAATAGAGACCGTGCGGCTGGTGTGGCTCGCAATCTTCGTCTCGGTTTTTTCTTTTCTCTTCTATAACCGGCACGGTGACGTGCTCCTCTATGGCGACGCGGTGGCGCACATCAACATCGCGCGCCGCGTGTTTGACTCGAAAACCCCCGGCCTATTGCAATTGGGGACGGTGTGGCTTCCGCTGCCGCACTTGCTGATCATGCCGTTCATCGTGTCGAAGCACATGTGGCAGACGGGCGCGGGTGGCTCCATTCCATCGATGGCTGGGTTCGTGCTTGGCGTGCTGGGAATATTCCGGCTGGTGCGCACGATCTGGAAGCGCGATGGTGAAGCAGGCGGGACTGCGCCGATTATGGCGTGGGCCGCGGTCATCCTCTACATCGCGAATCCGAATCTGATTTACATGCAAGCGACGGCGATGGGAGAGTCGCCGTATCTGGCATTGTTCATCTGGACGGTTGTGCACTTCGCAGAGTTCACGGCAGGCAACACGAAGGCGCTGACGAAGTGTGGGCTGTGCTTGATCGGCGCTTGTTTGACGCGATATGACGGCTGGTTCCTAGCTGCGGTGTTAGTGGTGGGAGTCCTGGTGGTGCACTCGAAAGAAAGCAAAGACGACGGGTCCAGAGCGGCGGGTTCACCTTTGCGACGTGCTGTTGTTCGGTTTGTTTTGCTGGCCGTGGCCGCACCGGTTTTCTGGCTGGCTTACAACGCGATTGTTTATCGGAATCCGCTGGAATTTTCGAACGGTCCTTACTCGGCGAAAGCAATCGAACAGAAGACTGCTACGGTGAATCCGGCGAAGGGAAATTTGTTCGCCGCGGGTTCGTACTTTCTAAAAGCGGCGGAGCTCAATGTGGGCGGGTCGAGTTGGTCAGGAAGATTGTGGCTGGCTCTGGCGTTACTTGGGAGCGCAGTGGCGTGGTCTGAGCGCCGACAACGCGTGGCGTTGCTGCTGTGGGCGCCTTTGCCGTTTTATGCGCTGTCGATAGCCTATGGAAGCGTGCCAATCTTTGTGCCGGACTGGTGGCCGTTTTCAAACTACAACGTGCGTTATGGGCTACAGTTGCTTCCGGCATTCGCTGTCTTTGTGCCGATCGCGATTTCATTTCTCGTTCAAGCCGCCGCCAAGCTGCCGCGAGTTCAGGATTCCTGGCGCCGTTGGGTTGGTGCGGCAACGATTTTTGGAACGCTATTGCTTGCGGCTGCGTGTTATGGCGTAATCTGGCGGACGGACCCCATTTGCTACCGCGAGGCTGCGACGAACATGCGCGGGCTGGCAGCGCTCGATCGGGAAGTTGCGGACTGGATCAAAACCTTTCCCCCGAATTCCACAATTTTGATGTACCTGGGCCAGCACTCCGATGCGGCCGAGCAGGCTGCGTTTGATCTGAAGCGCGTTATCTATGAGGGCAATCACCGCGTGTGGAAACGGCCCGTCGATCCCGATGGGTTGTGGGAGCGTGCGCTGGCGGACCCGGCAGCCTACGCGGATTATGCAGTGGGATTCGAGGGCGATCCCGTATGGGTGGCGGCGAAGGAGAGGCATCTGACAGCATTGGTTGAGCTGCATACGACAGGGCAGCCGCCAGCGATCATCTTTCAAGGACGAACGCAAGGGCGAACTCAATGACGATCGAAAAGATGCACTGAGGTTCGTCCGGAGTTTGCTCCATCTGGTGCCTCGCGGTAATCACGCGGGTTAATGCCGCATATGAAGAGGCTGCGCGTGGCGGTGATAAAATCCGGCCAGCCGAAGGGTTTCGGCGAAGAGTTCAACCATGAACTGGCAGCACATTGGCGATTTGCTCCACGGCGAGATGGCCAGTGGGATTGTCTCGACCTCGTTAGCGCGGCTGGTCTTGGCGGCGGCGCTGGGTGGCATTATCGGCCTTGAGCGCGAGCTGAAACATCGTCCAGCAGGACTGCGCACGAACATGTTTATCTGCTTCGGCGCGGCGTTGTTCACCGTTCTTTCGGATGTTTTGGCAGTGGAGCACCTCGGAGATCACACGCGTATTGCCGCACAGATCATCCCTGGCATTGGATTCATTGGCGCAGGTTCGATACTCCACACGCGTGGGCTCACCACGGGCCTGACCACGGCCTCAACGCTGTTTGTGGTAGCGTCGGTTGGCATGGCTACCGGAGGCGGGCTTTACCTTACGGCAATTTTTTCGACAGCAATCGTTCTGGCAGCGCTGTTTACGCTCGGCCATCTGGAGCGGACCTTCAACCTGAAGACGCTGTTATTTAGCTACGAAGTAACGGGCGCAAGCCTGGAAGCGATCAGCCAGGAGGTAAACCGCATTCTCGAGCGTGAACACCGCATGATGCAGAACGTCCTGAGCGGAAACGCAGGCGAGCATGTTCGTGTGCAATTTGACGTGTCGGGGTGCAACCGGGAACAGAAGGAATTGTTGAGGGAGCTGAAAACGTCGGCGGTATTAGGCAGCGTGACTTCGTTGGGTCCGGTGGAATTGGAGTGAGCCTGCCGCCTGTTGTAATTCCCTTCCTGAAGGCCAGCGCGTGCGGCAACGATTTTCTGCTGGTCGAATCTTCATCGATTGAAAGCTCTTCGACTACTCCGGACATTTCGGAACTCACACGTCGCATGTGCGATCGGCATGAAGGCGTGGGCGCGGATGGCGTGGAGTGGATGTCTCCGCATGCCACGGCGGATGCGGAAATCCGGCTGATAAATGCCGATGGATCTGAGGCTGAGATCTCAGGCAACGGCACTCGCTGCGTTGCGGCATACCTTTGCGGGGAGCGCGGGAAAGAGAAGATTACGATCCAAACCGGCGCTGGCCTGAAGAGTTGCGCGCTGACGAGTTGCAGCGGGTCCGAGTATGAATTTGAAGTTGAAATGGGCGAAGCTATGGTGGGAGCGGAGCTCGATGTGAAGATCCACGGAGAGGAAGTGCGAGGAATTCCGGTTTCGATGGGGAACCCACACTATGTGGTGTTCGTGCGGGAATTTGCCGATAACTGGCAGAGGAAGGCGGCTGAAGTTCAGGGCAGCTCTGAGTTCAAACACGGCGTGAACGTTGAGATGGTCGCCATCGATGGAAGGCATGATGTAAGCGCGCGCTTTTTTGAGCGTGGAGTTGGCGAGACACAATCGTCGGGGACGGGTTCGTGCGCGGCGGCCGTCGCGGCGATGGCCGTGGGCAAAGCGGAATCGCCCGTGCGAGTTCGTGCCCCGGGCGGTGTGCAGACCGTCCGAAAGTCAGAGAACCTCGTGTTTCTGCGAGGAGCAGCGAGGTTAGTTTGCCGGGGAGAGTTTTTTCTGAGTTGAACGTCCGAAGTTTTCTAACCGAATGTCTTCACCCTCACCTCCGCGCATCAAACCGCCCGCTCTCCGCGAGGGCGATACGATCGGCATCATTGCGCTCGCCAGCAATATCAAGCGAGAGGGTCTGGAGGCAGGCTGCGAAGCGTTGCGACGGGCGGGATACCGGCCATTCTATTTCGAGTCCATCCTCGACCAGGATCTCTACTTTGCCGGTTCGGTGGGGCGCCGGGTGCGCGAGCTGGAAGACATGTTCGCCCAGGACGAGGTGCGGGCAATTGTTTGCGCGCGCGGCGGCTACGGCGCCAATTATCTGTTGCAAGCGCTAGACTTGAAAAAGATCGTGGCGCATCCGAAGATTTTTTTGGGGTATAGCGACCTCACCTGCCTGCTTACTTATTTTGCCGATGCCGCAGGTTTGGTGACCTTCCACGGGCCAATGGCAGCGAAAGATTGGGCGCATGAAGATGGCGTCGACATGGCTTCATGGCAGGCAGTGCTGAGCAGCACAGGCGCATGGGAAGTTAATCTGAACGCGTGCCCTGCGGTGATTGGATTAGTCGAAGGTGCGGCAGAAGGAATCCTTTACGGAGGATGCCTTTCGATCCTCGTAGCTTCGCTTGGCACGCCATACGAGATCGAGACCAAGGAAAAGATTTTGTTTCTTGAGGACGTGGCGGCCAAACCCTTTCAGATCGATCGCATGCTGATGCAGTTGAAGCTCGCGGGAAAGTTTGCGGGCGTACGAGGAATTGTGTTCGGCGAGATGAACGATTGTGTGCAGACTGCGAATCAAGGATATACGCTGGAGGAAGTCGTTCTGCGCGTGGTCGGTGACTTGGGAATTCCGGTCGCTTACGGGGTGCGGTCCGGGCACGTGAGCTCAGGAAATATTACGTTGCCGATCGGAGTTCGGGCTGCATTGTCAGTGCGGGGCGCGAAGGTTGGCTTGAAGATTTTGGAAGCGTCGGTGACGGCATGATCCAATCTTCGTCAGCGACCGTCGAAAGCAATCCGCAAAGTACGCGGAGGGCGCGAAGAAATTCATGAGCGAAAACAAGCACATTCATCTCATCGGCATTTGCGGGACGGCGATGGCATCGCTGGCTGGAATGCTGAAGCAGCGCGGGTTCCGCGTGAGTGGTTCGGATGCGGCGGCGTATCCTCCCATGTCCGATTTTCTTGGGGATCTTGGAATTTCGGTCGCACAGCCCTTTGACACGAGGAATCTGGAACCGCGTCCCGATCTAGTGGTGGTGGGCAACGCGATTTCGCGTGGCAACGTTGAACTTGAGCAACTGCTCGACCAACGCATTCCATTTTGCTCAATGCCACAGCTACTCCAGGAAGAGTTCTTGCGCGGCAAAGAAGTGCTGGTGGTAGCCGGGACGCATGGGAAGACCACAACAACCTCGATGCTGGCGTGGATTTTTCACGCGGCAGGAATGCAGCCTTCTTTCCTGATCGGCGGCATTGCGGAAAATTTTGGCTCCAGCTTTCACCTGGGCCAGGGCAAGCATTTCATTCTTGAAGGCGATGAGTACGACACGGCATTCTTCGACAAGGGGCCAAAGTTCCTGCATTATTTTCCCGACGCCATAATTTTGACTTCGGTGGAGTTCGACCACGCGGATATCTACAAAGATCTGGAAGCGGTCGAAACCGCTTTCAAACGGCTGGTGAATCTGATTCCGCGGCGCGGAAAGATTATCGCTTTTGAAGGAGTAGCCGGGGAGGTTACCGGGAGTGCAAGCGTCGACCGCTGCTTAACCAAGGCGTTTTGTCCTGTCGAGCGATATGGCGCCGGTGCGCGCTCAGATTGGCAAATCACTAACCTGAAGTTACAGCCGGAGCGAACTACGTGGTCGGTGCTGCACGACGGGAAGCCCTGGGTAGATCTTGAGTTCCCCCTGGCTGGCGAATATAACGTGTGGAACGCGACGGCGGCTGCCGGGGTTGCTGCAGCCTATGGAATCTCAAAAGAAGAGATCGCGGCGGCGCTGAAGACTTTCAAGAGCGTGAAGCGGCGGCTGGAAGTCAAGGCGCAAGTGAATGGCATCACCATCATTGACGATTTCGCTCATCATCCCACGGCGATTGCTGGCACGCTGCGAGCGCTCAGGGCGCGCTATGCCGGTGCGCGTTTGTGGGCGATTCTGGAGCCCCGGTCGAACACCTTGCGCCGGCGCGTGCTGCAAAATGACTTGGCGCGCAGCCTCGCGTTAGCGGACGAAGTCATAGTAGCAGGCGTTTTTCGTTCGGAGGCGGTACCGGAGCATGAGCGGTTGGAGTTGCCCGAACTTCTGGCGGAGATGAAGAGTCAGGGAACGCATGCGAGGTTGATTGGGACCGTGGACGAGATCGTCCAGACGGTTGCTCCGGAGATGCGCAGCGGCGATATCGTTGCGATTCTCTCCAACGGCGGATTCGGCGGAATCTACGAAAAATTACCTGAGCGGTTGCGAAAGCTAGCTGGCGAAGGCATGAACAGCAATTCGGCCAACGCGGTGGGCAGGGGATGAATCGTGTGGGGACGACTGGAATGTTCTCGCGCCAAATTCGTCTGGCGCTGTTTTTATGTGTCGCGGCTGGCCCTTGCTGCGCCGTAACCGACTACGTCGTTTCTTTAGCCAGTCCCGAACAGCACCTGGTCAAAGTGCAGATTCTGTTGCCGGAAGGACCTGCGCGGCGGGAGTTGCAGCTTCCCGTCTGGAATGCGCTCTACCAGGTCCGCGACTTCGCGCAATACGTGAACTGGGTGCGCGCGAAGGATCGCGCCGGACGGCCGCTCATCGTGCGTGAATTAGATAAGAGCCGTTGGCAGATTTCAGGCGCAGAAGGCGGCGCTGTCATCGAGTATCAGATATATGCCAGCACGTCAGGACCGTTCGGAGCAGAGTTCAATCCGCATCATGCATTCTTCAATCTGGCGGAGATACTTATGTACCCGGTCGAGGCGCGGAGCGGGCCGATGGTCGTGCGCTTCAGTCGGGTTCCGAAGGAATGGCGCACAGCCACGGCCCTTACTTCTGAGCCCGACGGTAGGTTCAGCGCGGAAAACTATGACCGACTGGTGGATTCTCCCGTCGAAATCGGAACCTTTCGGGAAACTGACTTTGACGAAGGCGGCGGTCATTATCGCGTAGTGATTGACGCCGACGTCGGCGACTACGACATGGAAAAGATTGTCGCGATGGTGCACAACATCGTAGCGGCGGCGACCGGTTGGATGAACGATCGGCCGTTCGACAATTACCTGTTTATTTATCATTTTCCGCGCGGACCAGCGGGCGGCGGAATGGAGCACGCTTATTCAACGGCGATCGATGTGAGTGCGTATGTGCTGCCGGGTTCCCCCGAAGCGCTGACTTCGGTCACGGCGCACGAGTTTTTTCATCTGTGGAACGTAAAGCGCATCCGTCCTCAAACCCTTGAGCCGGTGGACTACACCAAAGAGAATTACACACGTGCGCTTTGGTTCAGCGAGGGTTGCACGAGCACGGCGGCGGATTTCATCGAGTTGCGTGCTGGCGTGCTTGGCGAGCGCCACTTCGAGCAAGACCTTGCGGGTGCCATCAGCGAACTTCAGCATCGTCCAGCGCGCCTGACCCAATCGGCGGAAGAAGCGAGTTTGAACGCGTGGCTCGAAGGAGACGCGTATTACCGGCGCCCGGAGCGCAGCATTTCTTATTACAACAAGGGTGAATTGCTCGGGATCCTGTTAGATCTGGCGGTGCGCGAAGCCAGCCATGGGCAGGCATCTTTGCGGGAGGTGTTTGAGTGGATGAATCAGAACTACGCGAAGAAGGGACGATTTTTCCAGGACTCCGACGGGATACGCGAAGCCGCCGAAGCGCTCAGCCATGCGGACTTGGGATGGTTTTTCGCAAAGTATGTTGACGGGACGGAAGAAATTCCATGGAATGATTTCTTTCGCAGTGTCGGCCTTCGACTGACCGAGGGAAAAAGCACCATCAGCGACGCCGGATTTGCGGCCTCGCGAAACTTTGATGGTCCCATGATTGTGTCAGCGGTGAATGCCGGCAGTGCGGCCGAGAGCGCCGGTCTACAGACTGGCGACACGGTTCTTGAAATCAACGGCAGAATGCCCGGCAGGGAATCGTCGCTGGATGTGGAGCGATTAAAACCAGGCGAAACCGTCTCCGTTAAAATACGCAACAAGCGCGGCGGAGAGCACGAATTCCAGTGGAAAATGGCAAGCAGGGAAGAGACTACGTACGATCTCAAGGATATCGAAAACCTTAGCGCGGAACAGCGGGCTCGCCGCGCGGCGTGGCTCAAGGGCGAGGCGCAAAGTCCGCAAGAGGCACTCGCACACTAAAGGGACACACGACTAAACGTATGTCAGCCGAGGCATACTCGAAATGATTCGCACCCTCGCGATGCTGGTTTTCTGGGCACTCGCTCTGCCTGTAGCGGCGCTCATCGGTTTTCCTTGGACATTCATCAGTGGAGATGTCAGCTTTCTCTATCGCATATTCATGTTCGGCGCATGGAACGGCGTGCGGCTGACCGGAGTTCGCGTGGAAACCGTGGGACTCGACAAACTCGACCCGGCGCGCACCTATATCTTCATGTCGAATCATGTATCGAATCTGGATCCGCCGATTACGGTTCCACTCATTCCGCGGCGGAGCTCGGTGCTCGTGAAGGCCGAATTGTTCAAGGTTCCGATTTTAGGGCGTTCGATGCGAATGGGATCTTTGATTCCAGTAGATCGACATAACCGTGATGCGGGTATTGAATCGGTGCGGATTGCGAAACAGGTGGTGCAGGAGCAGGGACTCAACATGACAATTTACGTCGAAGGCAAGCGCTCATTCGACGGCAAACTGCTGCCATTCAAGAAAGGGCCATTCTATCTGGCGATGGAGTGTGGAGTTCCAGTAGTTCCGGTAACCATTGCGGGGACGTTCTACGCGATGCCGAAGGGAAGATTCGCCATCAAGCCGGGAACGGCGACGGTGATATTTCATCCACCGATTGAGCCGCAGGATTTCGGCAATAAGGAATGTCTGATGGAGAAAGTGCGGGCCGCCATCGACAGCGGATTGCCCCAGGAATATCGGCAAAAACCTCTAAATACTGAGGTCACAGCGGAGCACGAAGTAGGCAGGAAAATTTGATCCTACACGGCTAAAACCTCACTCTTCTGAAATCTTCGCCCTCACCGCCCGTGCAATCTCCGGCAGTTTCGGCAGCAGCGCAGAATACTTCAACCACAATTTGTGATCGACGGCGGGAGCGCCGCTCATGAGCGCCCCGGCAGCAATGTCGTTGGCAACGCCGCTCTGCGGGGTAACGATAGCGGCGTCACCGACTTTGCAGTGCCCCACCACGCCGACCTGTCCCGTCAAAATCACCCGCTTACCAATTTCACTTGAGCCGCCAAGGCCTACTTGCGAGCAGAGAAGTGTGTCCTCGCCGACCTGCGAACCGTGACCAACCTGCACTAGGTTGTCGATCTTCACCCCGCGCCCAACGCGAGTCTGGCCGACGCTGGCGCGGTCGATGCAGGAGTTCGCCTGGATTTCCACGTCGTCCTCAATGACGACCGGAGCCGGCTGAGGAATTTTATGCCAGCGGCCATCGTGAGTCTTGGCGAAGCCAAAGCCATCGCCGCCGATCACGACTCCATTCTGCAACAGGACGTTGTTGCCGATGCGGCAGTTTTCGCGGACGACGGAATGCGCGTGGGCAAAGAAATTGTCGCCGATCTTAACGCCGCGATAGATGACCGCGTGCGCCAGCAAAACGGCTCTTGCGCCGATCTCCACGTCCTCGTCGACTATCACGTAAGGTCCGATGTGCGCGTCGCGTCCAATCCTCGCCGTGGGATGGACGATGGCCGTGGAATGCACGCCGGGGGCATAACGCACGGGCTCATGGAATAGTTCCAGCGCATGCGCAAATGCCAGGTAAGGATCCTTTGCGCGCAGCATCGCTGTGGGAATGGCAGGGAGGTCCTCGGAAACGATGACCGCCGAGGCCTTAGTCGAGCGCGCGGCCGCGCTGTACTTGGGATTCGAAACGAAGCTTAGTTCTCCCGGAGCAGCTTGTTCAATGCCGTTGAGGCCACTGATTTCAATGTCGGGCGAACCGTTTTCCAGGCGCGCATTCAGGGCTGAGGCGATGGCAGAAAGTTTCATAGGACGAAATGCAATGCGACTAAATCGTACACTACGCAAGGCGCGGGTCGTGCGCGGATGCTTGCAATACGAGCGGTCCGCTCGAAGGCAAAAAATAATTTATTTGCAGAACCCTATTGCAAGAAGAGCGTGAAACCGGTAGCGGAGATCACGGAGCCGCTTGTAGCCGTAACGGTCACGTTGTAGGTGCCTGCGGGCGTGCCGGGATCCTGAACCGGCGTCGGAGTCTTGCTTCCTCCTCCGCCTCCACCGCAAGCGGGAACCACTACCAACAGCGCAAGAACAATCAGCATGAACAAAGCTGCGTGTTGCCGCGGCTTTGTAAAACCGAGGAAGAAAACGCCGCCCAGCGCCAAGCTGCTCCCCATCATCCAGCCGGCAAAGTAGTACGGGCGATCGGTCAGGTTCTGTGTCGTATGCGCAGCGGTGGTGCTAACCGTAATGGTCACAGTAGTCGTAGCGACAGTCCCGTTTGCGGCGATGGAAGACGGGCTAAACGAGCACGTTGCCTCAGAAGGCAAGCCAGAGCAGGCGAGACTGATTGTTCCGCTGAAGTTGCTCGAATTTGCCACGGTCATCGCCGTCGAACCGGAAGAACCAGGCGCAGAGATGGAGATGCCTGCGAGATTCGATGGAATGGACGCGAAGAATCCCGGTGTGATGGTAAAGGACTGAGACCCGGTGCTGCTCGCACCAAAGCTTAGATCGCCAGCGTAGCTGGCAGACACGCTATGTGTGCCAGCGTCAAAGGTAACGCCGTTGGGAGTCGCCGCGTCGCTGCCTCCCGTGTATGAACCAATGCCGGTGGGTGGGTCGCCGGCATTCAATGCGAACGTACCGCCGCCGGGAATGGCTCCAAAGGTGTCGGTGAAAGTGACTGCCCCGGTTGGTCTACCCGAGCTGGATTGGCCTTTCACATCGGCTCGCAGATAGACAAAGCTTCCGAACGGTCCACTGGTGAAGTTGAACTGATTGCCGTTGGAATCAAAGCCGAGCACAGAGAGTGTGGTCGTGCTGGTCTCGGCGGCGACAGTAACTGGGACCATGTTGGAGTCGCTGGGCGCGAAGGTCCCGTCGCCGCCGTAGTGTGCCCAAACGTTGTAGCTGGTGGTGCCATCTCCCGGCAATTGAGTGGTGGAAAATGTTGCCAGCCCGCCTGTCAATGTGAAAAGATCCAGCGTGCTCGGCGACAATGTATTGGAGGTCATCAACACGACATCGCCGGTCGGAACGACCGTACCTGAGGTCTGCGCGACGGTTACGCTAACAGCCACAGACTGGCCGTGAGTGATGTTCACCGCCGTATTGTTATTCAGGACAAGAGTCGTTGTGCTCGGACTAAATGTGGCTGTGTTCCATTGATCCACCAAGTTGCTGACGTTAACTGAGCCCAGACCCGTGGCCAGATCGTAACCCACGCCAGCCTGATACTGCGCGGTCGGGGAACCGTAGCTCACTTCTCCAGGTACGGCATTATTGCCGACGGTTACGTCGTGGAAGATACAAGTGTTGACCGGCAACGTGGTGCTTGATCCGTTACACTGCGCGAGAGTGGCATTTTCCGAAGCCGCCAGGCGATACAGAACATAACCCGCAACGCCCTGACGCAGACTCTCGCCCGGAAGACTGGCCATCTGTTCATCGACCTGCGCCATGATGCCGGCAAAGGACGGAGCCGAAGCTGACGTGCCGCCAACCAGAAACAGGGAGAACTCGCCCTGCGAATCGGGCACACAGGAGCCCTCCAGGCAGAGCACGTAACCGTCATGCCCGGAAGCTGATAGAGACACGTCCGGGATGTCACGGGCGTTGTCGGCAGGAATGCCCGTCACTCCGGTTTGCCACGAGGGCTTCTCATTAAAAAATGTGCTGGCACCTCCGCCACCTGCCGCGATGTTGGCGCTGCTGCCACAACTCGACGCAGGACAGCTATCGTTCCATACATCTTCCGGAATGTAAGAGAGTGCACTTTCCTGGTTGGTATTGTTTGCACTCCAGTAGAGGGTCGGATTCGCTGTGTCATCGAAAACGGTACCGCCCACGGCTGTGTTGAATGGCGTGGCTGCCAGTAAGTTCACTGAGACGGGGCCGATCGCTACCGTCTCGGAATTAGGATCGTCACATCCCTCCGCTCCAGCATCGCCGGTTGATACGAAATAGGTGATCCCCTGAGCCGCCGCCTGTTCAGCTAAAGCAGAGACGCCAGGTCCCGTTGTGTTTCCGCTTTCGCAGGTGCCGAAGCTTTCGGTCATGATGTCGGCAAAGTTGTTTTCGATGATGTAGACCTCCGAGAGGTCAATGCCATCGGCGGTATTTGTGGAGGCAGAAACCACAAAATCAACATTTGCGCCTGGAGCTACCGCGCCCGTCCAGGTGGAGTCGAGCGTGGCTTCGGTTTCTTCGCCGCCTCCCAGATCTCCAGGATCGGTTCCATTGAGAATTACGCCGAAAGTGCCCCCGCTGACGTTGAAAATTTGACCTGAGTCAAAATCCGATACGTCCTCGCCCCCGTTGAACAAATTGCTCCGGCCGATTACGCCAATGGTCACTCCGCTGCCCGTAGGCCCCGAGGTGTAAGCATTGCTGCTGTAAATGGTAGCGAAATCTAATGGCGCAAGACCATGCGATCCATCGCTGAATGTGATCGCCGGACGCTTTCCCGGTCGAATCTTCGCCGGCACGGTCTGATTGGTATAGCGAACCAGCGGCTTCTTCAGGAAATTATGCAGCGTCAACACTCCGGCCACGGCGGGAGTCAGCGCCGTCGGAATCTGCGGATCGCTGGAGTTGGCCCAGTGTTGCTCGCCGTTGACTATGTATTTATGAATGGCGGTGTGAAACGCTTCCTGTACCTGGCTGGCCGAACCGGAGAATTCCAGCACAGTGCGCCCTTTGGTTGTGCCCACCTGGAATCCATGCGACTGCAACCATGACGTGATGGTCTGCAGGTCGGAGTCGGTGGGTCCAAATTGCTTGCCGTATTGTGTCGGCGTGAGCCATTTGTGGTAGCTGGGCGAGTGCTTGTCCTGCTGGTCGTCGAGCAGTTTGCGAAGTGCGGCTTCCTGCGCGGGGCTGCGCTTCAGCACCAGCAGCATGCGCTGCATCGGCAGCGTAGCCGGTGCCGTTCCCAGATCGAATTGCGGTCGCGCCAAGGGATGCGTATTCCCTTTGAGGACCGTAAGCTGCGCTTCGTTCACCGGCTGCGTAATGAGAGGCTGCGGTAAAGCTACGGTCGACGGGGCGGCACTGGATTCCTGTGCGAAGACTGCTGCAGAGAGGCTGAGGGCAACAAACGCGAGAGTGATTACAAAGAGGCGCTTCGAAGAAGAGCGCAAAGAAGTTTTCATGAGATCTACACCTCTGCAGCGAGCTTTGCTTGCGAAAAAAAATCTGCGAATACGGAAAACGGGCAGTGCAGGGGGCAGAACGTCCCAGTCTCTCCGCCGCGCGCGAGTAAGGTTCGCGCGTGTGGAAGCATTTTTATCTTAAGTCTCTGGGGATTGCAACAGTTTCCGTTGCGCCTGAATATAAGTTGACATGCGCTAACGGGCAGCAATTGGACGGTTGGCTGGCCAGGTTCAGTTGCGGGTGAGTTCGGCTTCGTTCTTGCCGGTGATGGTGACGAAGCGAATCGTGCCGGTGCTGTCCTCGAAAACCAGGCCGGTGCCTTTGGGGTCGACCACCGCCGCGACCAGATGGCCATACGATTTGGGAATGCCTCCATGGGTTGGAGTCTGATCGTAGCGCGCGAGTTCCCCTTCTTTCATGCCGGTGATGCTGACGAAGCGAATTGTGCCGTCGTTGTCCTCGAAGATCAGGCCGGTACCGATCTGGTCGGCGATTGCGGCCGCCAGCCGCCCGTAGGATTTCGGCACGCTGCCATGGGTGGGTATGGTGGCATAGTCGGCCTGAGTTTGGCTTCCAGCATAGGCTACGGTGGCATTTCTGTTTCCCCAAAGATATCCGGAGATTGCTAATAAGGCGCCACCTGCAATGAGTAAGATTTTGTTTCGCATGGGTTTGAACCTTTCTTTTGTTGGATCTCGTGCATTACACAGTTGCAGAAGATCATCCCGCAAAGAGTACGCGAAGCCGCAGGGTCAGCCGCAAAGCGGCGGGAGATTACAGCCCACAGCCTGTCCTGAGCCTGCCGAAGGGTGCAAGCCGTGGGTCAAGGGGGAAAGGACTATAGCCCCGAAGGGGCGAAAGAAAAATCTGTCGCACACACTCGCAATGCTCTTTCGCTCCGTGGGCTCGCTCTATGTCTACTTCCTACCCACACCCGCCCCGAGCTTGCCGAAGGGGTTTACGCCCTGGGCTGCATTCTTATGCCGCTTCGCGGCTGGACTCCGCTCGCAATGCTACGGCATGACTTGGATTTTATGCATCATGCCCAGATCTTCATGGAGCAGGATGTGGCAGTGAAATACAAATATGCCAGCAATGGTTGGATCGGTGAAATCCATCCGTACCTTCACGCTGTGGTACGGGCCTGAGCCTGACCAGTAGGGAATTTCAATCGTATCGCGCAGATCCTGATTGGCGACTGGCTTTCCATCCACTTCCAGAAGCATGAAATGAATTTGGTGCATGTGGAAGGCATGGGTTTCGAGCGCGCGGTTTTCAATCGTCCAGTCTTCGACCGCGCCCACTTTGGTCGTGATAACGGGTTTCTCGTTGGGTTCGAACACCTTCTGTTTTTGCCCGTCGACCGTAATGTAGAACTGAATCGGACCGTTGATGCCACCGAATTCTTCAGAGAAGTAAAGGTTCCGCGTGGCGGTTACAGTCGCGTCTTTTAAGCCGGAAAATTTCATGGGACCAGCCAACGCCTGCGAAGCGGTCGCGATCGGCTTCGTCGGCTGCTTGGCTGTAGCATTGGTGCTGAGCTTAACGGTGGCGAGAACCTGTTCGAGATCTGGATTGCCGGTGGGGCCGGTCGAGTAAGCCTGTGTCAGGAAAAGCGCGCTCGTTCCCGTCGGCGGCGGCTGTACGATGAACTCCGCGCGTCCGGCTGGAGGAATCAAAATCGTGGTTTCGAATCGCGGTGCGGCCAAAGGGTACCCGTCAAGGGCAATTAGTTCCAGCTTTTGCGGCACGCCGTTGAACCACACCTGCAGAGGCATGAAATCCTGAAGCGTGGCATTTGCGACCCGCCAGAACTCTTTTTTCCCCGGCGCCATCTCGATCATCGGAATAGGTCCTTGAATCTCTCCGGCGACCTGGTAGTTAATCGTGAGCTGATACGGCCCGGGTACCCATGGAACCAGATATTGCTGGCGGATTACGAACACGCGCTCGGTAAGCCCCGTCACTTCCGGCCGAACTTTTTCCATTCCTTCAACAATGAGCGCCCCCGCCGCGCCACCATTCACCTGAAACTCGGTAAAGCCGTGCACGTGCGGATGATACCAATACAATCCCGGCGGCTCCGTTGTCGGAATCGTAATGCCATATTGAAATCCCGGACTGCCGGGCTGAATCAAAGTTGTGAGCACGTCGTCCTGATGGCAGATCGGCGGAACGTTCAAGCCGTGGAAATGTACATTCGTGGAGTTGATGGTTGCCGTGCCGCCATCGCCGCACGCGCCCGGCGGCGAAGACATGTCCATTGAACTCACGCTCTCTGCGGCATTGCTTACGATGTCGTCGGTAATGTTCAGCTGCAGCAGATCGCCTTGGTTGAGCCGCAATGTAGGGGCCTCAACTACGCCAGTAGAACTTTTGTACTTGTAGCAGTAGTGCGTATAGCCGGCGTCATCCACCGAAGTTCCCATGGTAAAGCCGGCATTCAGGACGCCATTTTGCGAATAAAGGCTTAAAGCATCCTCGACCACACTGCCCGGGATGGGCCGCGGCGGACATTGTGCCGACGCAACGACAAACGAAAATCCGCATACCGCCAATAAGAGCGAAGACCTAAACCCAGAGCGCATATCGAAACCCTCTATTCCGTAAAAATCATCTTTTCAAACGCTAGTCATTTCTGCTAAAACTCGAACAACTTTAAACCCTCGCTAAAACGACCGGGGAGGAAAACTTCCAATCGAAAGTAACCCCGGACTGTTCGAATCCGTGATGGGTGATTTGGAGGATTCCTTCAAGGTGCATTTCCCACCCGCCGAACTTACCTGAACCATCGCAATGAAAGATGGCGAGCCGAACTCGGCCGCGTAAACCACTCCTCCCGTCCCGGTGCCGGTCTCGAGCGCTAAAGATGCAAGGTAAGACCAGTCTCGGCTGTAGCCCTTGAGTTTTCCAGAAGAGCAGCCCGGCGAAAGCTTGCCCGTGCTGGCGTCAAAGAAAAGCGCGGTGATCGCGTCGCCCTCAGTGTTGCTGACGTAGAGCAACGTTTCATCGGGACTCAGCAGGATATTGCTGGAGTTGATCGGCGCCTTCTGAGAGTAGACCGTAGTCTTGCTCAACTTGCCGGAAGAAATGTTAGAGACTTCGACTATCGTCGAGCTGGAGGTGTCCCCGAAAAGCGCGTAGTGCCCATCCTTCGTGATCTCAACGCCGTTGGGATAACTCGCTCCCTGCGACTTAAGATAAGCGGTGGAGTTCTGTTCGTCGCCGTTCGACACCGGTGTGCCAGCGGAAACGTTGAAAGACTCGATGGAGCCATCAGTGTAAGTGGCAACTAGTATGCTGCCGTGTAATGCCATGCCGTTAATTACTCCGCCCTGCAGGCCCGCGACAGAGATGTCATTCACGAAGGTGAGTGTGCAGCCTTGTTGCACCGAGAAGGTTCCGATCGTATTCGAGTCGGTGAAGCTGGCATAGAGATACTTGCTGTTCATCGCCAATCCAATGCCATTCGAGAGGCCGCCGTCGGTCGCCGAACCGAAGGTAACGGCGGCAGCTTCCAGCGTGGTGACATCGATGCCGTCAATGTCTCCCGTCGAAGCGTCGGAGGCGTAAATGCATTCCTGGCCGCCGCTATTAAGCATCGCGAGACGATTTTCCCCAAAGAAACCGCTGCCAATCCCCGACCCGCCGGTAAACACCGGCTGATCCAGAGTGAGCAACCCACCGGTTCCCACAGAGTAAAAGGAGAGTGAGTTGCCGAATATCGCATCGTCATTCGTTACAACATAGTGGGGCTGCGATCCAGCCGCTGCGAACCCACTCACGACGCAAACCACAACCAATGCTGCGACACTGCGTGACATCCAAAACTTGGCCCACATCCGCATGATGATTCCTTGCCCGTTTTTGGTTAATTCTTGGCGCTTAAGGACGAACCGAACAGTCTTACGAGTTGACCACAGTTGGCGAAGCCGTTCAATTGCAAAGAAGTGCTAAAGCTGAAGAATAAAGACCACGGATGCAAGTTTCTTCACCACCCCTACGAGCACCCGCACCGCTGTAAGTCGAACCGCAGAACCATGCGGAAATCTACACCACGAAGCCGACTACTACTCGACCTCGTTGACTTTGTCGGAGAAAATTTAAGCGGGTTGGTCTGTGTGCAAGAACTTGCTGTTATTCCTCGAACATCGGCACTTGGCGCTGATCATCGGTTGCTCCGCGGCGAGGTCTGCGGGTGGCGCCAATGACCGCGAGCACGGTCAGCGATTCGAGCGCAGTGCGCGGAACGAAGATGCGCTGCGTGTTCGAGCGCTGGTCGGGTGGGTTTACTAAGAAGCCTTCTTGCATATTCTGTATGAGGTCCGCGGGCATGAGGCCCTCGAGGATTTCGTTGTCCTTGAAGCGCAGCCGAACCCACAAACCTTCAGATCGCGGTCGGGAAGTAAAAGTTTTCCGTGTGAGCGATTCGGAGTCGCCGAACTCGCGCACAAAATAAACGCCCTTGATCTCGCGCAGTTCCATGGCGACCACGTTGCCGGAAGTGTTCAGCAGTTCGAGTTTGCCTTCGTTGACGAACTGCGTGGGCGAAACGTAGCCGGAGATGGAATCGCGATCCATCTTGCGGACGATCACTTTCTTATGGGTCGAGGGCATGAAATCGGCTGCCGGCTTTCGGAAACCTGCCTTACGCCTAGAAAATCAACTTGAAGACGAGAGCCGAAGGCTGGTATCCGACTGCGTGATTCTCGCACTATTTTGCGGAAAATGGCGGGAATCCACGTTGGCAGTAGCCAAATTATAAACGTTGTGTTATTCCTTTAAGTTGCCTTGGCGAGGCTCAAGCCTGTACAAGTGTTTTGTATTGAATGGCTTGTGCTGAGTTTCGAGTGAAGTTACTGAGGGCGGGGCCATGGTATCCTGTGGAAATCTTGTGGAAATTGACTCTGCGCGGGCTGAGTCACGTCCAAATCAGCGGACGTAGCTGGCATCGGCAGGTCTGGGATACCCACGGCTCAGTGGTTGCTTGAGATCGCTTGAGAACGAATGGCTGATTACATCTATACGATGGAAATCCGGTTGACGCCGGATCAAACCAAAGGCGTCAACCTGGTGCAAGATATAGCCCGCGCCGCGGGCATGACTCTCTACCTCACCGGCGGCGCAATCCGTGACATCATCAGCGGGTTTACCATCCGCGACCTCGATTTCACGGTTCAGGGCAATCCCCTCAAACTGGCGAAGGATTTCGAGCGGGCCGGCGCAAAGCTGGCCGGGCAGGAGGAAGACGTACGTACGCTCTTCCTGGTGCTGCCTGGCAATGTCCGCGCAGAAATCGGCATGGCCCGCACCGAGAACTACGAAAAGGTCGGTAAACCCCCTCTGATTGCTCCGGCAAGCATTCAGGAAGACCTCCGCCGCCGCGATTTCACCGTCAACGCCATGGCCTTATCTCTGAATGAGGGATCGCGCGGGCTGCTGCTCGACCCGTTCAATGGCGTGGCCGACATCGAAGCCAAAGTGCTTCGGATCCTGCACAACTACTCTTTCGTTGAAGACCCTTCGCGGCTGATCCGGGCAACCCGGTTTGCGGCCCGTTTCCACTGGCCGCTCGAGGAGCGTACCCAGCAGCGTTACGATTCCGCCAAGGAAAACAAGTACATCGACCATATCTCGCGCAGCGGCATCGGCCATGAGATCGCGCAACTGGCGCACGAAGACGACCCACTGGCCGTGGTGCGCGCCCTGGAGAAAGAGGACTGGCTCAAGGTGTTGCATCCCCACTGGACGGTGGCGAAAGTCGATGTCAACGGGCTCACCCAGTTGATGAAGGCTCGCCAGCAAATGGTGGATCTTGGGTACACGGTCGATCCTTCGGCAGCAGTGATGCATTTCCTGACCTCACATTTTTCGGAGAAAGATGTCTCCGATCTGCGGCGGCAGATTCCCCGTAAGGATTTGATCGAGGCCTGGCGCGACATCGAAGACCATGCGAAGGATTTGGCGAAGAGGTTAATGGGAAAGGAAGCGGCTACCCCATCGCGCACCTGGAACCTGCTCACTGCCGCGCGTTCGGAGATGGTTCTCTTCCTGGCTGTGACGGCGCGGCATCAGACCGTGGCGCAGAAGATCAAGAACTATTTCACCAAGTGGCGTCAGGTACAGCAGCGGATTCCGCTCCCGGAGATGACGGAATTGTTGATCACTCCGCAACTGCCGGAATATCCGAAGATTGCGCGCGACGTCTTCATGCTGTTGCTGGATGGAAAATTGCGTTCGCACACGGAAACGCTAAAATTCCTGAAGCCATTCGCTCCTCCGCCACCGCCTCCGCCTCCACCGCCACGACGTGGCCGAGGGAAAGCCGCAGCCGCTGCTGTCGGTGCTGCCGCACCTGTGGCAGAAAAGCCAGGAAAGAAGAGCGAAACCGCAAAGGGCAAAGGAAAGGCTGCAGCGGTAATTGCTCCCGTCGCGCCCGCACCCGCGCCTTCTAAACCCGAGCCGAAGACAAAGCCCGAAACGAAGGCGAAGCCTGTGGCTGCAGTAAAGCCCGGCAAAAAGTCAAAGCCGGCCAAGGTTCCCAAGAAGCCCGCGAAGCCTCCAGCCAAATCTTCGAAGAAACCCACCAAGAAGCCAACACCGAAGAAGCCAAAAGGCAAGAGCAACAAGAAGAAGAGGTAACCCTCGTTGCATTGTCATCCTGAGCGTAGCCGCTTTTCAGGCGGAGCGAAGAGCCTGCCCTGAGCGAAGTCGAAGGGACCTCCCGCTTGACCGGCCCGGCGAAGCAAGCCAAATTGCGCCAGCACTGAAAATCAAAACCCTTAGGAAAATCAAAATCCTAGATCAGACAAACCCGCCGATGTGGCATCCCCGAAGTATAGCGGTAGCCAGTCGCCGCGCGGGCACGATAAACTATCGGTGAGGTATTAGCAAATTGAAAGCATTTCAGCTTGCGCTCATTTGCCTCCTGTCTCTTGCTGTTCCCGCCTTCGGTGTCGACTGCCAGAACGCTGATTGCGTCGCGTGCGCCGCCAACGTTTGTCTATATTCAGTTTGCGAGGGCCTCTGCAGTTGCACCCCCCACTGCCGGAACGGAATATGCACTTGCGGGGGCTTAAGTCCATGCACAACCAACCCCGATGGAACGAGAACGTGTCAGAACGATGCGGCGAGAGCCAGCGCCAGCACAAAGCTACCTGTTGCCAAGCAAGGTGGCAAAGCGGCAGACGCGTCCACGCGTAAGGAGTATCCTTGGATCAGTAGTGGCAACTTCGTGGCGCAACTGGCGAGCCACAGCTCGGTCTCAAGCTTGGGAAGGCTGCTCGAGGACCTACAACTTATGATTGCTGATCAGGGACTCGCCTCGCATTTAGAGATCCAGACGGCAACCTACATAGGCGCGGAGCCTGCCGTGGTGAAGTCCGCGGCGGACGTCCACCTAAGCGAGCTGTCAGGTCTAGCCGCTACCTTGGGCCCCGACGGAAGTTCCTGGCTGTTCCGTATCTACCGGGAGGCTGCCGACCCCGGGGGCGAGACGAAGCACGTAAGCATTCGGCAGATGATCACCGACAAGATAGCGCCGGTTGAAATGATATCGGTTGCCGATCATAATTATAAGTTTCAAACGCTTGACGGGAAGACGGAAACGGGAACGTTCTAATTCCTTCGTTTGGCGATCCTAGCACCTGGAAGATTTTGCCCGCTGTGCTGAACTTGCTAGAGGTGGGCTTTCACAAGAATCTTCTTTCCAAACGCCGACAGTGCGAACTCGACTGCTAGGTCAGCGGTCCGATTATGCTCGTCGATCACAGAGCGAAGTCGAAGGGATCTCCCGTTCCATCGGCCTGGCACGTGAGCCAAAGTGCACCAGCACCGAAATTCAAAACCCTAGGAAATTCAAAACCTTAGGAAATTCAAAACCTTAGGAAATTCAAAACCTTAGGAAATTCAAAACCTTAGGAAACCCAACATAGAAGGCTTCTAGACGAAAACATCGGACCGTCAAGCATACAAAAGAAACCAGAAAGAAAAACAATGGTGGCTCAGCTTGGCTTACGCGCTGGGCCGGTTGCGCCGTGCCAGCCGTTTTGCTAGAAGCCAGTAGCCAGTAGCTGTTTTGCGGGGCTTCGGGATGATGCCGACGGGTAGAAGTGCACACTGCTTTTTTTCAAACTGACCCACTACCGAATTTCTGCTTCCAAGTCTTCAATCCGGCTTATAATGCCCTTATGCGGCGCCTGATTGCACTTGCGGTTTCCCTGGTTGTGGTGGCGTCTGTGCAGTCCTTCGCGCAGCGTGGTGGTGGTCACGGATCAGCCGGTGGTCACGGCGGATTTTCCTCGCATGGCGGGTTTAGCGGTGGCCATGCGTCTGCTGGTCACGCCTTCGGTGGTCGTGCGATGGGCGGAGTTCGTTCCGGTATAGGTTTCTCCGCGCGTTCATCGGTGCGTGGTTCTTTCAATCGTGGCCTTACCACACGCCGCTTCAGCCATTCTGGGGTGGGTCTGCAGCTCCGCACCCGCGGCTTCCGAAACAATTGCTTTGGATTCCGTTGCGGCAATGGCTACGGCTACCCTTGGCTCGGTGGAATCGATCCTTACTGGTGGTGGGATTCTGGTTCGTCCTATGATCAGGACCAGCAGGATCAGCTCGGTCTCGCGAACGAGATGAACCAGCAGAGTCTTGAGGAACAGCGCATGCGCCACCAGGGCGATCAAGATATGTACGCGCGTTCCGCGCCACCTTCGCCCCGTGTTCCAGAGCGCACGGAAGCCGCGCCCGCCACGGTGCTGGTTTTCCGCGATCAGCGCAAACAGGAAGTCCAGAATTACGCCATCGTGGGACAGACATTGTGGAACTTCGCTCCGCAGCATACGGAGAAAATTCCGCTCTCCGATCTCGACCTGGCCGCAACCGCCAAGGCAAATGACGCGCGCGGTGTCGATTTCCGCCTCCCCAATGCCCCCGAAGGTCAATAGTCTAGATCCCCTCCCCGTTGTCATCCTGAGCGAAGCCGTTCTTCAGGCGAAGTCGAAGGATCTCTAACGCAACCGCATGTTTGTAAGGTAAGCCACCATTTTTTACCCGTTCTTGACAATTCCCCCAGCGCGGCGATGATACGCTGCCACACCATTGAAGCATCACAGCGGACGAAACTCAGAAAAGACGAAACTGACAAACCAGGGCGGAGAAAATGATCGAGTCTACAAAGTGTCGAACGTTTGTTTCAATGATTGTGTTCTGGACAGCTGCAAACTGTGCGCTACTCATGCCGAGCGCGGCGGCTCAGACCGGCGATTGGCTGACGCACTCCCATGACGCACAGCACAGCGCTCAGTCCACCGTTCAGTCTCAAGCCCTCGAGACGATTCATTGGCATATGCCAGTCGACCTTGATCCTCCAGAGGGAGAAATCACGGTGCATTACGGCTCGCCTCTGATCACGCAGGCGAACACGGTGGTGGTTCCCGTGAAAACTGGCAGTAACAGCTTTCGCGTCGAAGCGCGCAACGGTGCCACCGGTCAGCGGATGTGGGCGCTTGCA
>Ga0210391_10001174_pt1 | contig 24371 bp, 19 predicted proteins | sample IncBWC12OmetaG_FD_160573 | JGI IMG/M metagenome (GOLD analysis project Ga0210391, IMG submission 160573) | Forest soil microbial communities from Barre Woods Harvard Forest LTER site, Petersham, Massachusetts, United States - Inc-BW-C-12-O ...
CCGAGAATCGGCAGGTCTGCCTCGACATACCCTTCCTTGACGGCCTCGCTGCCGTCCACCGGCTGTGCGCCGAAGATTCCGACGGCGTTGGAGACGATATTGGTTGCTTCCATACCCTCATCGGGGCGGTAGTTGATGGAGTCGTTACGGAAGTCCGCGCCCAAGGCGTAGCGCGTCTCGCCACCGGGCAGATTGAACCCGCCACCCTGGAAGTTCACCTCAGCGACCTGCTGGTCCACTTCGGTCGTGGTTTTCAGCTGTGCATCGACGATGCTCAGACAGTCCGAACTGACCGGCGTATTGACAAATGGATTCAGACCGCTGGTACAGGTGGCCAAGCGGCCGAGAAGACCGTCATTGGCCGAGTAGCCGGCACCGTAGTTCGGCTGCGATATCAGCATCTGGTAGGCCGCCTCGTTCAGGAAGCCGAAATAGTCGTTTGTGATTTGCGTTTGACCGAGCGAGCCATTGAGTTCCCAGGTCCAGTCGCCGAACGGCAGTTTCCCATCCAAGCCTGCGGACATCTGATAGGTATCCGAATTGACACCGATGGCGCGATTGCCGATGTAGTACGGGAAGGTATTGAGCTGCCACGGCTGATTGGGATCCGGCCGGGAATTGAGCAACGTCGCCATGCCGGCGGGTACCGGCTCTGTGTTCAGGGCCGGGTTCGAGTTATAGGGAATATCAACGCCCCACTGGTTGACGGCCGGCGTCGGCGTGCCGAACGATGCGTACGTCGAGGTGTTCACGAAGTACGCCTGCAGGCTCGCGGTTACATTGTCATTGACCTCGTAAGTCGCATTGCTGAAGAACTCGTAGCGTTTCAGCGGGGAGGAGATCGGTCCGTCAGGATTATTGTTCGTTGCCAGCGAGGCACCCGTGTACTTGTAATTCGGGTACAGAGAGCCCGTATAACCCGGGGCCAACTGACCACCCGCGCCGGGGCTGACCGAGAAGATCGTTGCACCGGCCGTTGTGGGAGCCGTATTGAAGTACAGTGCCGTCGCGTTGCTAACCGTGCCAGCCGGATAAGCGCCGAATACCGAATTCACGGCCGCCTGCGTCGGCAGGTTGAAGCCAGCCGGGGACAGTCCCGCGAACGATCCGGGTACATACGGAATCAGGTTGAAGCCGGGAAATCCCGGAAAGGCGTCGCCCGGCGAGTTCGGGTCATAGTTCGCGGCGTTGGACCAGCCTCGATCCGCGTTGTTGACGGCGGTGCGATCCGAGAAGGTCACACCGACCATCACATTGCCGCGGTTGTCGGCCAGGTTCGAACCGATGAGCGCGCTCAGGTTGGTATTGCGACCGTCCTGGTACTGGGTTTCACCGTACTGGGCGTCGACCTGCACGCCTTCGAAGTTGTGCTTGAGCTTGAAATTAACCACACCCGCCAGCGCGTCCGCGCCGTAGGTCGCCGCCGCGCCGCCGGTGACGATCTCGACACTGTCGAGCGCCGCCGCCGGTATGGTGTTTAAATCGATTTCCAAAGACGCATCGGCGGGCTGCGCCCGGTGGCCATCAATCAGCACCAGGTTGCGGTTCGGGCCAAGGCCGCGCAGGTTGGAGGTGGCAATACCGGGCGTGCTGGCCGCAGTAGCCTGGACATTGGCGGCCTGGTTGAATTGGTTGGAGCCGGGAGCAAACTGCGGCAACTGATCCAGTGCCTGATCGATACTGACCTCAGAGTTCGCCTGCAGATCCGCGGCGCTCACCGTGACGACCGGTGACGGTGAGGAATAATCGCGACGCACAATACGCGTGCCGGTGACGGTCACTTCGGCGAGCGGCGCGCTCTGGTCGTTCGATGTCGATGCCGGCGCAGCGCCGCTCGGGGCATCAGCCGCACCGGCGACCGGCATGCAAGCAACCGCCAGTACCGTCGCGATGCTGCCGCCGCGCAACACCGCCGGAAGGTTCCCTGTGGCAAATCGCCAACGGGCGGCGCCGGCGCCATGAATCGCCGCTGAAACTGATCGCTGAACCGCAGACCTACGCACCCGCGAACGCTGGTTTTCCACGGCATCGCCCCCCTGTTATTGCCGTTATGTGCCGATCTTGAGAAGACCTGATCGGCAAATGCAAAGCATGCTTTCTATATTCGAAGCATGCTATGGATCTTGGGCGGACTATGCTCTGCGCTCATTAGACTTGTCAACAATCCGTCAACAATCGAAGACCGACTTTGCCCGCGTCTTTGAGACACGTCTTGGCGCGCCGCATCACGGCGCGGCGCAGTCAGCGCAGGGCGGTGGTGTGGCGGTCCATGTTGTCGAGAATCTTCGCGAACACTTCGAGGCAGCTGGCCAGCTCCGACGGGTCGATGCCCCGCAGCAAACTGGCGCGCACCGTGTTCTGTATGTGATTGATCCTTTTCATCAACGATGCAGATGCAGGTGTCAGACGAATCACGCGCGCGCGCAGATCACGGCTCGAGGCGCGCCGCTCGATCAAGCCGTCGAGCTCCAGTTTATGGAGGATGCGTCCCAGCGTGGGCTGCTCGACGCCCATGCGATCGGCCAGTTGCGTCTGATTGATCCGGTCGCCAAACACATCGATCCAGAACAGGGTGCCCCAGCGCGCATGGCTCTGCCCGACCGCCTGCAGCTCCTCATTCATGATGTTGCGCCAACGGCGCGCGACGAAAGTCAGACCATGGGCGAAGGGGTATCTGGAGTCACGATGCGGACCGTCATCGTGACCGGGGCGACGTCGCAGGAAGAGCTCACCCTCGGCGGAAACCGAGGGCACCCAGCGGGTACTACGTTTTGTTGCGACGCGCGACTTTCGATGTGAGCTTTTTTGCTTTTTTCGTTGAGAAGACAACACAGTCTCCCGAATTCAAATTGAGAGGCGGAAAGGATCGCGTTGAAACGTTAAATCAGTCGGGCCTAGAATGAAAGCATGCTTCGCAACTGGATGCGCTCGTGAGCCTTGATGTGACGGAGCTTGGAAAAGGCTTTGTGGCGGAGGTACGCGGAGTGGATTTTGCGCGACCCGTATCCGCGGAGACCATTGCGGACGTCGTCGGAGTCCTTGATTCCTACGGAGTATGCGTATTTCGAAGCACCTCGCTCGATGATCGCAGCCACATCGCATTCAGCCGCATGTTCGGCGAGTTGGAACTGGCTCCGCGCCTGTTCAATTCGGGAGTCACGCGATTTGATCATCCAGAGCTTTTCGATGCGGGAAATATAGACCGGCAGGGCCGGATACTGCTCGATGAGCGGCGCCGCCTCTACAACAAGGGTAACGCGCTCTGGCACACGGATTCTTCATTCAACCCGCGGCGCGCCGCCTATTCGTTGCTGCTCGCACATCAGGTACCGCCGGTCGGTGGTGACACCCAGTTCGCCAACATGCGCGCCGCCTACGCGGCGCTTCCCGCCACCACCCAGTCACAAATCGAGGAACTGATCGCAGAGCATTGGCTGTGGCATTCACGGATGCTGGCCGGTTACCCGGAGCCAACGCCGCAGGAGCGGGCCGCCAAGCAGCCGTCGCAACATCGGCTGGTGCAGTACCACCCCGGCGCCGGGGCCAAAACGCTGTATCTGGCTGCTCACGCCTCACATATCGTCGGCTGGCCCATGGAGCGGGGTCGGAAATTGCTGCAGGAATTGATGGAATTCGCCACGCAACCCCCATTCACCGCCGCGGTCCGCTGGCATCAGGCAGGGGATCTCGTAATCTGGGACAATCGCAGCACCATGCATCGCGCCACGCCCTTCGATGACACCCGCTATGCGCGCGATATGCGGCGAACGACCGTGTATGACCGCATCGACTGAGGCGCCGGCGCCGCTGGCGATGGGGCGGGCGCCGCCGGTGGTGGGGTCGGCGACCGCGGAGGCGGCCGCCGGGGTCAGCTGCGCTCGTGGAGTCGATGTCAGTCAGATCATCGACTCTCAGAAACTCAACTCATTCGTCATCCGTCTGGTCGCCATTTCCTGGCTGGTCACCTTCTGCGACGGCTTCGATCTGAACGCCATCGCGTTCGTGGCTCCTTATCTGAAGTCAGCCTATGCGCTCGACAACGGCTCACTCGGGGCGATTTTCGCCAGCGGCAGCGCCGGTGCGCTTCTCGGCGGACTGCTTTTTGGAATGATCGGGGATCGCCTGGGACGCCGTGCTGCCATCATCACGGCGGTGGGGATGTCTGGTCTTTTTACCCTGCTGCTTGCGGCCGCCGGGCATACCTGGGAGCTGGTGGTCATTCGCTTTTTCAACGGCATCGCGCTCGGGGGTGCCCTACCGCTGATCTGGACCCTGACCATCGAATATGTTCCCAGCCGCTATCGCTCCACGGTCGTCACGCTGGTCATGCTCGGCTATGGGCTGGGAGTGTTTGCCGCGGGGCCTCTGTCCAATGCCCTGATCCCCCATTATGGCTGGCAATCGGTGTTCATCTGCGGCGGTCTCGCCTCGCTGCTCGCGGCAATAGCGGTATGGGGCAAGCTACCGGAGTCGCTGCGTTTCCTGGTGCATCGCGGCGGCCAAACCGAACGCATCGGACGCATCATCCGGCGACTCATTCCAGGAAGCCAGATCGTGCCCGCGCAGGTGTGGATTCCGGCACAGCCCCGGTCGCGGATCAGGGGTCCCGCAGCGCTGCTCGAGTTGTTCGACGGACCACTGCGCTGGATAACTCCGCTATTGTGGACGGCGTTCGCCGCCAGTTCGGTAACCATGTACTTCTTCGTGACCTGGGGACCGATCCTCCTTGAGCAAATGGGACTGAGCCGCAGCGGCGCGGCTTGGTCGAGTTCCGTGAACGCGCTCGCCGGCGCCGTGGGTGCGATCGCGGTCATGCGCTTCACGGACCGCACCGGACCGGGCAGTCTGGCGGTCATGCCTCTGATAGCCGTGCCGGTGCTGCTGCTGCTGGGAGCGACGCATGTGAGTTCCGCAGGCTTCGTGGTCATGACCGCGGTGCTGTACCTGCTGCTCGGGGGCACTCACTACGGCATCCAGAGCATTCTCGGCGCTTACTATCCGACCGCTGCGCGCGCACGCGGCGCGGGCCTGGCTTCCAGCGTTGGAAAGGTCGGCTCCGTTGCGGGGCCCCTGATGGGGACTTGGCTGCTCGCCTCGCAGCTCGCGGGCCGTAGTCCCTTCCTGGTACTGGCGGTGTTTCCGGCACTGTTCGCGCTGGCCGTGCTCGCCCTCGCCACCGTCGCACGCCACGGCGGCATCCGCGCCGCGCCATGAGCTCGGACGAACTCGCGGGGGTCGCCGCGTTTGATGCGCAAGGGCGTCATGCCGAAGCGATCGCGGCGCTCGCGAAGGCCGCGGGCACGGGTGATCTCACCGCGATGGCGGCGCTCGGTCGCCGCTTGCTCGTCGGCGACCGCGGTCCATCCAATCCGGTCGAAGGTGCGCGGCTCCTGCTCGAGGCGGCGCGGCGCGGCCAATTCGACGCCCAAGAGCGAGCCGCAGCGCTGCTCGCCGGCGGACTGTTAGTACCGCAGAACTGGCAGGCGGCCCTCAAGATGTTGGGACTGTCGGCAGCGAGCGGCAATCTCAGCGCCCGAATGCAGCTGCGGGCGCTGCGCGGCGAGGCCGGCCCATCGGGCAATTGGGAACGGCTGGCTTCGCAGTTCGATCTGGCGGACTGGTTGCGGGAACCCTCTTCGGTGTGCATACACGAGGACCCGCGGATCGTGCGATTCCCGGAACTGCTGCCCGACTCGGTGTGCGAATGGCTGATCGAGCAATCGCGCGGGCGGCTGCTGCGGGCGCGTGTTTATGATCCCATCGTCCGACGCGAAACGGTCGACGCGATGCGCAGCAACACCCAAGCCACCTTCGGCGTGTCAGCGGTAAGCGCTTTGCACTTTCTGGTCCAGGCACGGCTGGCAAAGGGTTGCCGGGTCCCTCTCACCCACTTCGAGGCTCCGGCGGTGCTTCACTACGAGGTCGGAGAACAAATCACGCCTCACTTCGATTTCATCGATCCGCGGGTAGCCGACTATGAGAAGCAGGTCGCCACACAGGGGCAGCGGATCTACACCTTCCTGGTCTACCTGAACGATGCCTACGAAAGTGGCGAAACGGGATTCCCGCAGCTGGGGATCGAGCACCGCGGTAGCCGCCGCGAAGGACTTTGTTTCACCAACATCGATGCGCGTGGCAATCCCGACTTACGCATGCTCCACACCGGCAAACCGCCGACGAGCGGCGAAAAGTGGATCTTTTCGCAATTCATCCGGGTTCGCCCGGTACGCTGAGCACACTGCCGTCCGCGCTACCGGAGCCGGTGCACCCGCACCACCGCGCCGGCGGCCGTCTTGAGAAAAAAGGCACCCAGCAGTCCGGGACGTATGGTGACCAGCTCTTGCGGCTCCGGCGCAAGTTTCATGGACTCCACCTGTTCCCAGACCTGGCCGTTATCGAGTTCGAACGCCGAGATCAGCGGCTGGCGCGGGATGATCCGCACCAGCCTCGCCGTGATGGGCGCCGGTGGCGGTGGTTTTGCTTCGCCGCGGGCTTGCTGCAGTTTGTGCACCTGGCGCGCATCAAGACCGACGGTGCTGTCGGTCGACTTGGTCGGTGGCGGCGCAGCAGTTACCGCCGCGGGGGGCTGGCTCGGAGTGCTCTGGGCCGCATGCCGAGCGGCAACCGCACGATCAAAACAGGCAACGCGCGCCGCGGAATCCTGCACCGAGGCACAGGCATCGAAGGCGTCGGACGGCTGCGCGACCGCCGCGGTCGACAACGAACTGATCACTACGGCAGCGCAGATTATCCTGATTGCCACGTTGTGTTTTCCTTATGGGCGTCGGAGGCTGATACCGCCTACCCCGATATTATAGGACTCAGACGCATCAGGCGACTTGCCTGAAATCCGCCATCTGCGCCGCCAGTGCCCGCTGAAAGGCCGGGCGGGCGGTACATCGCTCGACGTACGCCACCAGCGCGCGATCAACCACGAGATCTGGAAGAGTCCGCAAGACCGTTGTCATGATGAGGTCACCGACCGTGAAGCGTTCCCCGTCGAGATAAGGTTTGTCGCCCAGTGCATTGGCAAGAGACTGCAGACGATGCTGCGCAAACGCGAGCGCACTGGGACGACGCAGCTTGGCCCACTCCTCCTCGATGTAGAAGAATTCGATCGATGCGAGGGTCATGATGCACGGCTCAATCGAATTGAGCGCCGCAATCAGCCACTGCGTTGCGCGTGCCCGAGCGTCGGCGTCCTTCGGCAGCAACACCTCGGATCGCTCGCCGATATGCAGCACGATGGCGCCGCTCTCGAACAGCGTTTGACCGTTCTCTTCGAGAATCGGCACCTGACCGAACGGCTGTAGCGCCCGATATTCAGGTTTGTCCTGATCGCCCTGGTTCAGCAGACGGGTTCGGTAAGGCAAGCCCGCCTCCTCCAGTGCCCAGCGGACGCGCAGGTCGCGCACCTTACCCTGCGCGAAAGGTGGAACCCAGGTGAATGCCGTTACTGTAATCATGATCGGTCTCCGTCGAACCCACCTCAAAAATGCTAGCACGGACCGCTGCCGCTGGCGTTTACGCTGGTGCGCAGCGCAGCAAAGTGGCGCAAGCGGCGATGTGCGTTGCGCGCGGTGTGTGCGCTATGCTCTTCAGTCCAACCACGCTGGGGGAAGTCATGAACAAGCTTGTCATTGGTTCGCTCGCCGGACTACTGGTCACCACCGTTGCCTTCGCCTATGAAATTCATCATCCCAATCTGAGGGACGCGTTTGGCGACGCCGATCGCGCGATTGCGCACATTCATGCGGCGCAGGCCGACAACCGAGGCGTCGAGTTTGGCGGACACGCTGAGAAGGCTCTCGCCGCCCTGCAGCACGCCCAGCAGGAATTGATCGAGGCCGATAAGTGGAACGACGCGCATCATCACTAGCTACAGCATCGCGGAACAATCCAAGGAGAGGTGCCGTGATTACCCTGACGCGTTCAGCATCCATTGCACCGGGCAAGGCCCGCGAGGCAATCGCCTATGCGAAGCAAATTGCACAGTACTTGAAGGAGGAGCATGGCACTACCGCGCAGATTCTGATGCCGGTCGGCGGCAATCCGTACCGCATCGCGTGGCAGATCCAGCTCCCGGGACTCGCGGAAGTGGACGGACTGAGTGCCAAGTTGAATGCCGACAGTGAATACCTGGAAATGGTCGCAAAGAACAGCGCGTGGCTCATCCCAGGATCGGTGCACGACGATCTGTGGCGAACGGTCTGAATGCGCGCGACGGCCGGCATCCTCTTAGGATGGCTCGCCTTGGCCAGCGCCGCGGATGCACCGCGGGCGAGAGGCGGCAGCGATGCAGGCGCTGCTCAGACCCGCCTCGTGGTTTTGGAGCACTGCCAGTGCTCAGGCACCCACGACGGACAAATGTGCGCCCGATCAGACATGCGTAACCCTGGAAGGCGATGGCTCACAGTGGATCGTCGAAGTGCGCGATGGGAACCGATATCACTATGTGGATCGCTGGTCTCCGCAGGACGGGCCGGTTCCTGAGATCGGCGAGCGGTTCATCGCGCTGTCGCAGCAGGACTTCGGCGCGATCCGGTAAAGCATCGCGGCCAACGCGAAGCGCCGCTTCGACTCCGTTGTGTAAGCACGTTGAAAGCTGATTGCGCTTCGGCGCACAAATAAAACTCATCTGTCTTCTTGCAGTCGCGCTGACGCTTATGAGCCGGCCGCACCGGCGCGCATCAGTTTGTAACTCCGGGTTATTTGACTATGCTAGGCCATCGCGATTTGTAACGGATAACCCCCTGGGCTGATGGCCGGGGGATCGCCGCTGCAATCAGCCGTCAAGAACTAAGAAGTATCAGGGAGATCTCATGCGAACCGATTCAAGCGTGCCGCGTGCGGGCACCCAATCAACCTTGTCATTAGGTCATCGCGTTACGATCCGGCGCCTCGTGGGCGCCAGCAGCGTCGCGGCCGCACTCATTGCCGGCACGGCGGGTGCGCAAACGGCTCCTGCCGATCAGTCCCAGGATCAGATTCAGGAAGTCGTCGTCACGGGATCGCTGCTCAAGCGCACTGACAAGGAAACGCCCAGCCCGGTTCAGATCATCAGTGATCAGGACCTGAAGAACAGCGGCTACACCGAACTCACCGACGTGTTGCGCAATCTTGCGGCGAACGGTGCCGGCACCCTTAATCAGGGGTTCACCGAAGCCTTCGCGGCAGGGGCCTCGGGCGTCGCACTGCGTGGTTTGACCGTCGGTGGCACCCTCACCCTGATCGACAGCGAACGCATGGTCGCCTACCCGCTCAGCGATGACGGCGAGCGCAGTTTCGTTGACGTGACCGCGATCCCCTTCAATGCGATCGACAGCGTGGAAGTTCTCAAGGACGGCGCATCGGCGTTGTACGGCGCGGATGCGATTGCCGGCGTGGTCAACATCAAATTGAAGCCCACCTACGTGGGCTCCGAGATCACTGCTGAGGTCGGCGACTCGCAGCATAACGATGGCCGCACCGGGCATGCCGCGGCGCTGGTCGGCTTCGGCGATCTCGCCAGCGACGGGTACAACGTCTACGCGGCACTCGACTGGCACCGTCAGGAAATGATTCTGGGCTCCAATCGCAGCGGGCCGTGGACCACCCTCAATTGGAGCGGATTTCCGTCCGGGATAAACGAGAACCCGGGCTCGCCCACGCAGAGTAACTTCACCTATCCGGACAGCATTCAAGGCTATCTGCTCAATCCGACGACGCCGAATTCCGCCGGGGTGTATCCGAACGGTCTGCCCGCACAGGTGTTCCTGAAACAGGGGCCGCAGCCCGCGTGCAACGGTCCGGCCGCCCAGGCCGCCGGCGCCTGCGAATTCTCCTTCCCCGGCCAGATCGAGCCGCCCACGGAGCAGACGAACTTCCTCGCGAAGTTCACCAAGGCGCTGGTCGGTGACTGGAAGATGACCTGGACCGCCTCGGTGTTCGACAGCAAGGCCGAGCAGGTCGCCCCGGAGACGCCGCCGTTTGGACACGCACTCAATCAGACGGGTGCAGAAAATGGCTCCATCCAGCTCACCCCCATCGGTCCCGGCGTGCCGGTCTCCCTCGTCGTTTTTCCGACGCTCACCTTGCCGGCCAACTCGATCCAGAATCCCTTTGGGGCGGCGGCACAGCTGGTGTACAGCTTCCCGGACATTGGCCCGGAAGTGACCGACGTGCAGACGCTCACCTACCGACTGTATGGCGATTTCAGAGGCACGGCCGCAGGTTGGGATCTCGATGCCGCCATCGGCGTCATGTACGCGAAGATGTCCGATCATATCTATGGCTTCATCGAGCCGGCGGTCGCGCAGGCGGACCTCAATAACCTCTCGTACATGCCGGGGATCACCGAGAACGGCGCGGCGCTGTTCGCGCCGATGGAGCGGGCCGATCCTTCGAGTACGCTCGGTGTTCTGGACTTCCACGGTTCGCATGAGCTGATCGAGATGGCGGGCGGACCGCTGACGTTCGGCGCCGGTGCACAGTACATCCACAAGGCGCAGAACTATTCGGATCCGGTGAACGTGATCAACGGAACCCAGGAGGGCGCTTCGGCATTCTCAGTCGGCTCCCAGGACGATACGGCCGTCTTCATGGAAGTCGGTGGCAAGCCGCTGACTCAATTGGAAGTGAACGCCGCTGTCCGCTACGACCACTACGATACTTATGGCGGTTCGGTCACGCCGAAGTTCGGCTTGAAGTACACCCCCTTCCCGATGCTCACGCTGCGCGGGACCTGGGGTAAGGGCTTCCGCGCGCCGTCGATCTCCGAATCTGCCGTGGCCGGGTCGGCCTTTGGCGAAGGCAATATCAACGACCCCGTGCTGTGCCCGGGTGGCGTTGCGAATGTGAAGGGCACCTTCAATGCCCTTTGTTCTTATCCTGCGGTAGGCGTTGGCGCGGCAAATCCGGATCTGAAGGCCGTCACGTCGAAGAATGCGACCTTCGGATTCATCTTTGAGCCCGCGCATTTCTTTAATGCATCGGTTGACTACTATTGGATCCAACTCAATAACGACATCATTTCGGCCTCGGCGGCTGGCGGCCTGGGCGCACCCTTCCTGCAGCTGGTGCGCGGCCCGACGGCCGTGCTGGCGGAGTGCACCAATACGACGACCAACGGTACTCCTTGCAACACCGTGAACGTCGCGACAAACGTCGGCGGAGTCCCGGTCGGCTATCCGGCGTACGAGGTCGTTCCCTATGTGAACGCAGGCATCACCACCACGTCGGGAATCGATGCCGATCTGCGCAGCAACTTCGACATCGGTGTGTTCGGCAAATTGACGACCGACATCAACTACACGCACATGCTCGAGTACGAGTACGGCTACCAGGGAACCACCTTCGACCTGGTCGGAACTCATGGTCCCTCAGGCGTCTCCGGCGATACCGGCAATCCGCGGGATCGGGCAGTCGCATCCTTGACGTGGCAGAAGTCCGTGGTCAGTGCCACGCTGTCACTGAACTACACCAGCAGCTTCCACATCACCGATCCTTCGGCTGGCTACACCACCTGCCTGCAGGCGATAGAGTCCGGTGCACCGTCCGCCTACGGACCGGTGATCGGTGCGCCCGCGACTCTGCCCAGTGCCTGGGGCCCGTACTGTTCGGTGGCCCATTTCACCGACGTGAATCTATATGTCAGCTACCAGGCGATGGATAACCTGAACGTGCATTGGTCGATCACGAACCTGTTCAACTCGGATGCGCCGGTTGATCTGCAGACCTATGGCGGTGGCGCTGAGTTGCACTATGACGCGGCGCTCCACCAGGACGGTGCCGTCGGCCGGTTCTTCGTGCTCGGCGCGACCTACAAGTTCTTCTAGCAGGGTCTACTAACCGAACACGGCAGCGGCGCTCCCCGCTGCCGTGATTCCCACCCGCTGCGCCACCTCGGACCAGAGCCGGCGATAAATCGCTGCGGCCGGCCCTGCCGGGGATAGAACCGGAATCGGGGCGCGACGCAGCGTCATGCGTTCGATTTCGCTCCAATAGGGCACTTCCGTCGTGAGCATGATAGGAAAATCGGCGCGGGTGCTGGCGATGAAGTCGTTATGGAGCGAGCGGCGCCGGTCCACCATGGAAAAGAAGGGCAACAGCAAAAGGTCGGTCCAGCCCTGATCGGCAATGAAGCTGCGCAGCTGCCTCAGCATGCGCACCGACAAGGGCGAGGGCACCAATGGAACGACGATCGCATCAGCGGCCCGCAGGACATTTTCCGATAGCAACGATATGCCCGCGGGACAATCCATGATCAACGTCGAATAAGCAGATCGCAACGATCGGCTCATCTTGAGCAGCCGTTCCGTCGGCCGCTTGCGTTCGCTCAAGTGGACATCGAAGTTCCGGTAAGAAAGGTCCGCGGGCAGCAGGTCCAATCCGCAGTACGCAGTGTGCAGGATGAACTCCGAGAGTTCGCGCTTGCCGGACACGAGCTTCCTGGCAGAGACGTGCTCGCTGGGCTCACCCCGCAACGTATACGTGGCTGCACCCTGGGGATCCAGATCCCACAGCAGCGTGGCCCCGCAACTCTCGGCACAAAGGTAGGAGAGGTTGACCGCGGTCGTCGTCTTGCCGACGCCGCCCTTGATGTTCGCAACGGCGATGATCTTCATCCAATCCGCCGGCGCGGCGAGAGTCCGCGACACGTTGCCGGAAATGTTGGTTCCGGAATTTTCGGGTGATTGCGCCGCCGGGGATTCGATCACTGCGGTTCTACCTGCTTATCGCGCAAGGCAGAGGATGATCGATATTGTCCCGGCAACGGTCAAGGTCAGCGCTTGAGAACGACCGTGTCATTGGCTGTAGGCATCGGCTGTCATTGGAGAATAAATCTGTGCTAGATCAATCGGATACATGGTTTCGGAGCGGCCCGTGTAGGGCTTGAGGAAACATCGAAGTCCATCCCCGCTGACAGGTCTTGCGATTCGCGAGACGTACAAAGAAACACAGATTTCAGCAGTGAAGGAACAGGTGCCAATTATGAACTCAACCTCTACAGCTTCCAGCAAAATCGTGGTCGCCGCTGCGCTCGCCGCAGTGTTCGGTACCGCGATCTATATCTTCGGAGTGCACAGCTCCCACCAGGCGCAGGTGGCGCAAAACACGCCGGCCGCTCCGATCGCACCCCCTGCGGCGCCCGCGCCTCCCCCGCCCGACCCGGTTGCTCAGGCTGGTGCAGATCCGACCGTGGCCGCTGAAGGTCAAGTCACACCGCCACCCGTAGCCGCCACAACTCCGAGCGCGACCCAATCCGACGCCTCGACGACTGCCTCTGACACTGCGACCCCTGCCCCCAAGAAGTCGGATCGTCACGCGAAGCGCTCGAGAGACAGTGGCGGCGATACCAATAATTCGACTGCGGTAGCCAGCACCACGGCGCCCCCCGCGCCGCCGGCCGCTGCTGCTCCGGCTCCGGCAACTCCCGCTGCTCCGGCTGCTCCGGCGACCGATACACCGCCGGTGGCCAGCACCGAGACGGCGCCGGCCACGGCTGCAACACCGGACGCCGCTCCGCCGGCCAATCCGGCTGCGAGCGCCAGCGGCGGTGATGCGGACAACCGTATCACGACCGATGTGAAGACTCAGGTTGCAGCCGCCGCGCCGAACAGTAACGTGAATGTCACCACGACCAATGGCGTGGTCGCACTCGCCGGCTCTGTTCCGAGTCAGGATGCCGCGAACCAGGCCAAGCAGGCAGCGATGCGCGTTGAGGGCGTGAAGACCGTCGACACTTCCGGCCTTCTGGTCAACAACCAATAATCGCTGATCCGGCGATTCCCACTGAAGGACCGATGCGGCGCTGCCCATCGGTCCTTTTTTACAGAACTCCCATGGCCGACCGTGATTGATCTGATCGGATGGGCGAGCTCGGTCGTATTGCTCGCGACCATTTTGCGTCAGGTCTATACGCAATGGAAAACGCGGACCACGCAGGGAGTATCCAAGTGGCTGTTCATTGGCCAATTGACGGCCTCCGCCGGGTATACGGCCTACAGCATTCTCCTGCATAACTGGATTTTCATGGCGTCGAACATCGCGCTGCTGTGCACCGCGGTGGTCGGGCAGGCGCTCCTGATCCGGAACCGGCGCTTCAAGCCTCCGGATTCAGCGCCACCCTAGGCTTCCTGGGGCGCGTGGTATTGGGACATCTTTCAGGGCTGGCCCTGGCCGCCGCCGGCTCCGTAAATGTTTCCCGTTGCGAAACTCGCATCACTCGCTGCCAGCTGCACGTATATTGAAGCAAGCTCTGCCGGTTGACCGGGTCGCCCCAACGAGGTCGCACTGCCAAAGTTCCGGTACTTCTGAACAGTCGATCCGCCACAGACCTGCAGCGGAGTCCAGATCGGGCCGGGCGCGACACCATTGACGCGGATGCCCCGTCCGCCCAGCTGCTTGGCCAGTGACTTCACGTAGTTCATCGTCGCCGCCTTGGTCTGAGCATAGTCGTAGAGTTCGGGAGAAGGGTCGTAGGCCTGCTCGGACGTCGTTCCGATGATGCAGGATCCCGCGCGCAGATGCGGAAGTGCTGCCTTGATGATGAAGAATGGCGCGTAGATATTCGTTTTCATCGTCGCGTCGAAATCCTCATCACTGATATCCAGGATTGAAGGTTTGGACTGCTGTCGAGCCGCATTGCAGACCACAATGTCGAGGCCGCCCAGCTTCTGCACCGCCTCGGCCACCAGTCGCCGGCAGAACGCCCGATCTCTCAGATCACCCGGAATCGATACACCGTTTCTTCCGGCGTCCTTGATGAGCTGGATGACTTCCTGCGCGTCGGCCTCTTCCGCGGCCAGATAGTTGATCGCTACATCGGCGCCTTCGCGTGCGAACGCGATGGCCGCCGCGCGACCCATTCCCGAATCGCCACCGGTGATCAGTGCTTTACGCCCCTGCAAACGGCCCGAGCCCTGGTAACTTGTTTCCCCGTGGTCCGGTTTGGGGGTCATCTTTCCCGCCAGGCCCGGCCAAGGTTGCGTCTGCTCTTTGAACGGCGGTTTCGGGTACTTGGTGACGGGATCCTCGATCGCGAGGCTGCCGCGCGCCTCACTCGAGGTGGCGTCCGTCGCGGCCCTTGCAACGCGAACGTGATTCGACTGCGCGGCGGAGGTGTGTCGGTCTGCAGTCTGCTTTGCCATGGCACGTTACCTATGTTGGGTGGCCGAGGTGCGCACGATACCGTTGGCCCGATCGGACCCCATTAGGACGCAATCTCGTTGCAGTGTGGGGGACAGCCGACCGCGCGACTCTACGGCGTGGCCGGGGGTGGCGGCGCGCCGTCGCCGCGCAGTCGCCAATACACGTGGAGGTTACGCAGTCGCCAGATCAGTATCGCCAGCACAAGCCACAGCCCGAGCGCCGCAAGCAGCATGGGGACTGCTGCGTGGCGCTAATGTTGGCCGAGATCAGATCAAGGCAGGCAACGCAAGCCTCGTCTCACCGTTCACAGCGCGGGGCATTCCGGATACGGTCCATGTCCGAGGGGACTCTGGTGCAACAGGTCGTACAGCGAGATCGGCGGCCCGCCTCCGATCTGAGTGTTGTTCATGAAGAACTGATGCAACACCCGGGCATACAGGTCCCCATAAGGGTCCGGTATGCGCAGAGGCGTCTTGGACGGGCCGAAAGTGGCGACCGGCGTGTTCTGGATGAGCAGCCCGCACTGAAAGAGCCGCTGTGAGGAACATTTGGCATTGCCCAGATTGAGCAGTATCTGGCTCTCGGCCAGACACAGTAGCAGTTGCGTCTCGACGGGCGAGTTCTTCGGATAATGCGTGAGCCCAGCCACGATGTAGGTATTCACGTAATTGTTGTTGGCCAAATCGAGCAGAATCTCCTCGCTCGACTGGTGTTTCACCGTGGGGTCAGCCTGCAACAGTGCGAAGCCCTGACCAATCACGGAGGCCCCCGGAGGACCGGCGCCATGGAGGATGTCGCACGAGTCCGTGATGTCAATCAGCGTGCCCTCCGGATGCTGTTCTTCAGTATTTGAAGCCGAGCGGGTGCCACCGATCACGATCCCAAAGTTGTACGGGCGGCCGGGCCCAGTGCCGTCCTGGGGCGGACACCCTGGAGTCAAATTGCCTGCCGGAGGCGTGAAGCCGTCGAAGATGTCGAGTCCATTGGTGCCATCCAAAGATTCGGCAACGCCGTAATTGAGCCAGAATCCGGTTCCTGCAGCCCCCGGCGGAGTTGACCGAGAGGTCGTTGCGCCGCACGCGTAACTTGGAATCACCTCGTTGCCGTAGCCCGGGCACCACTGCGCCAGGCTTGCGATGTTCAATGACTGCGCCGGCTTGCCGTTGACGGCGCCACAGTTCGGTCCGCGCGGATCGACCGGCACAAAACACTGGGTCTGGGTGATGACGGGATCGGTGGGCAGAGCAATCCCAGGAGCAGTTACCACCTGCAGCTGTGTGGTGGGGACAACCTGACAGGGATTTGTGTAGGTGCACGTCGCCGGCGTCACGACCACCGTGCCCCCCATACCGGTCCCTAAGAACGATCCGGGCGGCGAGGAATGCTCATACCCGTAGTAGGAGACAATCGCTCCGCCGCTGTTGCCCGCGTAGCTACCCTCATCCTCACCTGACGAATTCGGCGAGAGGCCCGGTGGTTCAATAATGTTCGTGTAGGTCCCCTGCCCCAACACCAACAGCTGACTGCCCGGATCATAGAGAGTGTGGATGTCCTCAGCGTTTTCGCTCAGCGATGGGCGCTGCGCATCCAGATACCAGGCACTGAGATTCCCATTCGCATCGGTCATGACCCATGCCGTTCCGTTGCAACTCCCGCCGCTGCAACTGTTGAAGGACGCGGTAATGGCATTGATCCCATCGTTTAGGGTCAGTGATACGAATCCGGGAAGAGACATGACATTGGTCGGCGGCAAATTCGCGGCGAGCGGACCGCTCAGCGTCAGCGCCGCGCTCACGGAGTCGCTGGTCGTATAGGCGCCCCCGGCACTAAAGGTCGTGAACGGTTTCCCGGAGTAAGAATAGGTCGTGGAGGGCGCACAGCTGACCTGGACGTTGGTGACGTTGGCGCTGGCCACCGTGCCATAGGGGTTGGTCACGGCACAGTACACACCCGGCGGAGTACTGAGCACGGTGACGTAGTAGGTGTGTCCGCTCGCAATCGGAGTCGCAAAGGTGAAATTGGCGTTCGCACTCACGCTGAGGTTGTCACCGCCGTTGTCCTGCAGCATCACCGACCCGGTGCCAGTCAGACCCGAGACCGCGCCACCCACGGTGTAAGTCGTGGCAACGGCCGGTGTGAAGTTGACCGCAATGGCATAGTTGCGGCCCTGATTGCCGAACCCGTTCGCAATGTAGGCGTAGGTCGTGTCAACGCCATTGGCCTCGCCCGTTGCGCTCACCGAGAACTGTGAATTGACAACGGTCGACGGCGCTGTGGCCGCGTAGCCCGCGGGCACCCCCGGGGTGAAATTCGCATAGGTCGCATCGCTTTCCGACGCATTGTTCGGCGTCTGCGGGTAGGAAGGCCCGATGCCCGCGAATGCAAGCAGGTCGCCCGCCTTCGCCGGAAAGTTCACGGCGACGGTCTGCAGACCGCCGCCGGTGGCCGGCACAGACCCCGAAACCACGGCAGATCCGTCGACGTTGAAGGTGACTTCGCCCCCGGCGCTCGGACTGACGATCGAGAGTGCATAAACATTAAACGTGTAACTGGCGTTACCCGCGGCGTAGAACAGAACCTGCGTTACTGTCCCCGCACTCGGGAATTCGACGTTCGAAGACAGCAGCGGCGCCGAGGAGCTGTATTCCTGAAGGACAACAAACGGCGGACTCCCCACACTGTCCTGGCCCAGATTCTGGGTGCCAGGATTCGGATTGTTGCCGATCTGCTGCGCCCGCGCGGCGGTTAGCGCAAAGGCTGCGATGAACGTCAAACACAGCAACGCCAGCAGACGCCGTCGAGCAACCCGGAGCATGACATCGAGCGCGATGCTTGCGGCATCGCAACAGTTGCGCACGATCCCGTGCGAGCATCGATTAGTCATAATGTCCCCGAGCGCTTCGTTTTGTTTGATATCGGTCAGCACTGCGTGCGCCGATCTTTGGTTGTTGAATCTAATCTACGCGCCGCCACGAAGCTAGCACTGCGGGTGTCAGATAGAGATGAATTTTTGCTGACCGTGCGCGCAAGCGCTTTGAAGCGCGGGACCGAGAGAAAACGCTATTTAGGCGCGACCGCCACCGTCGTCGGCACCGCCGTGGCGAGCGCGGCTGCTGCCTGCGGGTAGCCCGGCGTCGCGCGGACCGAGTTGCCCGATGCGTAGGCGTGGCGCTGCTCCTCGCGACGCAGGTTCATCAAATAACCGCGGACCAGTTTGCGATAGGCCGCCAGCGCATCCGGGTCTTTGCTCACGATCGCATTGCCTTCGTTGAGCAGTTTTTCCGCCCGTCCATAATCGCCCAGGCCGGTGAGCGCTGCGCCTTCGGCACTGGTGGCGACCGCCGTCGTCCAGTGAGTCGGTGACCAGGCCGCCGCATATATTTCCCTGGCTTGCAGAGCGTCACGCTGCGCCTCGGCGAACTTTCCGGTAGCGACCTCCAGAATCGCGAGGTGCATGAGACTCGATGCAATGTCCGGATGTTTGGCATTGAACAGCCGGCGCCTCATTGCGAGCGCCGTCTGGATCTCCCCCTCGGCGGCTGCATATTCGCCATTCAATATCTGCCAGAATCCCAAGCGGTTCATGGTTCGGGCAACTTCCGGATGATCCCCGGTGAACACACGCTGGTACAGGTGCAGCGACTCCTGCAGGGTCGCTATCCCCTGCTGCGTGTGACCCTTTTCGTACTGCACGAAGGCGATCTTGCCCAGAGTGAACGCCACGTCCGAATGATTCTCGCCGAGCAGCTCGCGCTGCATCATGTAGGCATCGTGATACGTGGATTCCGATCGATCGAGGTCGCCCTTCGTGAAGTAGAGCAGCGCCAGATTGTTCAGCTCCATGGCGATGCTCGCGTGTTTTTCGCCATACAGTTTATGGAGCATGGCGAGCGCCTCCAGATACAACTGTTCGGCCTCATCCCGCTGGTCATTCTCCTGCAGCAGCAGGGCAAGATCACTGAGTGCCTCCGCGAGCGCCGGGTGCGGCGCCGCGCCCTGCAGCCGGCGCTGTATCGCGACCGCTTCCTTCATGAGCGGAATCGCCTTCTTCAGATCACCATTCTGGTCGACGACGACCGCCAGTTCCTTGAGGGTGGTGGCCGTATCGCCGTTTGCTTCGCCGTACAGTGCGCGCTGGCGGGCCAGTGCCGAGCTCAAACTCGCCTGCGCCTCCGTCCCCCGGCCTTCGGACTCGAGCGCAACGCCGAGGCCGTACTGTGCCTGCGCGACCGCTTCCTGTTTGCGCCGGCTATCGGGCTCCTTGGCGAGCAGTTGCAAGGCATCGCGATAATCCTGGGTGGCGCCCGCCAGATCCCCCTGCCACCTGAGCAGTTCGCCTTGATGTGTGAGCGTGTCGGACAGGGCGGCCGGCTCCGCTGCGCCGGGCTGGCGGCGCGTGGCCAGTGCCCCATCGAGCAGCGGTCGCGCCTGGGCGTAAAGACCAAGGCCCATATAGACCGTGCCCAGCGTGTCCTTGAGAGTCGCCTGAATCCCCGGTTGCCGGGCGAGTTCGGTATTGATACGTGCCGCGCCCTTGTCGAGCATTTCGCGCGCCGTGACGGTGTTGCCGCGCGCTTCGCTGGGGTCGGACACCTTGAAGAGATCGACCAGGAAGTTTATGGCCTGACGCGTGGTCTCCGACTCGGCTTCGGCGCGCACCGTCTGCCGCTGTGCCGCGGCGCGCTGCACCAGCGCGTAGGCCGCAAGTCCGCTGGTCAAGACCATGCCGGCCAATGCCGCACAAGCGACCGCGAACAGGCGTCGGGTGCGGCGGGCCTGCTCGCGCCGCTTCAAGGTATCGAATCCGACCCCGAGCAGACCCGAGATGAGTTTCAGTCTCGCATTGCTCTTCCCGTCCTTGCCGGGTCGCGCGTCGGCTGCGATCGGCTCGGTGCGCGCGGTCGTAAGCTCGCCGTTGCGCCCCACGTGAAAGCGCAGCGCTGGCGGGAAACACTCCTCCGCTTCCCGTCCCGGCAGGTCCGTGGCATTGGGCTCGCCATCGACAATCAGGCAGAAGATCCGATCCTCACGTCCGAGACGCTTGAACTCGAGGATCTCCTCGTTGACCCATTTGGACTTCGCCGAGCGCGGCGAGCAGATCACGATCTGGCATGCCGATCCGGAGAGTGCGGCATTGATGAGCGTCCCCAGGTTCGTGGCGCTCGGCAGTTCATCCCGGTCCCTGAAGACCGGCGCCAGGCGCTTCGGTACGGGGCCCCGCGCCGTGACCGTGCCGATCAGTGCCTTCGGTGGATGGTATCTCTCTAGAGAACCGTGCAGCCAGGAGGCCCAGCCCGCATCACGGTGGCTGTAGCTGATGAAGGCGCGGTATTTCGGCGCTTCCATGCATGTTCCGATTGGGGTTTCTCAATGCCGATCGATGGGTCTTGCGCCCGTCAACGGCACTGTAGCAGAGCTCGGATGCTGTCGCCCCGCCGCCGCATTGCTGGCCTGTTCATGTGATTGAATTTCAATTCATTCACCCCGGTTGATTGTGCGCAAGCACGAGATCCCGCGACCCGCGCTGCAACAAACCCCGCGGGGATCGGATATGTGTCCGCGGGATGAGTGGTTCCGCGCGATTGATTGTGGGTTGCCATGCACATATAACCTCCTGATCAATAAGAAAATTATTGCAACGGCGAAACCCGCGCGCGACACCATGCCGATGCACAGGGGAAGGGGTTGATGATGCGAACACGCCAATTCGTCCGTTCCGAGCTGGCGGCGGCTGCGAGCTGGCCGCTAAGTGGGCTCGCCTCGGTACTGAGACCGGTCGGGGATGTGCCGGCCATGGGACTCGCCGGCAGCGCTGCCGCGCTGCGGGGCACCGATATCGAGGCCCTCGCGGCCTCCTTGCGTGGCGAGGTACTTCTGGCGGGGAGTTCAGAGTACGACCGGGCGCGCCGCGTCAGGACGCTTCGTTCGACGGGAAGCCGGCGCTGATCGTGCGCTGTACGGGCGCCGCCGATGTGCGGCAGACCGTGGTCTTCGCACGCGAGCATCAGCTGCTCACCGCCGCGCGCGCCGGGGGCCGCTGCGGGCCTTCGGCAAACCGAAGCGTGATGATATCCGGCCGACGCCCTACGTCGCCCTGCAGTCCAGCGCCGATGAGTTGCTCGCGCCGGGCAGGTGCTTACTATCTGAAGAGCGGCATGTTGACGCAGCTCCAGGACGACGGCATCGATCTCATCGTCGACTTCTTCCGGCGCATGCCGAGCGGGTACCTCGTGTTCTTCGACCACTGCGGCGGGGCATGCCGGCATATGAAGCCCGATGCGGCCGCCTTCCCCAACCGCGAGATGCTGTTCACGCTCGGCGCCCGCAGTGTCTGGTCAACCCATGACCACATCGAAGAAAACACGCAGATGATGCGCGCAAATTGGAAAGAACTGGCGCCGCTGACCGCAGGGTTCTACACGAACTCGGCGCGAACTTCGAACGGCTTGCTGCCCTCAAGGCCAAGTAGGATCCCAGGAACCAGTTCCGGCTGAGCGCAATCGTGCCTCCGAAGACGGCGTGAGATCATCTCGTCCACCATGGCACAAGACCGGCACCTGATCCCGCTCAGGTGGCCATCCGCGACTGCTTCGTTGACCCCAGCTTTGGCCTTGTGCTACCCCTAGACTTCAGGGGCGCGTTGCGAGCGTGGAATGCGGGAAATATCCAAAAATATGTCCGATCGTCGGCGATTGCTGCGGGCACTGATTGGCAGCGCGGCGACAGGGTCGTTGGCGCGATTCGGGATCCCGGAAGGACTCGCTGCGGCACCTTCCGGCGTCCTCACGCTTGACCGCCTGAGCGACAGCGCAGTGCTGATCGCGGGCGCCGGCGGCAATGTGCTGGCGCTGAGCGGTCCCGATGGCATGCTGCTCGTGGATGGTGGGTCGCCGGAACACTCCGGCGAGCTGCTGAAGACCCTGGCCAGCCTGCCCGGGGGGAAAAGCATCCGTACCGTCTTCAATACCCACTGGCATTGGGACCACACCGGAGCCAATGAGTTACTGCGCAAGGCGGGGGCGGACATCATCGCCCATGAGAACACGCGCCTGTGGCTGGGCACGCAGATCATCGAGACCTGGCAGGACCGCACCTTCCCGCCGCGGCCGCCCCAGGCGCTGCCGACCCACACGTTCTATTACAAGTCCTCGACGCTGCAGTTCGGTGATGAACCGATCGAATACGGCTATCTTGGGCAGGCCCACACGGACGGCGACATCTACGTCTATCTGCGGCGCCAGAACGTGCTGATGACCGGGGACGTGCTCTCGGTCGGCAGCTACCCGATCCTCGACTACTGCACGGGGGGCTGGATCGTCGGCATGCTGAATGCAACCCAGAAGCTCATGGAGCTGAGCAATGATCAGACGCGCATCATTCCCGGTTCGGGACCGGTGCAGACACGCGCCGATCTGAAGGCCGAGCACGACATGCTCGCCGCCGTGCGCGATAAGCTGTGGGAGCTCATGCGCAAGGGGCTCGCGCCCAGTGAAATCATCGCCGCGAAGGTGAGCGGTGACTTCGATGCGAAATGGGGCAATCCGAACCTGTTCCTCAGCAACGCCTATCAGGGAATGTACGGGCACATCGCGGAATTCCTCGGTAAAGGGGTGGTCTGAAGTGCGCTCGTCGATCGTTTGCCGGGCCCTGCTCGGTCTTGCCCTTGGGTCGAGCATCGCCGCCGTTCATGGTCCGGCGTTCGGCGCCACCGATCCGGTCGCGCAGCAGAAGTGGTCGATGCTCGGCGACTACTGTGTGAAATGCCACAACGCGACCGACTGGGCCGGCAGCGTTGCCTTCGACACCATGGCGCCCGCGGACATCCCCAAGGACGCCAAGGTCTGGGAGGAGGCGGTCACCAAGCTGCAGGGGCGACTCATGCCGCCGCCCGGCGAAAAGCAGCCCAGTCAGCAGACCATCGACTCTTTTGTCTCGTGGATGGAAACGCATCTGGACGCCGCAGCGCAGGCTCATCCGGATCCCGGCTATGTAACTTTGCATCGCCTGAATCGCGCCGAGTACGCCCGCTCGGTGCAGGAACTGCTCGACGTCACGGTCGACGCCGAATCCTTACTGCCCAAGGACACGATGTCCGACGGCTTCGATGACATTGCGAACGTGCTGAAGGTGTCGCCGACCTTCCTCGATCAATATATCTCCGCTGCCAGCACGGTTGCTGCCGAGGCGGTCGGCAATCCACAGGCCACCCGGAGCATCGTGAATCTGCGCGCGCCCCGTGCCGGACAGGCATACCACGCCGCAGGGCTGCCGCTCGGCACGCACGGAGTGGTGCTACACCATGATTTCCCGGCCGATGGCGACTACGACTTCGATCTGGGCGGCGGGGGGTTCTTTCCAGGGGCCGGCGCCGCTGCGACCCGGGTGCTGTTGCTGGATGGCAAACAGATACACGAGCCCGCCCCCGCCGCAGCGCCGGAAGCGGTTCAGCCCAGGCGGCGCCCACAGCCGCTGCGCATTCATGTGACGGCGGGGCCGCACGATATCGGCATCGCGTTCGTGGATCGATCGACACCCGAGTCCGACGACTGGCTGGAGCCGCAGGACCCTGGAGCGGGTCGTGGCGCAGGCACCTCCGGAGTGCAGATCACCGGCCCGTACAACCCGAGCGGCATCAGCGACACCCCGAGCCGTCGCAGGATTTTCATCTGCCATCCCGCGAGCGACAGCGAAGAGCTGCCGTGCGCCAAACAGATCATCGCCGGTCTGCAGCGCGTGGCCTATCGCCGGCCGGTCACCGACGAGGATGTCGCAGGCCCCCTGAAGTTCTTCGTCGATGCACGCCAGGGCGCGACATTCGATGCCGGGATCGAAAACGCGCTGGTGGCCATTCTGTCGAGCCCGAAGTTTCTGTTTCGCCTGGAGCGCACGCCGCAGAACCTGAGCGTGGGCGCCAGCTATCGCATCAGTGATCTGGAACTGGCCTCGCGCCTGTCGTTCTTCCTCTGGAGCGAGGGTCCCGACGATACCCTGCTGGGTCTCGCTACCGCGAATCAGCTGCATCAGCCGCAGGTGCTCGAAGCCCAGGTGCACCGCATGCTGGCGGATGCGCGCGCCAATTCACTGATGACGAACTTCGGCTTTCAGTGGTTGAAAGTCGATGACATGGACAAGGTGATTCCGGATCCGGTCGAATATCCGAACTTTGATGATGACCTGCGCCTGGCCTTCAAGAAGGAGATGGAGCTGTTCCTCGGCAGCGTGCTGCTCGAGGATCACGA
>Ga0210391_10001175_pt1 | contig 24364 bp, 18 predicted proteins | sample IncBWC12OmetaG_FD_160573 | JGI IMG/M metagenome (GOLD analysis project Ga0210391, IMG submission 160573) | Forest soil microbial communities from Barre Woods Harvard Forest LTER site, Petersham, Massachusetts, United States - Inc-BW-C-12-O ...
ATTCGCGCATCGCGCCGCGCGTCATGCAGCAGCATCAGCGCGAGCAGTCCGCCCGGCTCGGCCTCGCCGGGCATCAGCGCGACTAGGATTCGCGCGAGGCGAATCGCTTCGGCGCAGAGGTCGGTGCGCAGCAGACGTTCGCCGGAGCTCGCCGCATAGCCCTCGTTGAAGACGAGGTAAATAACCGCCATCACCGCGTCCAGCCGCTCTGCGATCAACTCCGCCGACGGCACCTCGTACGGGATTCGCGCCGCGCGAATCTTGCGCTTGGCCCGCACCAGCCGCTGGGCCATCGTCGCCGGCGCCGTCAGGAACGCGCGCGCGATCTCCTCGGTCGTGAGCCCGCACAGCGTGCGCAGCGAGAGCGCGACGCGAGCCTCGTCGGCCAGTGCGGGATGGCAACAGGTGAAGATCAGCCGCAGACGCTCGTCGGGCAACGCGCCTGCGTCGAGCTCAGGTTCGTCGTCACCGCTCTCGGCCATGCGAATCAGCTCCTCGCGGCGATCGTTGAACCTTCCCTGTTTTCGGATTCGATCGATCGCCTTGTGACGCGCGACGCCGATAATCCACGCGCGCGGATTGTCCGGCAGTCCGTCGCGGCGCCACTGTTCCACCGCGCTCGCAAACGCATCCTGCGCCGCATCTTCGGCGAGGTCGAAGTCACCCAGCAGGCGAATCAACGTGGCGAGTATTCGTCCGAACTCGTCGCGATAGAAGCGCTCGATTCCAGCGGCTGTGTTGTCCATCGGCAAACCCGTCCGATGGCAGGCTAGCGACACACCGCGCATGCCGCTACTCGCTTAATTGAACTTCATTATCGGGCGCACTTCGATCGAGCCGTTCCTCGCTCCGGGAATTCTCGCGGCAATCGAAATTGCCTCGTCGAGATCCTTTGCATCGACCAGGTAATATCCGCCGAGTTGCTCTTTGGTCTCGGCGAACGGCCCGTCAGTAACCGTCGTCTTGCCATTGCGCACGCGAACTGTCGTTGCGGTCGCAATCCCTTGGAGCGCGTTGCCGCCTTTGTTTTTGCCGCTCTTGGTGATGTCCTCGGTGAAGGTCATGTAGTTCTGGTAAATCTCGGTTTGTTCGGCAGCGCTCATTTTCTTGCCGTCCGCCTCGCTGTTGTAGATCAAAAGTAAGTATTCCATTGCGATCTCCTTTGTTCCGCGATTTGAGTCTCATTAATTAGTCGAACGGCGATACGCCGGATCGACACCTCATTTCCGGAAAAATTCGTATAGCCGATTCGCGCCGGTTTACACGACCGCTGAAAACCGCCACGATCACGCTTCGCTTCATATACGCCATGAGTGAAAGCCAAGTAACCGTCGTCGGAGCGGGGCTCGCGGGCAGCGAGGCTGCGTGGCAGCTCGCGCGCAGAGGCATCGCCGTGCGCCTGGTCGAGATGCGGCCGGTCAAAATGACCGAGGCCCATCAAACCGCGAGCTTTGCCGAGCTCGTCTGCTCGAATTCGCTGCGCAACGATTCGATGGACACCGCGGTCGGCGTGCTCAAGGAAGAAATGCGTCGGCTTGGTTCGCTCGTGATTTCGTCGGCCGACCGCGCGCGCGTGCCTGCGGGTTCCGCGCTCGCTGTCGATCGCAATGATTTCTCAGGGGCAATCACCGCGGCGCTCGAAAATCATCCTATGGTCGAGATTGTGCGCGCCGAGGCCGCTGCAATACCCGACGGCCTGACAATTCTCGCGACCGGCCCTCTCACCAGCCCCGCGCTCGGCGAATCTCTGAACAATCTGATCGGTCCGCGCAACTTGTATTTCTACGACGCAATCGCCCCCATCGTCGCCACCGACTCGATCGACATGAACGTGGCGTTCAAGGCCTCGCGCTACGGCAAGGGCGGCGACGACTACATCAACTGCCCGATGACCGAAGTTCAGTACCACGAGTTCGTCGCGGCCGTGGTCGCGGCTGAGAAAATCGATCTGCACCCGTTCGAGAAGCCGGTTTATTTCGAAGGATGCATGCCGATCGAAGAGATGGCGCGCCGCGGCCCGATGACGCTCGCGTTCGGCCCGATGCGCCCGGTCGGGCTCTCAGAGCCACGCAGCGGGCACCGGCCGTTTGCAGTCGTGCAGCTCCGGCAGGACGACGCCGGCGGCCGCATGTACAACATGGTCGGCTTTCAGACCAAGATGACCTATCCCGATCAGCGCCGCGTGCTGCGAATGATACCCGCCCTGGAAAAAGCCGAGTTCGTCCGCCTCGGCTCGATCCATCGCAACACTTTTGTCGATTCGCCGCGTCTGATCCTGCCAACGCTCCAGCTCAGGACACGCAATGATTTGTTCCTCGCCGGCCAGATGGTCGGCGTTGAAGGCTATGTCGAGTCGGCAGCCGCAGGCTTGCTCGGCGGAATCAACGCCGCCTATTTTGTGTTGAATCGCGAGTTGATCGTTCCGCCGCCTGAGACGGCGATCGGCTCGCTGGTCGCATACATCACCGATTCGAGCCGCCGCGATTTCCAGCCGATGAACGCGAACTACGGCCTGATGCCCGACCTGAAGATCCGCGCGCGCGGCCGTCAAAAAAAAGTCGAGATGGCGGCGCGAGCGCTGACCACAATCGACAGCTGGATCGATCGCAATCAGATCGAGCCCAAACCGGCTATGGCTCCGAGCGCACTTCGGCTATAGAAGGCGCTGGAGGTTTCCGTCGATGACCAAAGCGGAACTCATTGATTCGATCGCCAAATCCACCGATCAGCCCAAGAAGGTGGTCGCCACCATCTTAGACCTCGCATTCGATCAAATCGCGCGCTCGATCCGCAAGGACAAGCGCTTCTGGGTGCCTGGCTTCGGCACTTTTTCCGTGCGTCGGCGCAAGGCTCGCGCGGGCTTCAATCCTCGCACCAACGCACCCATGATCATCCCGGCCGCGCGCACGATAGGCTTTCGCGCCGCGCCGCAGCTACGGAAGGGTCTCTGACCACGGCCGCATCCAAAGCGGACGAGCGCGATCGACCCCGCGATCGTCCGCACGATCGAATAACCTCCCGCTCGATCCTTTCCGCCCGTGCGATAACTCTCGTCCTGTTGATCGTCGCTCTCGCCGCGGGCACCTTTTTACGCTTCGCTAATCTCGGCGCGCTCGAACTCTCGCCCGACGAAGCCACCTCATGGGTGACCGCATCGGCGCGCAGCATCGCCGAAGTAAGCGCGCGCCACGACTACAATCCCGGCGAACTGCCGATCTACGACTTCACGTTGCACGGATGGATGGCGCTCTTCGGGACGAGCCCGACTGCCATGCGCACGTTGTCGGCAGCATTCGGCGTCCTGACAATCGCGCTGGTCTATATCGTCGTCCTCGAATTGTTCGCGCCCGCGACCGAACCCGAAACAGAATCCGTCCTCACCATCGACGACATCGCACTGATCGCCGGACTCGCCGCGATTGTCTTTGCCGTAAATCTCGTCACCATCAAGTACTCGCGCGAGGCGCGGATGTATCCGATGCTGCTCGCCGTGATTCTCGCGCAGGTCGCGATATTCCTCCGCACGCTGCGCACCGGCGGCCGCGAGGACTATGCGCTGGTCGTAGTTCTGACCGCAATTGTGATCACGACGAACTACGCTGCCTTGGCCGTCCCCGCAGTCGAGGGACTGTGGTTGCTTTGTGTCCTCGCGCGCGCGGGATGGAGACTCGAGGATGCGACCGCGCGCCGCGCATGGGCGCTCGCGGCCGCGCTCGCCGTCGGCGGATTAATTCTAGTGCCGAAACTTATTTCGCCGTCGCGCGTTCCGGCCACCGCCACCGGCGTCGCGCGCGGATGGCGCAAGCTGCCGGACCTGGCCGCGCCGTTCGCGTTCTTCAACAAGGCGACCGGCAGCTTCGCGTTTCCGATCCTCGCGGCCCTCGCGATTTGGGGCGCGTACCGCGGATGGCGCCGCGGCGCCCACGATGCTGTCGGCTTCGCGATGCTGTGGATGTGGGCGCCGCCTTTTCTGATGCTCGTCGCGTCGTACACGATTGCGCCGGTATTCGTCGAGCGTTACGCGCTGTCGTCCTTCGTCCCGTTTTTCATGCTGGTCGCGTTGGGGATATTCGAATTGCCCGGCGATCTAATTCGTGTCGGCGCGCTCGTGCTCGCAGTCGCATTCTCGCTCGGTCATCTCGTAGCGTACGATCGCAAGCCGCACGACGCGCAATTTCGCGAAGCGATTACCGTGGCCTCCTCCGCGCTCAAACCGGGCGAGGTTATGACTATCGTCCCCTCCTACGCGATCGACTTGGTTCAATACTATCTTCCTCCCGGCCAACCGCTTCGCGCCGTTCATTATGATCCGTCGGCGGCGCCGGTTGCCGTGTTGATTCTCGGCGATCAAAACCTCGAGCCGGGCGCCCGCCCGTTATACAAAAAAGACTATCCAAATGTGGTCGCGCGGCTGCGCGGCGTAACCGTGCTGCGAAGGTAAATATCATGAGCGATCAGAATCCCGACGATTTGAAAATAAAGGGCCAGCAGAAAGCCGCGTGGGACGACAGTGCCGAGGGCTGGAAGCGATGGTGGCCGACCTTCGAGCGCGCCGCGCAGACGGTGAACGACCGGCTGGTCGAACTCGCCGGAGTGCGCGCCGGCAATCGCGTGCTCGATATCGCGACCGGCAGCGGCGAGCCGGCACTGACTGCGGCCCGCGCCGTCGGACCGTCGGGGCGAGTTGTCGCCGTCGACATGTCGCCCGGGATGCTCGCGATAGCGCGCGAGCGAGTCGACGCGGCGCGCTTGACCAACGTCGATCTCGTCGAATCCGACGCCGAGTCCCTCAAGCTCGACCCGCACTCCTTCGACGCCGTCGTCTGCCGCTGGGGCCTCATGTTCATGCCGGACCTCGTCGGCGTCGTCCGCGGACTGCATCGCGCGCTCAAGCCCGGCGGCCACTTCGCGACTGCTGTATGGTCCTTCGCCGACAAGGTGCCGTTTTGCGGCCTCGCGCGCGACGCGATTCGGCAAATCACCGGCATCGTGCCGCCGCCCAACGCACCCGATCCGACTAAACTGGCCGACACGTCGATCCTCGAACGCGCACTGACGGCGGCCAGCTTCCGCGACGTCACCATCGAACGGCTGATCGTCACCTTCGAATTCCCCTCGCCGGACGCATTCGCCGACTTCCGCGGCCAAATCGGCGGCACTCGCGCGACGCTCTCCAAACTGCCCGCCGAGGTTTCCCGACGAGTGCGCGATGCGATCGTGGCGTCCGCGCGACAATACGCTGCCGACGACGGCGTCGTGCGCCTCCGCAACGAGACCGTCTGTTTCAGCGCGCACACCTAGCTGAACGCCCTTTGGTCCGCACTGGAAATGCGCCGTCAGTGTGGTAGTAAAGTGATCGCCAGGGCGCTCGCGCGGCGCAGGTTATCGCTCGCGCGTGCGCCTAACATTATCGCCACACTCAAGGAGCACTCAGGATGAAAGCCGCAGTTTTCCACGGGCCCAACATGCCCCTCAGTATCGAGGACGTCGAGCTCGACAAGCCCCAGGACCGCGAAGTCCTGATCAAAACCGTCGCCAGCGGCGTATGCCACAGCGATCTCCATTTCGTCGACGGCCTCTACCCGTACCCCGCGCCCGCCGTGCTCGGCCACGAGGCCGCCGGCATCGTCGAGGAAGTCGGCAAGCAGGTCACCTACGTGAAGCCCGGCGATCACGTGATCTGCTGCCTGTCCGTGTTCTGCGGCACCTGCGAGCGATGCATGTCGGGCCATCCGAATCTGTGCTCGAACAAGGTAGCTACCCAGCGCAAGCCCGGCGACAAGCCGCGCATCTCGCAGAAGGGCCAGCCCGTCAACCAGTTCCTCGACATCTCGTCGTACTGCGAGAAGATGCTGCTGCACGAGAACGCGGTGGTGAAGATTCGCGAGGACCTGCCGCTCGATCGCGCCGCGCTCATCGGATGCGGCGTCACCACCGGCGTCGGCGCGGTGCTCAACACGGCCAAGATAGAGCCCGGCTCGACCGTCGCGGTCTTCGGCGCAGGCGGCGTCGGACTCGCGGCAATTCAAGGTGCGCGGATCGCAGGCGCCCGCAAAATAATCGCGATCGACATGTTCGAGGGCAAGCTCGCGATGGCGAAACGGCTCGGCGCAACCGACACCGTCGACGCCTCGAGCAGCGATCCCGTCGATGAAATCCGCAAGATGACCGACGGCGCCGGCGTCGACTACTCATTCGAAGCGATCGGCCTCAAGAAAGTCGCCGAGCAGGCCTTCCTAGCGATCAAGCCCGGCGGCACCGCCACCGTCATCGGCATGATTCCCGTCGGCCAGCAGGTCGAGCTCGACGGCTACATGTTCCTGACCGAGCGCAAACTGCAAGGCTCCAACATGGGCTCGAATCGATTCCGCATCGACATGCCCAAGTACATCGACTTCTACCTGCAGGGCCGCCTCAACCTCGACGATATGATCAGCCGCCGCGGCAAGCTCGAGGACGTCAACGAGGCGTTCCGCGCGATGAAGGCGGGCGAAGTCGCGCGCACCGTCCTGATGTTCAACTGATCGCCGTTCATTAAAAAGGAGCCAATCAAAATGAAAGCTGCTGTCTTCCACGGTCCCGGTCAGCCCCTCACCATCGAGCAAGTCGAAATCGACGAGCCCAAAGAGCGCGAAGTCGTCGTGCGCACCGTCGCCAGCGGCGTGTGCCACAGCGATCTCCATTTCGTCGACGGCCTCTACATGTGGCCCACGCCCGCCGTGCTCGGCCACGAGGCCGCCGGCGTCGTCGAAAAAGTCGGCTCGCAGGTTTCCTACCTCAAGCCCGGCGATCACGTGATCGCTTGCCTCTCGGTATTTTGCGGCTACTGCGAGGACTGCATGTCGGGCCACCCGAATCTCTGCTCGAACAAGGCCGCCACCCAGCGTGGCCCCAGTGACAAGCCGCGCCTCTCGCAAAACGGCAAGATGGTTAATCAGTTTGCCGACTTGTCGGGCTACGCCGAAAAAATGCTGCTGCATGAAAACGCTCTGGTGAAAATTGGCAACGACGTGCCGCTCGATCGCGCCGCGCTCATCGGATGCGGCGTGATGACCGGCGTCGGCGCCGCGCTCAACACCGCCAAAGTGGCGCCCGGCTCGACCGTCGCCGTCTTCGGCGCTGGCGGCGTTGGCCTCGCGATCATCCAGGGCGCGCGAATCGCAGGCGCCCGCATGATCATCGCGGTCGACAAGTTTCCCGCCAAGCTCGAGCTCGCGAAAAAACTCGGCGCCACTCACGCCGTCGATGCGTCCAAAAGCGATCCGGTCGACCAAATCCGCGCGCTCACCGGCGAGGGCGTCGAGTATTCCTTCGAAGCGATCGGCCTCAAGGTCGCAGCCGAGCAAGCCTACCGATCTCTCGCCAGCGGCGGCATCGCCACCATCGTCGGGATGGTCCCCATCGGCCAGAAAGTCGACATCGACGGCTTTTCGTTACTGTACGAGAAACGCATCCAGGGATGCTTCATGGGCTCGAACCGTTTCCGCATCGACATGCCGCGCATCATCGAGCTCTATCAGCAAGGCCGCCTCGACCTTGACGACATGATCACGCGTCGCGGCAAGCTCGAGGACGTCAACGAAGCATTCCGCGCAATGAAAGCCGGCGAAGTCGCGCGCACAGTGCTGATGTTCGAATAACCCACGCCGCAAAACCGCATCAAACAAAAGGCCGATCGGAAATCCCGATCGGCCTTTTTCTGTCTCCTCTCCCTGTGAGGAAGAAGATCAAGCTGAAGTTTTCTTATCCCCTCAACAAATCTGCGATTCCCTCCTCAATCGACACCCGCGGACGCCATCCCAGCACGCGCTCTGCCTCCGATCGATCTGCCAACGTATCGCGCATGTCGCCCGCGCGTGCCTCGCGATGTACCGTAGGACCGCCGATCATCGCCGCGACCCGGTTCACGCTCACGTTCTCGCCGCGCCCGATATTCAGCGAGCGCCCGTCGGCGATCTCGCAGTCCATCGCTAGCATGTTTGCCGACACCACGTCGCTGACGTGTGTGAAATCCCGCGTCTGCTCGCCGTCGCCATGAATCTCGAGCGGCCGCCCCTCGCGCCGCGCTCTCAGGAACGCCGCGATCGCCAGCACATACGATCCCTCCTGCGGCATCCGCGGCCCGTACACCCCGAAGTAGCGCAGCGTGATCGTCTGCATCGCGAACAACCGATGGAACATCCGCGTGTACTGCTCACTGACGTACTTTTGCAGCGCGTACGGGTTGAGCGGATTCGCCGTCATCGTCTCGATCAGCGGCATCGCTGCCTGCTCGCCGTAGACCGACGACGATCCCGAATACACGACGCGCCGCACCTTGCGGTCGCGCGCCGCGATCAGCACGTTGAGCGTCCCCACCACGTTGGTCATGTGCGTCTCGACCGGCTTGGCGATGGAAAGCGGAATCCGCGGCAGCGCCGCGACGTGAAACACCGTATCGACGCCGTCGAACGCATCGGCAATCGACGCATCGCGGATATCGCCTTCGATCAGCTCGGCCGCGCCGTTCACATACTCGCGCCGCCCGGTGGCAAAGTTGTCGATCACTCGCACTCGCAATCCAGCCGCGACCAGCGCGTCGACCAGATGCGACCCGATAAAGCCCGCGCCGCCCGTCACCAGCACGAGCCGTCCGGGCGCTTGGGATTGAGAATTGCTGCTCATTGAAGGAAGCGCGCGCGCAGGCGAATTCTGTAAAATTGCGCGGTTTGCATCGCTAGGATAACTTAACTGGTTACCGCCCGCATCAAATCGGGCATCCCACAATGACCACCGATGCGCACAGGATCAAGCTCCTCAAGGAGTTGCTCACCGAACGAATCCTCGTTCTGGACGGCGCATTCGGCACTTTCGTGCTCGGCGAAAATCTCAGCGCAGCCGATTACGGCGGCGCGCGCTACGAAGGATGCAACGAGAACGTCGTGCGCACGCGGCCCGATCTGATTCGCCGCATGCACGCCGGCTTTCTCGAAGTCGGCGCCGACATAATCGAGACGGCGAGCTTCCAGGCCAGTCCCATCGTGCTCGCCGAGTACGCGCTCGAGCCCGATACGCGCGAGCTGAACCGTCTCGCCGCCACCCTGGCGCGCGAACAAGCGGCCAAGTTCAGCACCGCCGACAAGCCACGCTTCGTCGCCGGCTCGATGGGCCCGACGACCAAGAGCATCTCGGTCACCGGCGGCGTCACGTTCGATCAAATGCGCGACGGCTACCAGGTACAGGCCGAAGGCTTGATCGAAGGCGGCGCTGACATCCTGCTGCTCGAGACCGTCAACGATACGCTCAACTGCAAGGCCGGCCTCGTCGCAATCGAGAACGCGGTCGCGAAACTCGGCGTCGCGCCTGCCGTCTGCGTGTCGGGAACAATCGAAACGATGGGCACGTTGCTCAGCGGCCAGGACATCGAGGCCTTCTACACCTCGCTCGCGCATCGCGACCTGCTCTGGATGGGCCTCAACTGCGCGACCGGTCCCGACTTCATGACCGATCACCTGCGCACGCTTTCCGCCATCTCGAAATTTTTCGTCGCGTGCGTGCCCAACGCCGGCCTGCCTGACGAAGAAGGCCATTACAACGAAACTCCCGCGATGCTAGCCGGGAAAATCGCGCGCTTCGCCGAAAACGGATGGGTCAATCTTGTCGGCGGATGCTGCGGCACCACGCCCGAACACATTCGCCTGCTGGTGGATGCGGTCGCGGGCAAGCGTCCGCGGCAACGCTCGACCGTCAGGCGCTCAGTCGTCTCCGGCATCGAAACTCTCGTCATCGACAACGACACGCGGCCCGTGATCGTCGGCGAGCGGACCAACGTGCTCGGCAGCCGCAAGTTCAAGCGGCTGATCGCCGAGGGCAAGGTCGAGGAAGCTTCCGAAGTCGGCCGCGTGCAGGTGCGCCGCGGCGCGCACATCCTCGACGTATGCCTGCAGGACCCGGATCGCGACGAGATGGCCGACGTCACGCGCTTTCTCGAAATCGAAGTCAAAAAAGTAAAAGTACCCCTGATGATCGATTCGACCGATCACCGCGTGATCGAAGAATCGTTGAAACGGACGCCGGGCAAGTCGCTGATCAATTCGATCAACCTCGAAGACGGCGAGGATCGCTTCCAGAAAGTCGTGCCGCTCGCGCGCCGCTTCGGCGCCGCCCTCGTCGTCGGATGCATCGACGATGACAAGCAGCAGGCGCAGGCCGTCACCCGTCAGCGCAAGCTGCAGGTCGCGCAGCGCTCGTTCAAGCTGCTCACCGAAAAATACGGCGTCGAGCCCGAGGACATCATCTTCGATCCGCTCGTCTTCCCGGTCGGCACTGGCGACAAAAACTATATCGGCTCTGGCATTGAAACGATCGAAGGCATTCGGCTGATCAAAGAGGCGCTGCCGAGTTGTAAAACCATCCTCGGCATCTCGAACGTATCGTTCGGACTGCCCGAGGCGGGCCGCGAGGTGTTGAACGCCGTGATGCTCTATCACTGCGTGCAGGCCGGCCTCGACCTCGCGATAGTAAATTCCGAAAAGCTCCACCGTTATCCTTCGATTCCCGAAGAGGAGCGCACGCTCGCCGAGGATTTGATCTGGTGGCGCGGCGACGATCCGATCGCAGCATTCGCCGCATACTTCCGCGCGCGCAAAAGCACCGTCACCGCCGAGGATCGCAAGTCGATGCCGCTCGACGATCGACTGGCCCGCTACATCCTCGAGGGTTCCAAGGACGGCCTCATCGAAGACCTCGACGAAGCGCTGACCACCCGCGGCCCGATTGAAATCATCAACGGCCCGTTGATGAAGGGCATGGACGAAGTCGGGCGCCTGTTCAACGCCAACCAGATGATCGTCGCCGAAGTTCTGCAATCGGCCGAGGCGATGAAGGCCGCGGTCGCGCACCTCGAACCGCACATGCAGAAGTCCGAGAGCGCGACCAAGGGCAAGATTATTCTCGCCACCGTCAAGGGCGACGTGCACGACATCGGCAAGAACCTGGTCGAGATAATTCTCAGCAACAACGGCTACCGGGTCGTCAATCTCGGCATCAAGGTTCCGCCCGAGGAACTGATCAAGGCGTTTCGCGAGCACGGCCCCGACGCCATCGGCCTGTCGGGCTTGCTGGTGAAGTCGGCGCAGATGATGGTCGCGACGGCGCAGGACTTGAAGACCGCCGGCATTGATTGTCCGATCCTGGTCGGCGGCGCCGCGCTCTCGAACCGGTTCACGAGAATGAAAATTGCGCCCGAATATCAAGGCCTCGTCGCCTACGCCAACGACGCGATGAACGGTCTCGATCTCGCCAATCAGATCATGGACTTCGAGCGGCGCGAGTCGCTCACGCACGTCCTCGCCGAGCAGTCGAAGAAGATGCTCGAGGCTGCGCCGAAGGTGGTCGATGCGCCCGCGGATGTCGCGCCGCGCACTTCATCGGTGCGTCGAGACGTCGAGATTCCGCAGCCGCCTGATCTGAAGACTCACGTGATCCGCAACTACGATCTCGGCGAGATCTTCGACTACATCAATCCCAAGAGCCTCTACTCCAAGCATCTGGGCTTTCAGAATTACGTCGAGGCGTTCGAGGCCGGCGACCCGAAGGCGCGGGATCTGCACGATCGCGTCGAGGAAGTCGCGCAGCAGATTCTCGCGCGCACCGACATTTCCGCCAACGCCGTTTACAAATTCTTCCCCGCGCAATCCGACGGCGATCGCACCGTCATGATCCTTTCGCCGGACAACAAGAACAAAACCGTGCTCGAGTCGTTCACCTTCGGCCGCCAGAGCGAGCCGCCGCATCTGTGCCTCGCTGACTACGTCGCCACGCGCGACTCCGGCCGCGCCGACTATCTCTGCATGTTCGTCACGACGATAGGCACCGGCGTCCGCGCGCTGGCCGAGGATTGGAAAAACAAGGGCGACTACCTCCGCTCGCACATCCTGCAGGTGCTCGCGCTCGAAGGCGCCGAGGCCTTCGCCGAACTCCTGCACGTGAAGATTCGCCAGATGTGGGGTATCGGTGATCCGCCGGGACTCTCGCTCAAGGATCTCGTGCAGGCGCACTACCACGGCAAGCGCTTCTCGTTCGGCTACCCGGCATGTCCTCGTCTCGAGGATCAGGAGCAGCTGTTCCGCCTGCTCGAAGTCGACCAGAATGCGATCGGCGTGCAGTTGACCGACGGCTTCATGATGGACCCCGAAAGCGCCGTCAGCGCCGTCGTCTTCCATCATCCCGAGGCGAAGTATTTCAGCCTCTCGCCCGCCGACATCGAGCGCCTCGAACGTGAGTTTGAAGCGGCAGCCGTCAAGCGCGCCGCCAGCTAGAAAGTTCTAATGGCCCATGCTGCGTAGTTCGCGCTCGGCCAGCTCCAAATCCGCTTCGATCATCAATTCGGCCAGTCGCTCGAACTTCACTTTGGGCGTCCAACCGAGTTGGCGCTTCGCTTTCGAGGCGTCGCCGATCAGCAAATCGACTTCCGCGGGACGGAAGAATCGCTGATCGATCTCCACATGGTCCTGCCATTTCAGTTTCAGGTGAGCGAACACGACTTCCAGAAATTCCTGCACCGAATGAGTCTCGCCGGTCGCAACTACGTAGTCGTCGGGCTTGTCCTGCTGCAGCATCAGCCACATCGCCTCGACGTAATCGCCCGCAAACCCCCAGTCGCGCCGCGCATCCAGGTTGCCGAGTGCGAGCTTCTCCTGGATGCCCAGTTTGATTCGCGTCGCGCTGCGCGTAATCTTGCGCGTCACGAAGTTCTCGCCGCGCCTCGGCGACTCGTGGTTGAATAGAATTCCGTTGCACGCGAACAGCTCGAACGCCTCGCGATAGTTGACCGTCTGCCAATGCGCATAAACCTTGGCGCACGCGTACGGACTGCGCGGATGAAACGGCGTCGTCTCGCGCTGCGGATTTTCCGTCACCTTGCCGAACATCTCGGACGACCCCGCCTGGTACAGCTTCGCCTCGCGCCCGCGCCGCTTGTTGTGATCGCGCAACGCCTCGAGCAATCGCAGCGTCCCCAGTCCCACGACATCCGCAGTGTATTCAGGTTGATCGAATGAGATGCGCACATGCGATTGCGCGGCGAGATTGTAGACCTCGTCGGGACGCACCTGCTCGATGATTCGGCGAAGCCCGGTGCCGTCGCCCAGATCGCCGTAGTGCAGTTGCAGACCTTGCGACGAGCCCGGGCCGAAGCCCTTGCGCAGATGATCGATTCGCCCCGTCGCGAAACTCGAAGTGCGTCGCACCATCCCGTGCACTTCGTAGTCTTTTTTCAGCAGAAACTCGGCGAGATACGACCCATCCTGTCCGGTCACGCCGGTTATCAAAGCTACTTTTGCCATCTCAACCCCGTGTCAGGAGCGCCAAAACTATACCACGGCCCCCTGACCGCAAGCACCAGCCGTCACCGCAAACGAAAAAGGCGCGGCTCATTTCGCCGCGCCTGTGTTGTCAGATTGGAATGCGATCCGATCTAGTCGCCGGGCACCAGCCGATGCGAGTCGCTGTCGAAGTGCTGCGTCGAGAACTCAAACAGCTCGGCGTCCTCGATCGCCTCCATCTGATGCACCAGCCCCTTCGGGACGTCCATGCATTCGCCGGCGACCAGCTCGAACTCCTCGATGGTAGCGCTCTCGGGCGTCTCCTTGACGCGCACGAGCAGCTTGCCGCTGCGCAGGTAAAACGACTCGGTCTTGATTTTGTGGAAATGCAGCGAGCACTTCTTGCCCTTGCGAATTTCGAGAATTTTCCCGCAGTAAAGATCGCCATTCGCGATCCACACCTCACGGCCCCATCCTTTGGGCACCACCCGCACCGGCTTTCTTGCTCGATTCATTTTGTTCCCCGGTTCATTCTACAGGGCCACGTTATCGAGCATAGAGCCGATTTTGGTCGTCACTTTCACCTGATCGAACCACTGTTGTGCCAATTTTGTCGAGATTCTCAAAAAGTGCCTTATAATAACCCAACCAAACAAAGGTTCAGTAAGCGTTCATTGTACCGGTCAGGAATCTTTGGCGACCGCCGAGGCCGACAGCACCACGCGCAGCCCGCCCGACTCCACCGCGCTCAGCAGAATCGCCACTCGCTCCGCGCCTGCCAGATAGCGCTGGAAGATCGCTTCGAATCCGCGAAAGGGACCGTCCACTACCACTACGCGCTCGCCGGTGTCGAAGGGCTTGTCGGGTATTTCGATCACGTCGTCAACGCCGCGCCGCCGAATCTCCGACACTATCGCCGCCGGCACCGCGATCGGATCCGCTCCCGCCGACACGATTGCGCGCACGCCGGCCATATACTTTACGTCGAAGTACTGGCGCTCGAGATCGAACCGCGCGAACACGTAGCATGGAAATAGCGGCGTCACCGACATCGTCATCCGGCCCCATCGCGGCATCCTCGCCCTGAGCATCGGCAAAAACACCTCGGGCACAGCGTTGGCCAGCTGATCGCGAACCCATCGCTCCTTGCCGGTCTTGGTGCGAACCAGGTACCAAGCGGTGTGTGGATTGTCGTCCATCCCTAATGCGCGATCGGCGTCACGCAGGAAACGAATGCAACGCAGTCGGGTACGCTCGACGCCGCGATTGCATCAATTTTGCCGTAAAAGACCGGGCGGCGGTAGCTTTCGCCGCCGCCGCCCAACCGATCCGCTCGAACTTCAGATTTCGTACGTGAAAGTGAACTCGAGCTCGTTAAATCGCTGCTCGCGGCTGAACAGGTACGGATCAGTGTAACGGCCGCTACGGCCGATGAACCAGATCGCGTTCAACCCCAACAGCACGTTGCGCGAATACCGGTAGACGTTGAGGCTGTCGAGCAGGCCGACATCGTCGTCGATGTCCCATCCGAGAGCGTTGCCGCTGGTCAACTGGCCATTCATCAACCGGTTGGTGGCTGCAAGGGTCAGCAGGCTGCTGAGCTCGCGCGCCTTGCCGACGGGAGGCAGTCCGGGAATCGGAGCGGCAGACGCATCGGTTGGACGATCCGGCAGCCACGTCTCGGTGAACTGCGCCGTCAGGAAGGTGTGCTGCTTTGATATCCACGGGATGTAGGTCGGACGGTCGGCCGCGACGATGAAGCGCGTAAACTCGGTCCAGGCCGATCCCGTAACGTCGTGTGGCGACGAGATCGCATGATCCGGCTGATACAGAAAGTCATAGCGATACACGATGTCGGTCAGTTCTTTGTCGTAGTAGGTTCCCGTCAAACCGAAGAAGTTGTTGCGGCGATAGTCAGTCACGCCCACGACCTCGACCGAACCCGCCACCGGCACGCCAGCGCGCGGCCTCCCGTGAGTGTAGTGATTCGGAATCAAGAACTCGCCCGGCGCAACTTCAGCCGCGGTCGAAAATCCCGTCACGCTCGGCGTGCAGAAGGTGCAGGTTTCGCTCCGCGAATCGCGGAACTCGTAAAGGTAGATAAAGCTCGCCTGGAGCCCGTTGCCAACCGGCAGCAGGCTCGAGTAGCGCACTCCGAATTCGCTGTTCTGCAGCGAGTTTGAAGGCGGTTTGCTGAGACTCGCCAGAATGACGTCGGCGAACGAGCCGAATTGCTTCTTCCCGACTTTCGGGCCAACCGGCAGGAAGACCATCGCCTTGTCGTCCAGGTTGGGCGCCTCATTGACGTTGAGCTGCTGCCCGTTCTGATTGATGCTCAACGGGAAGGGAGTGTCGCCGCCGAGTGCGACCGGAATAACCCACGGATTGCGCGGGTCGCCCTGCGCTATGATTCCCGCTGACTGAAAGTTACCGGGGATGACGAAGCCTTCAAACTCGTTGTTGGCGGTCTTGAAGAAATCCGGCAGGATGTAGTTCAGCTTGATCATCCGCAGGTTGGTGCGCGTGTCTTCAGCCGACTCTGCACCGTAAACTCCATGCCAGGTCGCATTGACCGGGTTGGTGACTTCGGTTCCTGACAGTGCGTCGGCTTCCGACCAGATGACCTGCTGCTTGCCGATACGCGCGGAGAAGTTGTCTGTAAAGTTCAACTGCCCGTAGTACTCGCGCAGATCGTTCTTGAAGTATTCGTCCTGCAGTTGACGCTGAGTGTACGGCGTCGCGTCGGTATTCGGCCGCGCGCGCCCGACGTTCTTCAGCGTCCCCACCGCGTCGTACCAGGGCCGGTAGTACGCGAAGAAGTCTGCGTCCTTGAGTATCAACGTGTCGAAACGGCCCAGCAGTTTGTAGTTCTTGACCGTGTGATAATCGGGCCTGATATTCGCGAGTTGCCGCGCCTCGACCAGGTCCCAATGATTGAAATCGAAACTTCCGCCCGTGATCCCGAACGACTGCCCCGGATGCGCGTAGGTCGAGGTTGGCGTCGGATGGATGAACGTCGTCGGGGTCGAGTCCCTGCTCGAACTGCCTTCGCCCCAGCGTCCCGATTCGCGGGTTTCGAAATAGCCGTAGACTGAGAAGTCGCCTTGAGTGATCGTCGCCATCGCGATTGACGTCCACAGCGTTCCAGCCGTCGCCACTGCCGCGACCAACAGACTCGGCCAGCGCCTTGCTGTGGCCCATCCCCTATCCCCGTCGTGCATAGTCGCCCAACTCTCCCTCGCCCCCCAGCCTGCCCACCGGTCAACTCGCAACCGCCCTACCCACCAAAAAAAAAGCGGCTGTAGCATTTAGCTACAGCCGCCCAATCCAATCAAGTGCAAGTTCTAGATTTCGTACGTGAAAGTGAACTCGAGTTCGTTAAACCTCTGCTCGCGGCTGAGCAGGTACGGATCGGTGTAGCGTCCGCTGCGGCCGAGGAACCAGATTGCGTTCAACCCCAACAGCACGTTGCGCGAGTATCGATAGACGTTGTCGGAGTTCAGGTAGCCGACGTTGTCGTCGATATCCCACAGCATTACATTGGTCGCCGTCAGCTGCCCGTTCATCAGCCAGTTCGTCGCCGCCAGGAAGCCCAGGTTGCTGAGCTCACGCGCCTTGCCGACGCCCGGCAATCCGGGAACCGCGATGCTCTGCGCATCGGTCGGACGATCCGGCAACCACGTTTCGGTGAACTGCGCCGTCAGGAAGGTGTGCTGCTTCGATATCCACGGAATGTACGTCGGACGGTCAGCCGCAACGATGAAGCGCGTAAACTCCGTCCATGCAGTTCCCGTGGGATTGACCGGGGTCGAAATCGCATGATCCGGCTGATACAGGAAGTCGTAGCGGTACACGATGTCGGTCAGATCTTTGTCGTAGTAAGTTCCGGTCAAGCCGAAGAAGTTATTGCGCCGAATGTCAGTCGTGCTGACGATCGACAGCGACCCCACCACCGGCACACCCGCACGAGGCCTGCCGTGCGTAAAGTGCCCAGGGCTCAAGATCTCGCCGGGACCAATCGCGATGGACCCCGGTATATTCACAACGCTCGCCGGGCACGTGGCGCAGGTTTCACTGCGCGCGTCGCGGAATTCGTACAGGTAGATGAAGCTCGCCTGGAGTCCGTTGCCAATCGGCAGCAGGCTCGAGTATCGGAATCCGAATTCGCTGTTTTGGATCGAGTTCGACGGAGTATGGCTGAGACTCTGCAACAGGACGTCGGCGAACACGCCGAATTGTTTCTTTCCGACTTTCGGGCCGAACGGCAGGAAGACCATCGCCTTGTCATCCGAGTTGGGCAACTCGTTGACGTTCAGTTGCTGCCCGTTCTGATTGATGCTCAACGCGAACGGCGCGTTCTGACTCCCGAGCGCGGCCGGAGCTACCCACGGATTGCGCGGGTCGGTCTGGACCTCGATGCCGGCGGCCTGGAAATCGCCGGGGATCCAGAAGCCTTCAACTTCGTTGTTAGCCGTCTTCAGGAAGTCCGGCAGAATGTAGTTCAGCTTCACCATCCGCACGTTGGTGCGCGTGTCTTCCGCCGTCTCCTGTCCGTAAACACCATGCCACTCGGCATCGACCGGGTTCGTGACTTCGGTTCCTGACAGCGCGTCGGCTTCCGACCAGATGACTTGCTGCTTGCCGATACGTGCGGAGAAGTTGTCGGTAAAGTTCAGTTGCCCGTAGTACTCGCGCAGATCGTTCTTGAAATATTCGTCCTGCAGCGCGTCCTGCGTGTACGGCGTCGCATCGGTATTCGGCCGAGCGCGGCCGACGTTCTTCAGCGTCCCCATCGCGTCGTACCAAGGCCGGTAGTAGGCGAAGAAGTCCGCATCCTTCACAATCAGTGTGTCGAAGCGGCCCAGCAGCTTGTAGTTCTTGACCGTGTGGTAGTCCGGTCGAATGTCCGCGAGTTGCCGCGCTTCCGACAGATCCCAATGATTGAAATCGAAACTGCCGCCCGTGATTCCGAACGACTTGCCCGGCGCCGCATAAGTCGAAGTGGGCGTCGGATGGAGGAACGTGGTCGGCGTCGAATCCTGGCTCGAGCTGCCTTTGCCCCACTGCCCCGATTCGCGCGTCTCGAAAAATCCGTAAACTGAAAAGTCGCCTTGCGTGATCGTCGCCATCGCGACCGAAGTCCATAGCGTTCCGATCGTCGCCACGGCGGCCACCATCAGACTCCGCCACCGCGTTCCGCCGAATCCCTGATTCCCGTTCTGCATAGTCACCCCCAAGCCGGAGCTCTAGTGGTTACGTCGAACTCCTCGCCTGATTGCTTCACCAGGCAAGCGTCAGACACTCAATCCCCGTCCGTAACGTACGGATCCTACGAACGCGGCTTAGCTACCATTCCCGGATGTCCCTTGTCAAGAAGGGTGCACGCGCCCGTCACGTATTCGCAACAGTCCGAAAATGGTTGTGTGATGTTAGTCATCCGCGTACTAACTGACGCACTTCGATACACATTGCCGCGATGCCCAAAAATCCGGCGCGTCGATCCTTCGTCCAGCCGCTCTGCATAGCTGCCTGCACTTCATGACGCTCGATCGCCAAATTGCCTTTCAATTAGATCATGAACAAAGAATTACGCCGCTCTTGAATTTGTCATCTGATCAGTGTAGCTACTCCCACCGAATACGCGTCCGGGGGATTTCCGGAGCTTGGCGGGGCTTTTAGCTGGTTTTGCCGGGAGTGGGAACGACCTAGGGCTGCGAAGGATTTTCTAGGTTGATTGGCTCAGCAGACGGGAGACCGATTCGACTCGGCGGGGGTTAGATAACATGACGCATGGAAGGATGCAGACGATGACTCAGAGCACGGATGGGATCTCGTTGGCGCCGGGAGGGATGAGGTTGATCGGGGTCACTCGTCCGCTTTCGCTCGTGGCCACAATGTTGACGGTAGCTGCAATGGTCATGGGGACAGCGGGCATCAGCTTCGCTGGCAAAGGGAAAGTTCCTCACGCCAAGCTGATGGACACGGTTATCGTGTCGGATTACGGCTCGCAGTTTGCCGGCAGCGTCGAGACTTTTCTAGAGGGCAGCGGCCACAAGGCCAATCCCAAATTCTTCGTCAACGGCTCGAACACCAACCTCGGCAACTTCAGCGGAGCGTCGGGCGACGCAGTCAGCTCGCTCACCGGTAACATCGCCGTCGCATTGCCCGTCGTCGTGTTTGCTCCTCCCGTCGGCACGCTCGGTTTCGCCAACGGCTTTGTTGAAATCTTCGCTCCGGGCTCGAATGGAAACACCGCGCCGTCAGTCGTACTCGGCTCCGATCTCATCGAGGGCCAACCCAACAACACCGGTATAGACATCAGCCAGGGCGTGGCATTTGCCAACCCCTTCGACCTCTATCCATGGCGGGACACCCCCGACGGCGACACGCTGATTAAGGGCCGTAGCGACTTGCTGGCAGTTGCAAATTACGCGGTCGCGGGAATCATTGGCCCGGATAACACCGGCGGAATCTGCAGCCCCTTGTTCGGGATCGGAGAGAGCGTCGGCACCATCAGCGAATTCGATGTCAGCACGCTCGTCGGCACTGTTAATCCTGTCCCCTTTAACAACAGTCCAGTGGACGTCTGCGCGGCTCCCGGATCCCCGCTGGTAGTCAACGGCGAATGCATCGATCCCTCGACCATGGAGCCAGTGCCTACAATCCCGACTAACGCCACCATCGGCGGATGCCTCAGTTTCCTGTTCGGTCCAATCGGCATCGCGTTCGATCAATTCGGCTTCATGTTCGTCGTGAACGAAGTCGGTGCAACGATCCCAACCCCGCCGGCCGACGGTCTGGCGTTTAACCACGCCCCCACCTTCGTAACCGTCTACGCTCCCGGCGCGTTTGACGATTTAGATGCGGGTTTCGGTGTGCCGGTCGCCATCATAGGTTTTCCGCTACCGGATGCTGCTACCGGCGGAACCTTGGATAATCCGGTGTTCATCGCGGTTTCCTCAGGCAGCTATCTCAGCTCTGAAACCGGATTACCCAATGACACAATATTCGTGACCGACATCGGCCAGAACAACATCCAAATCTACGATCCCTTCGATCCTGACAGCTTCGATCTCTTCGCTTACACCGGCAGCTTGCTCGGCACGATTCGCGGCGGCAAAACCAAACTCAAACGCCCAGAGGGTATTGCGCTCGGCAACGATGATGGCGCTCTGTACGTCATCAGCAACAATGCGAATGCGTTGCAGATGTATACCGACTTCACGACCAGTGGCGGCAACATTCCCCCGACCCTTCAGATCCAGACCCGCAGCAGCCGCCTGAACTTCCCGGTCGGCGCAGCAGTCGCCAACTTCACGCCGTCGCCCGCACCCACATTTACGCCCACGTTTACGGCCTCACCGACGCCTACGGCTACGGCTACCGCTACGGCAACAGCTACCGCCACTGCTACGGCTACGGCCACTGATACGGCAACAGCTACGGCTACGCCGACCGAAACGATTAGTATCCAGTAACTCTCGACCAACTGAACGGCGAACGCCGAATCCGGAAACCCGGATTCGGCGTTCGCATTTTTATGTCAGGGGACCTTACAGCCGCGGCACAATCGGAGCGCGACGCGACCCCGGCTTGGTCAGCAGCATCTGCACGTCGCCGATGTACCGTTCGCGGAAGCCGCCCTCGCAGTAGCAGAGGTAGAATTCCCACATCCGGATGAACTCCTCGGGATAGCCGAGCGCGCGCACGCCTTCGATGTTCTTGAACATCCGCAGCCGCCAGTTCTTGAGCGTCTCGGCGTAGTTGGGCGTGAGGTCCTCGAGATGGAACAGCCGCATGTCGCTCGAGCGGGTGATCGAATCGCACAGCGCCGTCACCGACGGAATGAAGCTGCCCGGGAAGATGTACTGCTTGATGAAATCGACGCGCTTGAGCGCGCCTTCGTACTCGCGGTCGGCGATCGTTATAGCCTGCAACAGCATCATGCCGTCGGGCTTCAGCAGCTCGCCGCATTTGCGAAAATACGAATCGAGAAAGTGATGCCCGACCGCTTCGATCATTTCGATCGAGACCGCCTTGTCGAACTGGCCAGTCAGGTCGCGGTAGTCCTTCAGCAGCACGGTAATTCGCTCCGACAAGCCCTCGGCGGCGATTCTCTTGACGGCGTAGTCGTGCTGCGCGCGCGAGATGGTGGTGGTCGTCACGCGGCAGCCGTAATTCTTCGCGGCGTAAATCGCGAACCCGCCCCATCCAGTGCCGATTTCGACCAGGTGATCGTGCGCGCGTAGGTCGAGCTTGCGGCAGATGCGATCGACCTTGGCCGCTGACGCTTCCTCGAGCGTGGCGTCGGGGCGCTCGAAGATCGCGCACGAGTACATCATCAGCGTGCGATCGAGAATCAGCGCGAAGAAATCGTTGCCGAGATCGTAATGCGCCGCGATGTTGCGCTGGGCTCCCGTCCGGGTATTGCGATTGAGATAGTGCAGAATGCGGCGGACCGGATTTGCCAGCCGCGCGAGGCCGCCGTCGATGCCCTCGGTCACGTCACGGTTGCGAATCATGATTTGCACGAGCGCGGTGAGATCGTCGGTCGTCCACGAGCCGGCCATGTACGCCTCGCCGGCGCCCATGCTGCCGCCGAGCGCGAGATCCGAATAGAAGCGCCGGTCGTGGACGCGGATGGTCGCGCGCAAATCGGCGTCGGCCGCATCCTGGCCGAATGGAATCCGCTCGCCACCGTCTTCAATCACGATGCGATCGCTCTTGATTCCTGCGAAACGGGAGAGCACCGCGCCACGCGCGAAACGATCGATAATAGCGGGACGCCGCGCGCGCGCCGCCTCAACCCCCGACGCGACGATTGAATCGGATTTAGCCATCGACGCAATCGAATACACGCGCTCGCACCGTGGTGCAAGCGCGCCAAGCGGCTCTGCGTGCTATTGCGCGGGGCTGGCGGATTCGATGTCGGCGGGCGCGGTTGTGAGCGCGGAGGATATTGACGGCGCGGGCACCGCGGTGATTGCGGGCGGCTCTATCGGCGCAACGCGCAGCTTCTCGACGCGCGATCGGTCGAGCAGAGATTCGTCGAGCAGCTCGGGCGGGACCTGGCGCAGGTCCCAGATGATTCCGCAGGCTTCGAGCATCTTCAGGGTGTAGTAGGTGATGTCGATTTCCCACCAGAAAAAGCCGTTGCGAGCGGCGGCCGGGTAGTGATGGTGATTGTTGTGCCATCCCTCGCCGAGCGTGACCATCGCGAGCGCGAAGCTGTTGCGGCTGTCGTCGTTGGTCTCATACCGGCGGCGCCCGAAAACGTGCGCGAGCGAATTGATCGTGAAGGTGCCGTGCCCGAGAAATACGGTCGAGATGAAAAATCCCCAGATGAGCATTTGCGCGCCGGTCGTGTGCAGGCCCGGCGCGTGGCGCTGAAGAAATGCGCCCAGCCCGAAGAGCGCGAAGCCCAGCACGGTCGGCACCAGCACGTCGAAGCGATCGAGAAACACCAGCTCGGGAAATTTGGCGAGGTCGCGCACGACCCGCAGCTCAGATCGGAAATTCGACTCGGACGTGATCCATCCGATGTGGCTCCAGATGAAACCGTGCTGGCGCGGCGAATGAACGTCTTCGGGTTCATCGGATCGCTGATGATGCAGGCGATGATGCGACGCCCACCACAGCGCGCCGCGTTGCACCGCGGTCGCGCCGATCACGGCGAAAACAAATTGGCCAGCGCGCGAGGTCTTGTATGAGCGATGGGAAAAGTAGCGATGGTAGAAGCCGGTGATCGCGAACATCCGGATGAAATACAGCGCGACCGCAACCGCCACCGCGATGGGGCTCCATCCAACCCAGATGACGCCGAGGCACATCAGGTGAACGACGACGTACGGGATGCATCGGAACCAATCCGTCTTCTGCGGCAGGTCCGCCGGGGGAGCGCCACCGGCCGACGTGTCGAACCATCGCGCGATCGCAATAAGAAATCTTCGGGAATTACCCGCCGAAGCTGACGCCATTCTGTCTCCCCACTCCCGTGCGCGGAATTCCTGCCGCACGGCGCTCATTGATAATGCCCAGATTTGCACAGATGTGTGAACAAGCGCGAATTCGCATCATTTGGCGGGTGTAGTCATTTCGACGTCGTCGAAGTGGTCGTAGTCGACGCTGCGGCTGCCGTCGGGATGGAGCACGAGCACGTTGGCGAAGCGCGCTCCCCAGATGATCTCGTCGAGTTGGAAGGTATGCCGTGCGTGAACGGTTTGAGAGAACGTCTCGTCGAGTCCGACGATGGAAACGATGAGCTCGGGCTCGCTGGCGACGATCGACTCCCTGGTCGCACCGAACAACGGAGTGCCTTCGACGATCTGATGCACCGCCGTCCACGACAACGCGAACATCGCGCTCCGGCTGCGCGTCGTCTCCAGATCGTAGAGGCGGCGGATGGTATCACCCTCGGCAGTTATCTCCTGCCGGGCGAGGACTACGTGAATGCTCGCTTCGAAAATTCGGTTCGCGCGCATGTTGGCGGCACGGATCATCAGGCTATTGACGCCGTCGCGCGGGCCGATGACGGCATAGCGGGTGAATCTTATGCGCGCCGTAGGGCGCGAGAACTTCGAAAACACGAGGCCGGTCATCAGCGCGAGCGCGAGCAGGCCGGTGAGCGCCTCGATCGAAACCAGGATGTTAGAGAAGAGGGTGACCGGCTCCATCTTGCCGTAGCCGATGGTCGCCATGGTCTGCACGCTGAAGAAGAACATGTCGATGAAATCGTGGGAGTGAACGTTCTCGATGCCCTGATCGAAGTAGTAGCCGGTGGCGAAGATGAGATTGGCAATGGTGAACGCAAACGCGATCCTGGCGATGAGGCCGGGCCACGAGGCCGTAACGAGGCTGTGATACAGGTCGTCGAACGCGCGGGCCGGCTCGCCGCGAATCGGATTATCATCCTTCAGGTTGCGCGTAGGTCGGTTCGCCATCGCGGACGAATATAGCAGGAAGAAAAGAACGAATTCGCGCTAGCGGGCGAAGGCGGCCTTCAGGGCGTCTGCGGCCTGGCGCTGACCTTCTTTGCCTTTGTCGAGGGCGTCGGCAAAGCT
>Ga0210391_10001176_pt1 | contig 24350 bp, 22 predicted proteins | sample IncBWC12OmetaG_FD_160573 | JGI IMG/M metagenome (GOLD analysis project Ga0210391, IMG submission 160573) | Forest soil microbial communities from Barre Woods Harvard Forest LTER site, Petersham, Massachusetts, United States - Inc-BW-C-12-O ...
ATGCGGAGTCACTCCAGCTCGTTTCTTACCGGATCGCGTCTTGTGCGATGCAACGGGCCGGTGCGATCGTATTCCTGAACGTCATGCGGATTCCGTGCTTCGGCCGCAGAATAACCATCGGACGAGCTTCGATCGTCTGGCCCGGAGCCAGCTGGAAATCATATTTTCTGAGCAGATCGCTCAGAATCATAAGGATCTGCAGCATCGCGTAATTTCCACCGATGCAGCCGCGCGGTCCGCCCCCGAAGGGAAGGAAGGTGAAGGGCGTGCGCAGCTTGTCATTCGCTTTGCTGAAACGCTCCGTATCGAAATTCTCCGGATTCTGCCAGTAGCGCGGAGCATGGTGCGCACCGTACACATACACAATGACGGTCGATCCGCGGGGTATGGCGAGGTCGCCTACACGATCGTCCGCGACAGCCATGCGGTCGATCATCCAAAATGGCGGGTAGAGGCGCAGCCCCTCGCAAATGACCTGAGTCGTAAATTCAAATTTGGGAACGTCAGCGTAACCCAGCGGCGCTTCGCCGAGCACCGAATCAAATTCCTGCCTTACCCTTTCGAGGCAATCCGGTCGCGAACTCAAAAGATAAAAAAGCCACGATAGCGCATTCGACGATGTTTCATGGCCGGCGACCAGAAGCTGCATGCTTTCGCTCAGGATAAGCGAATCGCTCATGCCTTCGCCGTCGCTGTAACGCGCATCCATCAAAGTCTGCAGCAGATCGTTGCCGGGCGCCTCGTTGCGGCGCTTCCTGATGTATTCCAGCAGAATGGCGTCCGCGCGGGTTCGCATGTCTTCGTGCCGGCGCAGTTCTCCCGAAACGGCGAACCAGGGATTCAGATAAGGTTGAAGGGTTTGCCGAACAATGAATTCCTGGACGGTGCAGATGGTATGGCTGACAAGATCGATGTCTTCTTCCTTCAACCGTGCGCCGAAGAGCGATCGGGCCACCATGGCGAAGGTGATTTTCATCAGCTGGGGATAGATATCGACGGGGCCGCGCAGGACCTGGCTGTCGAAATCCCGCAGTGATTCGGCAAGGGAGTCCTGCATGATGGAGGACAGGGCATCGAGTTGCGATCGATCGAAGCCCTTCTGGATGAGACGCCGCTGCGTTCGCCAGGCTTCTCCGTGGGTGGTGAGAAGGCCTTTCCCCAGGAAGTGGCCCATCCGCTTTACTTGAATATCGGATTTGTGGTAGTTCTCCGAATTGGTTTTTAACACATGCTGAATGACAGCGGGATCGATCGTGACGATCGCCTCTTTGAGACCACCCAAATAGAGCCGGTAGGTGTCGCCGAAGGTTTCGTTGTAGCTGGACAAAACCTCTACCGGGTTGCGGAACATTGCGCGAGAATCCGCAAAGCAGCGCAAGCGGGAAACAACTGGGATCGGAGTAGCTGAGGTCATACCCAGCCATCCGGATGCTTGCCGCAAGCCGCGGGTGACTTCGTATCGTTTGTAGGAAGCGATCGCCAGACCATAGGTAAAGACAAAATGCTCAGAATCAGTTTTCGTTCCCCAGCTGCTTCAAGAGTATCAGATGATGCCGGATTGCCTGAGTCATGGTGGGGTGCTGCCGAAAGGGACCCCAAACTCTGCGGCGGTCTCCTTCACGATCCTGGTGAGCGGAGCATAGTGGGTATGGCACACGAAAGGGCACAGATGGTGGACGATGTGATGGTTGAGTCCGCCCGCGAGCCAAGCGACGAGCGGGCTTTCCGTGGCGTAATCGGCCGTTGTCGCGAAGATGTGATACACGCCGTTGTCAAACTCACCACGGTCCGTGGGAAAGTAGGTGCTGTCGATGGTGTGCGTGGTCTGGAATACAAGCGTGACCGCTAAACCGACGAACAAATGGACCAGGAGGAACGCCCCGGCGACCAGCAGAGGTGACTTCCCCAGCACCAGCACCGGCAGGACCAGCATGTAAGTGAGGTAGAAGGCCTTGCCGGCAAACAAAATGGCATATTCGCGCAGAGAATGTTTGGCGCGTTTCAGATAATCGTGGGACGGGAAGAGAAAGCTTTCGAAGTCCCTGAAGAACACATAGTCAAGAGAGAACATCGCATAAAAGAACAGCGCATAAAGGTGCTGGAAGCGATGCCACGGCGCACGGGATTCATAAGGGGTAAAGCGAAAGATGCCGCGTCCGGAAAGCGCATCATCTTCTCCATGAAGATTGATGCAGGAATGATGGCCGCGATGATGGAGGATACGCCACATGTACGAGCTGATTCCGCACAAATCGAAGACATAGTTCAGGGTTTTGTTGACGCGCGGCCGGGACGAGATGGCATTGTGATTGCTGTCGTGGGCGATGTTCAGCAAAAGGAAGGTTTGCGCGAGGCCGCCGAGAAGGTAGAGGGCAACAAACTTCCATGAATCGGGCCGCAGAGCATACAGAGCAATCCAGGCACCCACCAGGACCGCCAGACCCACAGCGATCTTGACCCACATCGCACGGTCCGCTTTATGGGAAATGTTCTGATCGGCGAAAAACCGATCCAGGCGGCGACGTAAGACTTTCGGGAAGGAAGAGGCACCGGCGGGTTCGGTAAACGAGGCCGCTGAGGATTCCGATGGCACAAGATCTGGAGTCTCCGGATCTTGGGTGATCAACACTTCGGATTCCAACGTCACCGGCGCCTCCGCGGTCATGCCAATTGGGCCCGACGCGTTCCATACGCCGCATCCGGGGTGCTGACCCGCAGCGAAATTGGTGCCGTGCCGACAGCCTCGCAGCACGATTTTAATGCGGGCCCGTAAAGACAATCAAGGACATTCGGAACCGACGATGCCTAGTTGCGAGGTGTGAACACTGAAAGCGAGGACGCATGGCATTGTCCATAACGCTTTGTTAATATATAGCCTTCGATGAACCATAACGAAACGGGTTTCCTGCAAGGGACCATCGAAGGTCGGCGGAGCTCCGCAATTCCCGTTTGCGCCCTTGAGCGCCAAAAAGGAAAAAATCCATTCCCCAGAGCGTCCAGCGACGCTCATGCTGAGAAAAACTTAAGCGAACATTCTCGCCCTTGGCCTACATTTCAGGTCTGCACTTTCAAACTCAATCGCCGATCACCGCGCTTGCTGGGGAGAAATGTTTCGTTTACTGGCTTGCGTTCTATTCAAGATTGGAGGATCGCTGATTGATGACGGCGTCAATTTTAGGCCGCCTGGATAGGCTGGCAGATGAGCACCCGGACAAACTTCTTTATTCGTACCTAGATGTAAACGGCGATCCGATAGAAAGCTACACCTACGCGTCGTTTCTCCGCCGAGTGGAGGCGATCGCGGGACATTTGTGGAAAGAGGGTCGTTTTGCGCCGGGCGACCGGCTCCTGCTTGCTTACCCGCCAGGCCTTGAAATGATCTGCGCATTCTTTGGCTGCGTGCGGGCCGGAATGATCCCGGTGCCGGTATATCCCCCCAGTTCGCGAGGGTTCCAGAGCGCGCTATACAAGATGGTGCACATCGCAAAGGATTGCCAGGCGGCTGGAATCCTAACAAGCCGAGACTACCAGGCATCCCTGAAAACGAATCTCGCCAGAAGTGGAGTCTCGGCGTGCGGCATTGACGTTGATTACATTTCCGGCCTTGCCTGGATCGCCACGGAAGACTTCCTGGATGTGATTTCGGACCGGCCGGCTCTCGATCATTCCAAGATTTTGTTTCTCCAGTACACGTCGGGTTCGACGATGGAGCCCAAAGGCGTGATCGTTACGCACGAAAACATTCTGGATACCTGTCCGCTCGTGATCGACCATCCTGCGCCGGTCGTCGTTTCCTGGCTTCCGCAGTATCACGATATGGGGCTGATCGGGTGCTACCTATATCCAGCAGTAAAAGGTGGCACAACCTACGGGTTCTCTCCCACGGACTTCATTCAGCGGCCGATCCTGTGGTTCGAGGCGATAACGGCCTACCACGCCACCGCGACAGCTGCGCCCAACTTCGCCTACGACTATTGCCTGCGCGCCGGGAGGCTTTCCAAGGAGAGTCTGGAGGCTTGCGATCTCAGTTCGCTGCGCGTTTTGATGTGCGCCGCCGAACCTGTGAAGCCCGATACCTACACCCGGTTTCTGGAAGCGTTTCAGTCCTATGGACTCAAGTCCGAGAGTTTCTATGTCGCCTACGGACTGGCCGAGAACACTCTGGCGGTCTCACTGGGCGGTCGCAACATCGTTTCCGTCAACAAGCGTGCCCTCGCCCTGGGGATGGCCCGCATGACGACGGAGGTCTCTGAAATCGGCGGGGCCACCCAGATTGTCAGTTGTGGAACGCCGCTCCCGGGTCTGGACGTTAAGATCGTGGATGCCGAAGGACACTTCGCTCTTAAGCCCGAGCGCACCGGCGAAATTTGGGTCGCCGGAAGCGGTAAGTGCCGAGGTTACTGGAATAATCCCGAATTAACTCTGAAGCAGTTTCGAGCGCGGCTTGTGGACGATACCCCCTATGACGAAGGCTACCTGCGGACCGGCGACATAGGATTCTTCCACCACGGCGAACTCTACGTCTGCGGTCGCATCAAGGACATGATTATTCTCCGTGGGCAAAACTATTACCCGCACGACATTGAGAACGTTGTGGAGAAATCTTCTGGTCTGATCCGGCACAACTGCGTCGCCGCGTTTCAGATTCAGGAAGACAGCGAACCGGCGCTGGCGATCGTCGCCGAAGTCAAAAATCCTAGGGCCCTTCCCGACGCACGAAAGATTGCCGCGGCGGTCCGGAATTATCTCAACGTGGAAGTGGCCGTGATTTCCCTCATCGCGCCTCGTGCCATCCCGCGAACCAGTTCCGGGAAGATTATGCGCCACAAGGCCAAGCAGATGTGGTTGGAAGGCAAGTTCACCGTTCTTTCCGACTTTTCGCGGGAGAAGGACCCCGGGAACTGCCCGTCCGATTCCGAGATGCATGCCACTTTCGGCGAATTGAAAGCCCGCTACAACCTTACCGGCCGGGAATCCTACAACCTCGTCGAAGCCGGCCTGGATTCCCTGGATCTTGTTGTGTTCATGCATGAGCTCAAGGAACTCCTGAAAGATAAAGGCGCCGAGTTGCTGGCGCGGCAGGTAGATATTGGCGTGATTCAGCGCGTTGCCGTAGCCGAGCTGTTTGGACTAGCCGAAAAGTTGAAGCGCGCTCCCGAAGAGGCGCTGGTCCATCTGCGTCATTCCCTTGCTACTTTCCGGGAAGAGCAGCGCGCCGCTGAGAAGCAGATGATGATCAACGACCGGAAGCTTATCTTCGAGCCTCCGGTGCTTGTGCCCATGCCGGAGACACCGGTGCCGAATCAGGTGTTGCTCACGGGCGGGACCGGCTTCATCGGGCCATTTCTCATGAAGAGCTTGCTGGAACAGACACGGGCGAAGATCCATGTTCTCGTCAGGTCTTCGGACGAAAAGCAAGGTAAGCAGAGACTGAGAGACGCGATGGAATCAATCGGACCCTGCGCCGTCGGTCTGATGGAGATGTTCGAAGCTCGTGTGATCCCGGTCTGCGGAGATCTAGGGCAGCCCAAGCTCGGCCTGACGCAGGACGAGTGGGAATTCCTCGCCAGTGAAATTGATACGGTCTTCCATAACGGCGCCACCGTGAACTACCTATTCAACTACGAGCTGATGCGTGACGCGAACGTACTGGGAACCAATGAGGTCGTAAGACTGGCGTTTGAGGGAAGGCGCAAAGAATTCAATTATGTTTCGACCACCTTCGTTTTTGGCTGGGCGGTCAAATCCGTTCTAAATGAGACGGACCTGAACGAGAATATGGAGCTGCTCGATTTTGGGTACAGCCAATCGAAATGGGTTGCGGAACAGGTGGTTGTGGACGCGCGCAACCGGGGACTTTCCGCGCGGATTTTCCGGCCTGCTCTGGTGAGTCCTTCGGTCACGGGCGGAGGTAACAACTTCGATATCGCCGTTCGCTTGGTTGCCTTCATGGTGAATCACGGCATTGGCGTTGACACTCTCAACCAGGTCAGCTTTGTTCCGGCGGACATTGTGGCGAACAACATCGTTGCCATCTCTACCACGCGCGGCACAGCGAATAAGACCTACCATGTCACGCGGGACGATTACTCGAACATGATGGATATTACCGGGCTTATTACCAAAGCCACTGGCCGGCAATTCGAAACTTTCAGGCTTCCCGACTTCGTTCCCGAGCTGATCCGGAGATGCCGCAAGGAAGATCTTCTGTTCCCGCTGCTGGATTTTTTGGTGGGCTCTGTCGACAACATCTCCGCGATGGAATTCAAACGCTATGACAGCTCTTCTTATCAAATGGCCCGCGATGCCTCCGTGTGGGGCAAAGCGGATCCGTCTCTGGAAGACACGGTCAACGGTATTCTGAAATTCATGTATCGCAAGGGAATTATTTCGGTCGCGGCTCGTCAGGCGAATGTGGTGTCGGCGAGCGATGGGCTTGTGGACTGGACAGACGCCATATCCGCTACTGCTTCTTGAACAAGAGCTTCTCGGTTACGCGCTGGCCCGTTTCGAGCGTGCCAGTGGTGGATAGTGTCATCTGCTGACCGTCGGCGGAAACCACCCACCGATCCTTTTGTGTAACTTGATTGTCGCGCTGATAGCTCGCGTCCACCGTATGCGGATCGACCAGTGCAAGCGTTACGGTATCGTTGGGCGAGTTCTTTAGATCGTATTGCTTTCCATCAAAGCGCGCGGTATAGCTGAAGTCGCCCAGAAAACGGATCCCGCCGCTTCCGTCCGGCTCGATTTTGAGCAGCAGACCTTGCCGCAAACGGGTCTTGCTGAGATCCTGCGTCCATTCCCCTGCGAAGAGGTCATTCGGGACCTTCGGGCCTCCGCTCCGCGTCCACACCGTGATCTTATCGGCGTGGCCGCCGGTCGCAGTCGTGGTCGTCAGCTCGCTGCCATCATTCGAAATTTTTTCGCGCACCGTCGCCACAACCGCTCCGTCCTTTTTCTCCTTGACCTCCGCCTGCCTCTTATCGATTCTGCGCAGCGCAATTTGATTGAACGCAAGATTGCCCGGTGCGGACGATTCGTGTCCGTTCCAATTTGCAGTGAAATCGAGATGCGTTTCGCCGGACATCACCACATGCACCCCATCATGCAGAGGTGTTATGGAAAGCCGGTTCGGAGGATCCAGACTCGATTGTGCAGAGAGGAGCGTCCAGGAGCCAAGGCGAGGGTCTGCCACTCCAGGTTGCATGGCGGCAAGCAGTCCGAGCAAAAGTAAAGTACGAATGGATCCTCCTAATTCGCTGCTAGATCGATGAGAGAAAGTTTAGCAGATTCAGATAGCTGCGCACGTGCGTCGTGCGCAACTGTAAACTTGCGCCACCAAACGCAAACGCTCGAACCGGTTCTGCACGGAGCATCTTTTTCGCCCCTGTAAGTCTTAGGCTCCGCGCGAGAGTTTTGGTGACGACGATCTGGTCAGATATGACATCATGAAAGCTATGCACGCGCGCCGTTTTTGGGTGTCAGGGATCGTCCTCGCAGCAAGCATCGCGCTCCTTCCATTCTCTTTTCACGCCGAGCGCCGCCTGGAGACCGCAACCCGCGTCGAAGGGAGCCAGGCTGAAACGGTCCGGGACGAGCTGGCCACTCGTTTTCGCTCGCCGTTCGTGGACCGGGTTGTGCTGGTGGCCGAGGGACTCCCGCCTGCGGATTCCGACCAGGGCGGCCAAGCGTTAGAAACCATTGTGGCAAAACTGAGGGAGCAACCTGGCGTTTCAGGAGTGGTGTCCTATCTCGAGTTGCGCGATCCGATTTTTCTGGGCCGGGGAGGGGGAACGTTTGTTCTCGTGGGACTCACTTCGACCGGCGGTCCAGTCGAGTCGCTTGTTCCGGAGATTCACCAGCTGGCAAGCGCGCTTGAAAATCAACTGCGCGGCCGTTATCCGGCGGTGAAGCTCGAACTCACAGGCGAGATTCCGCTGAATTTCGATATTCGGAAAGCGAGCGCCGCCGACGTGCATCGCGGCGAAAGCCTGGTAATTCCCGGAACCCTTGTTCTACTGCTGCTGGCGTTTGGAAGCCTGATGGCCGCCCTGATTCCACTTGCGGTTGGCCAGCTGGCCATCGCAACCACTCTGGCGATTACGGGATTTCTGGCGCAGCGCTGGCACTTGTCCATTCTGGTTCAGAATTTGGCCACCATGCTTGGCCTGGGCCTGGGAATCGACTACGCACTGCTGATGATCAGCCGCTTCCGGGAAGCGATTGCCGCCGGGAACGACGGCAGGAAGGCCGGGTTGATCGCGGCACGTCAGGCAGGCCGCACGCTACTGATTTCAGCCTCGACAGTAGCCATCGGATTTCTAGCCCTCTTGACGGTTCCGATCAGCGAAATCCGTTCCATCGGCGTCGCGGGATTCCTGGTGACCGGAATGAGTGTGTTGCTTACCAATACCCTGGTTCCGGCAGCGCTGGTGTTGCTCGGTCCGCGTATTGATCTTGGCCGAATGCCCTTTACCGCAAAATTGGATGCGCAACGGGCCGCGCGTACTGGAAATCGCTGGCGGCAATGGGGAAGGACGATTGTCGCGCATCCCTGGCTCGCCCTGCTTGTGGCAGGTACTCCTTTACTTCTGCTCGCCTGGCAGGTCAGACGACTCGATACCAGTCTCCCGCGCGGGGATTGGCTTCCGCAGGCGGCGGAATCGGTCCATGCGCTTCATACCCTGGAACGGATGGATCGGGGCGGCGTTGTTGAATCGTTGCGTGTCATTGTCGAACTTCCCACGGAATCCATCGCGCAAACCGACGCGGGGTGGGATGCACTGGATCGTCTCAGCAAACGCCTGGCGAGCGACCCTCGCTGTGACCGCGTGATTTCTATCACTACGCTTGCGCAGAACAACCGGTCTTCCCTCACTGATCTTTCGCGCGAGACGCGTCGATCCTTTCTGAGTAGTGACGGACGAGCGGCGCTGGTGGAAGTGTTGCCTGCAAGTGCGGTCTCCTTGCGCGACCAGGTGAACTGGGTGCGGGAACTCCGTGCGACCGGCGCGCCAGCTCTCACCGGAGTGCCGGGCGCAACCCTTCTGGTTGGCGGCATCCCCGCACTCAACGCTGATTATGAAACGATCATCCGAAGCCACTTTCCGCCGGTAATGGAGCTGGTAGTGGGTGGGACGCTCTTTGCTTTGCTCTGCGGGTTCCGATCGATCTTTGCCGCTGTGAAGGCCATAGCACTCAACCTGTTCTCGGTCGCGGCGGCCTTCGGAGCACTAGTTGTGGTTATCCAGGATGGGCACGGAAGCAGGTTTTTGGGAGTTCCTGGGGGAACCGGTAGCGTGTTTCCCCTGGTTCCGATCGTCGCCTTTGCCATCGTCTTCGGATTAAGCATGGATTACGAAGTATTTCTGGTCGCACGCGTTCTGGAAGCCAGAAGGAGCGGGCTGAGTGAATTGGATGCAATTCCGGAAGGTATGGCGAGAACGGCAGGACTGATTACCAGCGCCGCCGCGATCATGATCGTGGTATTTGCCGCATTCACCTTCGGAGATTTTCTGGTGGTCAAGATGATTGGATTTACCTTGGCGGTCGCCGTGTTGATTGACGCGACGCTCGTCCGTATTGTCATCGGTCCCGCGCTCCTTCGCATTGCAGGGGATTGGAACTGGTGGCCCGGCGGGCTTGCCAGAGCGCGCACGGCGCCAGTCGCGGCCAGTCGCGAATGAAATATTTTTTTCGATGCCGCAAGACATCAACGAGCCGTCGCGACCATCCGACTTGGAATCCCCATATAGGATTGTCACCAGGGAACGCGGCCGGCTCTGGAGAAAAAACCTCCTGTCGGCCCATCTTGTGAAAGCGTCGCGAGACGAACCGCCGCGGCTGCACCCTGTTCAACCGTTTGGTAACCGCGGTGCTCATTCAGATCGGTCGCGGTAAATCCGGGCTCGGCAGAGTTCACTTTGATCCCCGTGTCGCGCAACTCGAAGGCGAGCTGCACGGTAAGCATGTTGAGAGCGGCTTTGGAGGCGCTGTAGCCCAGGTATTTATATTTCGTAAATTCCCAATTCTGCTCACTGCTTTTTTCGAGTGATCCCAGCCCAGATGAAACGTTTACGATCCGACCGGCGGACGATTTGCGCAACAAGGGAAGCATGGCCTGCGTCACAATCAAGGCACCGAAGAAGTTCGTGCGGAACGTGCGCTCCACCGTTTCCAGTTTGACTCCGCCGGGAAGCCCATCTCCTGTCAAATCCGCGATTCCCGCATTGTTGACGAGGATGTCGAGATGGTCAAAATCTTCGGCTATTTTCGCGGCGGCAGCCTGCACGCTTGTCTGTCGATCCACATCAAGCTCGACAAAGCGCGCGTCCATCTGCTCGTCCGACAGTTTTGCTGCTGCTTTGCGGCCAAGCTCGGGGTTGCGTGCCCCGAGTATCACCGTGTGACCAGCGCGGCCGAGTTCGCGGGCGATTTCGAAACCTATGCCTTTGTTCGCACCCGTTACCAGCGCGACTCGGTTATTTGCTTGCGGCATAGCGACCCTGATTACTCTTGGCGTTTTCAGGCTCGAAATCGCGAGCATGGGCAAGATCGTCCATGAGTCCAGTCTGCGTTGGTCGCCAACCTAACCATTTCTGTGTGAGCGCGCTGGACGCCACCAAGTCTAGCCCAGCGAACAGCCCAAGCACACCAAAGTGCTCGCCTGCTCGCTCCTTAGCAGACACGGACACCGTCGGCATCTTCAAGCCCCGTCCGATCGCCTCTGCGATTTCGCGAAGCGGCACGCCCTCTTCGGCGACCGCGTGATACTTGGCTCCCGCAGTACCGTTCTCCAGCGCCAACCTATAGAGGTGGGCAGCATCGAGCACATGCACAGCGGCCCAGCGGTTGCGCCCGTCACCGATGTACGCCGAGACACCTTTTTCGCGCGCTATATTGATCAGGTAGCTGACAAGGCCTTGTTTCACTCGGTCGTGAACCTGCGGGAGGCGTACCACCGACGCTCGAACCCCGCGTGCCAGCAGGGAGATCGCTGTCACTTCCGAAGCGCGGGGATATGAAGTGGAAACAGGAACTGGGCCATCTTCCTCCGTCGCAGCGCGACCCGACGCGAGAAGCGCAAGTCCGGAGGTGACGAGCAGCGGCCTGTCGGAACCTGCGAGCGCGCCGCCCAGAGCCTCGATGGCGCGCTGGTCGATCTCGCAGTTCTCCTTGAATTTCGAGAAGTCATGGACAAACGCCGTGTGAATCACACCATCGGAGTTGGTCGCGCCGCTGCGCAGACTTTCGAGATCCTTCAAGTCTCCTTGAAGCACTTCCGCGCCAGCGGCAACAAGGGATTTGGCTCCCGCATCGGAACGAGCTAATCCGATCACCGAGTGCCGCGCGTTGATAAGCTCCTTCACAACAGCCGAACCGATAAAACCAGTGGCGCCTGTGACGAAAATACGCATTTTTTCTTCTCCTTAACTTCGATATTTGATGGGCCCAGTCTTGCAAGCTCTTTGGGCGCGACGAACCGCAGCTACCTGGCGGCTCGCGCGCTCGAAACTACGTCACCACGGAAGCAGACCGTCCTCGTTTGAAAACGTGCCCGTTGGACCATCCGGACCGAGCAGCGCGAGGCGCACTGGCTCGCGGGCGCCCTCCTCGACTGTCCGCGTGCCTGTATAGTTGTTGAGGTTCGTCTTGGTATAGCCAGGGCAGGCGGCGTTGACTTTGATCTTGGTCGGCTCGAGCTCGATCGCCATAGCGAGCGTTATAGCGTTCAGAGCCGTCTTGGACGCAGGATAAACGGGGCCGAAGATCGAGCGATAGGCGTAGGCCGGGTCCGAGTTCCTCGTCAACGAGCCGACGCCGCTCGAGACATTGACGATACGGGCCGCCGGCGCCTCGCGCAGGAGCGGCAGCATCGCCTGGGTAACGGCGAGCACGCCAAACACGTTGGTATCCCACACCGCGCGCATTTCATCGAGGGACACGTTGCTCGGGCGGGTTAACTTTGAATACTCCTGGACGGACATGTCCGGCTGCTTACTCGTATTCGAGATAGCCGCGTTGTTGACGAGCACGTCGAGACGGCCAAACTCCTTGCGGATGCGCTCCGCCGCGGCGGCGATCGAAGCCTGATCCGTCACCTCGAGCTGCAGCGCGCGTGCATCCGGCCCAATCTCCTTCGCTGCAGTCTCGCCGCGCTTGAGGTTGCGTGACCCGACCAGCACGGTGAAGCCGTGTGCCACGAGATCCTTCGCGATTTGAAGACCGATTCCTTGATTAGCCCCGGTGACCAGGGCGACAGGTTTATTCTGCATAGTAATCTCCTTAGGCAATTGTTCCCTTCGAGTCAGTACCTACCTGACGCAAAAAAGATTCTCCGACCATCTCTTCGCTTTTCTTCCAGAGGGCCTCGGCCATCTGGAGGTCGAGTGCATATCCGCGCACTCCTTCGCTTACGCCACTGATCGTCACTGCTTCCGGCACGATTTCCCCCACATGGCAGTTCTCGCAATAGCGCCCGCCGATCTCCTCAGCCGGCGCGACCACACCCGCCCATACGGACGTCGCCGCTCCCTGCGGGATCGTCTTCCACGCGAACGGCCTCTTTCCTTCCGCGGCGAGCTGATCGTCCATCTGTTTGATCATGCCTTCGATGCGGCTCGGGTCCATGTGCCGAGCAAGTTCGGTAGGGATGACTCCCGGATGCACGGCGGCGGCACGCACGCCGCGTCCACGATGGCGCCGGTCAAACGCGACGGCGAAAAGTATGTTCGCAGTCTTCGAACGGCCGTAAGCGACGAACGGTTCGTAAGGCGTTCGCTCGAAATTGGGATCGTCCAGGTCTACGTTGGAATAACGGTGACCTGCCGAAGAGAGGTTGATCAGCCTGCTGCCTTTGCGCAGCAGCGGCGCAATCCGGTTGACCAGCACAAAGTGGCCCAGATGATTGGTGCCAAACTGCGTCTCAAACCCGTCCGTCGTGTGGCCAAAGGGAGTGGCCATCACGCCCGCGTTGGCGATAAGCACGTCGTAGAACTGCCCTTTCGCCAGCAGCTTATCCGCACATTCACGCACGCTCTTGAGGTTAGCCAGATCCAGCGCAACCAGCTCGAAACTTCCACCGGCAGTCGCAGCGACTCTTCTGACCTCTGCGGTCGCCGCTTCTGCCTTCTTCAAATCGCGCGCGGCACCGACGACGTGCGCACCGTGCGCTGCCAGTGCTCGCGCCGTCTCAATGCCCAGACCCGCCGAAACGCCGCTCACCAGGATTCGTTTACCCTGCAGGTTCATGCCGTATAGAACTTCGTCCGTTGTGGAAGTCGCTCCCAACACATCAACCATATTCATATTCTTTCTCCTTCGGGCGACTCGCCCGGATGGCGGCCCCAGATCGCTATTGACAAGCCGCCGCGATTCGCATAAAACGGAGAGTGTCTCCGCAATCATGAGATTAACGGAGACTGTCTCCGGTTGCAAGTATTTTTTTGCCATGCCCACAAAACACCCAAAACGCACCCCTCGAAAGCCCCGCGCTGATGCCCTGCTCAATCGCCAGCGCATTCTCGACGTGGCGAAGCAGGGGTTTGCCCGGCATGGCGCAAACGCCAGCTTGGACGACATTGCCAGCGAGGCAGGCGTCGGACCGGGAACTTTGTATCGCCACTTTCCTACGCGCGAGGAACTTCTACAGGCGGTTTATCGGTCTGAGCTAGAAAAGCTGGCCGCAGCCGAGCGGAGGTTCGCTCAAAGCATGCCGCCGATTGAAGCGTTGCGAGCCTGGCTATTGTTGTTCGTTGATGCCATCGAGACGAAGCACCTCATCGCCCCGGTGCTGAATACTCTGATTGGAGATCCCAAGAAAGTGTTCGCGGCTTCCCACGCTCAGACCCATGAAGCGCTTACTGCCCTGGTGAAACGCGCGATCAAGAGCGGCGACATCCGGAAGGACCTTGATCCTATCGATCTTCTGCGGGCTCTGGTCGGTGTGGCCAACGTCGCGACCAGCCCTGACTGGCAGCAAAGCGCAAAACGACTCGTCGATATCCTCATCACAGGTTCGCGCCCGATCGCGTAGCTGGAAGGTTCGTCGGGGTCCGCTGCCCGCGCACACCGCGTATCGTCTTGGCGCTATACCAGAACCGTACCGCCATCAACCACTACGGTCTGCCCAGTAGAGAATCCTTCCTGCATCAAGAACAGATAGGCTTGCGCGATGTCGGAAGCTTCGCCGACACGGCCCACAGGGAGACTCTTGCCGACGCTTTCGAACAGGGCCTCGCGTTCCTCGGCACCCATGTTCTGCCAGAGGTTCGTCCGCACCATTCCGGGAGAGACCGCGTTAACTCGTATTGGCGCGAGCTCAACCGCTAGAGCTCGTGTCAGTGCTTCGATGGTTCCGCAGACGCTTGCTGCAACTACCCATCCCTTTCGCGGGCGCTGGCCGGCGATTCCGGTTGTGAGAACGACCGAGCCCTGCTTGCGAATATACGAGCTTCCGTATTTCACCGCGGCGAGTGCGGCCCAATAGCGCAACTCAAACGCGCGTCTGGCCTGTTGCAGATCCGTAGCTGCCAGGTCGTGCAAATGCAGGCTATCGCCGGCGGTGAATACCAAATGATCGAAAGGGCCAAGCTTTGTAAAGAATGTTGCGACCGCTTGCTCGTTTGCGACGTCAAGCGCCTGCCCCTGCGCTTCTCCACCGATACATTCAACCGCCTTCTGAACCCGTTCCGCGCTACTTGAGGCGATAACGACCTTCGCTCCCTGCGCTGCCGCCAGCTGTGCCACTGCCAAGCCAATCCCCGATGAGCCGCCCAGCACAACCACCCGCTTATCCTGCAAACCGTTTCCTTGTTGCATTGCATCCTCCTTGTGAGCTTCTCTGACTTATACCTCCACAGATGACCGGACAACCACATGCAGTTCATGCATAATAGTCATGGTCCACATGCGTCTAGAGAAACTACGGAAAGTCGACTTGAACCTCCTGATTACGTTCGCTGCGATTGCGGAGGAGAAAAGCGTCACAGCGGCAGCATCCCGCCTGCTGCTAAGCCAGCCGGCGGTGAGCCGCGCGTTGCAGCGCGCCCGTGCGATGTTTCAAGACGACCTTCTGCTCCGCTCGCCGCGCGGTTTCGAACTCACCTTGCGGGGCCGCAAGATTCTCCAGGAGCTTGAGGGATTGTTACCCAGGATGGAGAATCTCGTTACCCCGAATCTGTTCGACCCCAGGCAGGAGAAAAGCCACTTTCGCATTTCCGGCCCTGACAACGTTTGCACAGTGGTGGTCCCCCGCCTGTGCCGGCTATATGCGAATGGAAAGTACCAAGTTCAGTTTGAATTCCTTCCCTGGCAGAGCGGCATTGCGGAATTAGTGGAGCACGGGCAAGTCGACCTGGTTCTCCATATAGATGATGGGCTCCTGCCATCGCACTTCCAGTCGGAAAGGCTTTATCGTGAGGATTGGATTTGCGCGGTGGGGCGGGGCAGCCGCTTCGGAGACCGGCTCTCGCTAAAGCAGTACCTGGCGGCGAGCCACATCGTCGTAGCTACCTATGCCGGTGTACAGACGATCCCCGACAAGCAATTGGCGGCTGTTGGCGCCCAACGCAACTCAAGTATTCGAGTACCTTATTTCGGCGTGGCCCTGCACAGCCTTCCCGGCACCGAGCTCGTGCTCACGGTAACCAGCGGCATGAGCTCAGTTATTAGAGGAAATCGCGAACTACGCATTGTGAAAGCGCCAAACGAATTGCATCCGTTCCATTTCCTGATGGCTTGGCATCCGAGACTCAATAGCGATCCGCGCCACCTGTGGCTGCGCGAGGCGATGCGATCAACAACTGCGGCTCTCAACGAGTAATCCAGCATCGTGTCACTGGTGGCTTCGACTATGGCAAATCCACGATGCGTTCCGCGATCACTTTGCGGCTCTTCCATGCACGAACCGTGCGCCAGCGAACGGCTACGCCTGTCGAATACGCTCCTCCGAGAACGGTCTCCCAATCGGTGGTGAAATTCCCCTCGGCGTCCTGCGCGCTCGCAGTTGCCCGAAACGATGCGATGGAAGCCAAGCCCATCTCAAGCAGCGTATACATGGGTTCGAGCACAGTTGCCATGCGCTGGAACGCCACAGCCCTTCCATTCGACTCCGCTGCGCCGAGCCACAGGACGAAATCTTCGCTGTAGAACCGGTCAAACAGCGCCGAGAAAAGGGACTTCAAATCGAACATCCCGGTCAAGAAATCCTCTCGACTCAAATCCACTATTGATTGATTGAGCTCGGCTTCGCGCGCTTCCGCCCGGAGGCGCGCGGTACTGAATCCCACGATTTCTGAACGGCGCCAGCGCTCAATCTCGGCGATCTGCTCGTTGAACCTTGTGACGCAGACCCCGGTGATATAGGTGTATTTCGCATTAAATTCCGCACCGTCTGGTTCGGCGTCGTCCACGCGACGAGCGACTGCGGAACGCAAGAAGCTGAATTCAGCCAGAAGGTTGTCGACAGCCTTATTTGCCGCGGCTTTTTTCGTTCCAGAAGCAGTCGGCGTTCGGCCGTCTGCATTCGCCAAGGGATTCCGCGGAAGGCTCGGCAGCCGGTCGGAAACTTCCATCAGCGCCACAAACTCCTTCGTCACGATCTCGGAGAGAAGATCCACTACGGAACCGGACCGTGTAGACCCAGCCGTCTCGCACTGCTCCTCACTCAAGCCGTGAAGCGCGTCTTCGAGCCGCTTCTTTCCTGCTCTCAATTCGATCGCCAGGTGTGATTTCTGAAATTCCTTCGGAGTCATCGCCTATCCCCTTGCGGAACTGACGAAGTATTGCGATGTAGGCCGGCTCGGCTAAGATTGCGCGAATCAGCGCGGACTTTGCAGCAATTGTTTATCCCGCCGGCCGCGCCAGCGCCGCCTGCCCCAAGTGATAGGCAAGGTGCGTGGTTCTTCCGAGCAGGACGCTGAATCGATTCCGATGCGGTTCCCGCTCGAAATCCTCCTTCGACACCGCCGTGTGCCGCTGCGCCCAATCCGAGTCCGAGAACTTCGAGAAACTCTCCCACAGCTTTTGATTGATTTCTTGCCATGCGGCTTTGAGCGACTGTCCCGAGACAGTCAGCGGAACGGACTTGTCCGGACTCGAGACGAACATGCTGTCGAGTTCGGGATGAAGCCTTTCTCCAATCCCGAGCAGCGGCAGGAGCCGATCGTGCACCGCCGTAAGATGGCCCCAGAGATAGATTAGACGATTTTTTCCTGGAGCAACTTCTTGCTGCAGTTGTTCCGGCGACAGATCCCCAAACAATTTCTCCGCTCGCTCCACATTGAACTTCCATCCGCGGAGTGCGGAATCGATGAGCGACTTCTCTGTAGTCATCCTTCACCTTCCTTCCGTTTGCCCGAATCGCATGTCCTGGGCGGCGCTTCGCCCGCGATTTCGGTTAAACCTGCGCTCTGCCGCCGTCAACGAAGAGTTCGATACCCGTGACGAAACTGGAATCGGCCGAAGCGAGAAATAACGCGACCTTGGCAACTTCCTCGGGTTCTCCCATCCGTCCCATCGGGATGGTGGACACAATCCGCGCGATCACTTCCGGAGATTGGCGATTCACGAGCGGCGTATTGGTCGGACCCGGACTCACAACGTTTGAGCGGATACGACGGTCCTTCAGATCTGTCGTCCAGGTTCGCACGAAAGAGCGGATGGCAGCCTTACTCGCGGCATAGACGCCGAAGGCGGCCGTACCCTTAACACTCGCGACAGAACCATTGAGAATGATCGAGCCTCCATCCTTCAGCAGCGGTAAAGCCTTTTGCACTGTGAAAAGCGTTCCCCTCACATTGATGTTGAATACTCTGTCGAAATGCTCTTCAGTGACGTCGCCAAAGGGAACAAATTCGCCAACGCCGGCATTGGCGAAAACAACATCGATACGCCCCTTCACCTTAGAGACAGTCTCGTAAAGACGATCAAGATCCGCCAGTTTGGCAATGTCGCCCTGCACCCCAGTAACGTTGCTGCCGATCGCCTCCACGGCCTTGTCGAGCTCCTTCTGCCGGCGGCCCGTGATAAAGACGTATGCACCCTCATTGACGAAAAGCTTTGCCGTGGCCAGCCCAATTCCTTCTGTCCCGCCCGTGATGACGGCAGTCTTGCCTTCGAGCTTTTTGGTCATTGTCTTTCTCTTGCGCCATTAAGGAAAAAGAGCATCGTGACGGGCTTCGTTCCTTTATTTCGCCACGCATGCCGCGTACCGTTTTGCACGACCACGTCGCCGCGCTTTAAATGCAGAGTCTTGCCGTCGTCTAGCTCCAGCCACATCTCTCCGTCGTAGACAACTGAGTAGTCCGCCGTGTTCGTCTTGTGCATCCCTGGATCTTCCTTTTCGAAGTGATCGGCTAATCCTCGCAGACGAACCAACGCTTCTTCTTGCGCCGCCTGGGCATCGAAGGACGGGTCCGCGAAGACAGAGCCGGGCGGAAACGTCACGAAGTGCAGGCTCGTACCTCCTGGCCCTGGGACGACGGAGTCGGGATAACCGTCAAATCTCTGCTCTTTGCTGAGATCCGGGGTCTCGGGGTTAACCCAGATGAGCGTGTGCTCGTAGCCGGGAACAGTCTTGAACTCATAGGCCAATAACGCTTCGTCGCTCTTGACGACGGACTTCCCATTCGCATTTCCCGTGACGATACGACGGTAAGTACTCGGTTTCTCGCCGCGCTTGGACAACTCTCTGTTCCTGGATGCCGTTCCATTCATGACTAGATCTCCGCATCGGTAATTTTCAGAAGCTGCTTCCCGTAGTCCTCGCCTGCAAACGGCCGCAAAAGAAGCCACGCGAGCCCTTCGCCTAAGCGGCGGAAGCCTTCCCGTGATACGCAGGCACAAAAACATCCTGCACAAATTTTTCAAACGAAGTCGGTGTGGTGTTCTCCGGCGCACGAGGTTCCAGCGCAGCCAGGACACCTGCATTGATGGCCCTAAACATCTCGACGTACACCGCAGCTTTGCTTGGCGAAAAACCCGCTTGCGTCAACGCCTGCTGCACCCGGTCATACGGAAACTGCTGGTAACTCAGCTCCGGCTTGCCAATGCCACGCGCAATCAACCCGGTAACCTCCGTCATCGACAAATCGCGCTCGCCCAGCAGTTCGCGCGTTTGTTGGCCCGAAAAATCCAGGTCGAGGAGGCGCCGCGCGGCGTAGTCGCCGACGTCGCGCGTCGCGATCATGGGCATCTGCAGGTCGGGTAGCAGGGCATGTCCGAATGTCCCCATCCCCCGGATCATGTCGATCGCTGCCAGATTGTTCTCCATGAAATACCCTGGGCGCAGGTGCAGAACGTTCAAACCGCCGATCGCGTTCAGTTTTTGCTCCGAGGTATGCAGTCCCGTGACAGGCCCAGTGCCTTCCGGGACATGCGCGCCGTAGCTGCTCAAGTGCACCGCGTAACGCAGGCCGGACTCCTTCGCGGCCTTCGCGATCGCATCGCTCTGTCGCTCCTGATCCTCCCGGGAAGTAATCGGCGGCAACAGCAAGTAGGCCGCGCGCGCACCGCTGAAAGCTTTGCTGAGCGCAGCCGCGTCACTCAGGTCAGCCGTGAACGCTGCCGCGCCATTGCGAACAAAGCGCTGCAGCCTCCCCGCCTCGCGCCCCACGACGCGCACCTTCTTGCCCTTCGACAACAGGAAATCGGCGACGATCGAGCCAGTGTTACCGCTCGCACCCAAAATCACATACGTCGTGTCCGAACCAACGGTTGAACTCATAGCTACGGCCTCCCGATTTGATCTATTGTTCTTCTTATCTGCACAATTCAAATCAAAAAAAGTCACCGTCCCTTTGCCCGAATCTGTCCGATCAGGTCCGCCAGAGTTATTTTCTCGAGCGACCTCTCAAAGCTCTTCTGCGTTTGCGAAAGCACCGCGGACATGCATTCCTTTAGGTTGCGACTGACCGGACACCTCTTCTCCACCGGATAGGAATGAATGGCGAACGCCGCTGGCGCCCCACTGGCGCGGTATATATCTAGCAGTGTGATCCGTTGGGGACGTCGCGCCAGCACGCTTGCCCCGCTTTTGCCGCGTGTAGTCACAACCAAGCCCGCCTTGGAGAGTTTGGACAGGGACTTGCGAACGAAAGTGGGATTTGCCTTTACGCTGTCAGCCAGCGTCGCCGAACCGACCTCCCCGCCGGGGTAAATCCCGAGCGCTGCCATGATGTGCGTGGCGACGGCAAATTGGACGCTCTTCACTGACATCCGGCGCCTCCCGCCATATGTGATGTTAAGAGTCACATTTGGTTGCAGGCTTTCTTGCAAAAAAACAAACCCTGTGCCGGGCGAGGAACAGTACCATTCATTGGGCACTCTTATAGATCGCGAACGTACTACCGAACATTGGCTGACCGCTCTTTGACTGTTCTCGTGTGGCCTCGTCTTGGATCACATCCCAATGCTCGACCAGAACGCCGTCCTTGATGCGAACGATGTCCGCCGCGATCCAGTTCACGGGAAGGCCGAAGTCCGAAAATCGCCCGTGCACGACTACCATGTCTCCCTCAGCCACGATCGTTCCCGGTTCGTACTGCAACGTCGGTGGGATGCTCTTGATGAGATTAAACAGACCGTCCCGACCGGGTGCGATATGAGCGCTGTGTTGAATGTAGTGAGGGGACCAATAGCGCTCAGCGGCTGCATAGTCACGTTTGTTGAAGAGAGTGTTAAAAGCCTCCAGCACCAGTGCCTTGTTCTTTTCCTGTATCGTTCGGTTCATCGAAATTCTCCTCGTAGATAAATCCATGCCCTTCGTTCCAGCAGAACCTCGATCCGCCGTCCACCGCCCGCATCGAGGCGCGCGAGAACTAGTGAGCCAACTTTCCTCCATCCACCGGGATAGATGAGCCAGTCATGTACGACGCCTTTGCCGAACCCACAAAAGCGATCACCTGAGCGATCTCCTCCGGTGTTGCCAGACGCTTGAGCGGCACGGTTGTGACGAGCGCCGCCTTGTTCTCATCTGTGCTGGTGAATCGTGTGAGCATGCCGGTATCCGTGGCGCCCACGGCAATTACGTTTACCCGAACTCCAGTCCCGGCGACTTCCAGGGCAGCGGACTTGGTCAATCCTTCCACGGCATGTTTACTGGCCACATAAACGGACGCTCCGGCAGCGCCGACATGCCCATAGGTCGACGAGATGTTGACGATGCTTCCGCTCCCCTGCGGCAGCATCGCCCGCAGTTCGTGCTTCATGCTGAGCAGCACGCCCAGTACATTGGTATCAAACGTAGCCGCGTAGCTCTCCGCGGTCTGTTCTGTTACCAGACCGCGCAACCCTTCCGTCCCGGCATTATTCACTGCAATATCCAGACGCCCAAAACGTGCGACAGTCTTGTCGACGAGTGCCCGCACATCATCGTCGTGTCGCACGTCGCTTTTTACGAATTCGACTTCGGCACCAAGTTCGCGTAGTTCCTTCTCAAGCTTTTTGCCTTCCTGCTCACGACGGCCGGCGACAACGACACGCGCGCCCTCTCGAGCAAACGCGAACGCGGTGGCGCGGCCGATACCGGTCAGTGCGCCCGTAATCAAAACGACTGGTGAACTCATGGCATTTCCTCCGTGTACCTCGATCCATGCAAGCCGAGCATGACTGAGAAGCCTGCTAAGCCGCTCCTGGATACTCAGATCAAACTATTGGATGGCACAGACCCGCCAGTCGTAGCGGCCTTTCGGCATACTTTGTTAAGCTGGGAGCGATGCTTGCCGAGCATGGGAGCAGAAATGGAATTACGACATCTTCGGTATTTTGTTGCGGTGGCGGAAGCAGGCAGTCTGACCGTGGCAGCCCAGCGAGAACTGCACACATCGCAACCTTCGCTAAGCCGGCAGATTCGCGACCTTGAGCACGAGGTAGGGGCTCAACTCCTGACGCGCCGCGCTCGCGGTATCGAACTGACGCCGGCGGGTCGAACCTTTCTCGATCACGCACGCTCCGTACTCTCGCAGATTGAAGCGGCAACCGGAGCTGTGCGGCGGGCCGCTCATCCCGCTAAGCCGTGCTTCACGATTGGTTTTCTCACCGGACACGAATTGACTTGGATGCCGGAAGCCCTGCGGATCTTACGCGATGAACTGCCGAACATCGACGTGATGATCTCGAGTCAATACTCACCGCATCTCGCGCGCGGCCTTGCGCAAGGAAAAATCGATGCAGCTTTTCTGCGGCGGGAAAAAGGGGTGCCAGGGCTGGCGTTCCGCCTGCTGGTGAAGGAGCCCCTCCTGGTGATCTTGCCGAGTAACCATCGTCTGGTTGCGCTGAAGGCCATCAGTCCGAGGGATCTGGCGGGCGAGACATTCGTGATCGTTTCGCACACGGCTCCTGTCCTGCGTGCGGTCATCGACGACTATCTGAAGCAGTCCCGAAGCAACATTAAGCCCGCTCACGAGGCGGACCATCTCTCCATGGGAATATCCTTGATAGCGTCGACAGGTGGCGTGGGGCTGTTACCGGCGTACGCACAAAACTTTCTCCCCTCGTCTGTAACCAGTCGTCCTCTCAAGGGAAATGCGCCAACTGTCGAGCTAGTCCTCGGCTACAAGAAGTCGAACCAGTCTCCGATCCTGAAACTTTTACTTTCCAGATTGGACGAGTTGGTCGCGCGCGTCTCGAAGAGGGCGCACTGATACCTTCGAATGCGGCACCCTCAGATGGAAGGTGCCGCAAACAGCTCCCCGGTGCCGCATCGCTAAGAGAATTCAAGCATCTAATCCGTGTAACCCCTTGATGCCCGTTTGAATTCCATGCGGGAAATGAGGAATCCATGCCAGATCGTCCGCATCTCGCCAGCACTCCACTTTCTATTCTGGACCTGGCGCACCTGCGGCAGGGCGGGTCGGCTGAGGAAGCTTTCCACAACGCCCGCGCACTGGCCCAGCGCGCAGAATCCCAGGGCTACAAGCGATTCTGGCTGGCGGAACACCACAATATTTCCGGAGTCGCCTGCTCAGCGACGTCTGTTTTGATCGGTTACATTGCGAATGCAACCTCGACCATCCGCGTAGGTTCGGGCGGCATCATGCTGCCGAATCATGCGCCGCTGGCCATTGCGGAGCAGTTCGGCACGCTTGAATCGCTGTTTCCCGGCCGGATCGACCTGGGCCTCGGTCGCGCCCCGGGAGGTGATTGGGATGCGGCGCGGGCTCTTCGGGGCTCGGCGCCCGGTACGGGTGAGGATTTCCCAGCGCTTCTGGACGAATTGCGCCGGTATCTTGACGAGCCAAAACCTTCGCAGCGCGTGCATGCCTATCCTGGAGAAGGCACGAGGGTGCCCATCTGGCTGCTGGGCTCGAGTGACTTTAGCGCGCGACTGGCCGGACAACTCGGGTTGCCTTTTGCTTTCGCTGCTCATTTTCAGCCGGGACCTCTGTTGCCGGCACTGCACATCTATCGTTCTTCGTTTCGTCCCTCCCCAATTCTCGACCGGCCCTACGTGATGGTGGGAATCCCGATCCTGGTCGCAGACTCAGACGAACAAGCTCAGTTTCTAGCGACAACCCCAATCCAGATGTTTCTGAACTTGATCCGTGGTGTTCCCGGGCCGCTGCCGCCTCCTACAAAGAGCCTCGAGTGGACGCTCGAGGAGCGGCAGATGGTGACGGCTAAATTTGGAGCAGCGATTTTCGGCGCTCCCGAATCTGTTGCCGCGCGGCTGAATGCGTTCCTTGAGCAGACCCAGGCAGATGAGTTGATCGTGGTGACGAACACCTACCATTTCGAGGATCGGCTACGCTCCTATGAACTTCTCGCCAACCTCGCCAAGCAGGGAAGAGCAGAACCACAGATCGCTAGGACGGCCTAAGCGCAAGAAATTGCCTGGATGAGATGTGAGGAACCGGGGATTGAGGAATCGTATGAGACGAAAACGCTTAATTACTTTCATTGCAGTGATTCAGTCGCTCCTATGCCTGATACATCTTTTCCTTTATGAGACGTGGACATTTTCGCCCGCTGGGGGCCACAGCCACGGGCCGTTTTTGATCAAACTGGGGCTGGGTTTTTTGTCGGTGAGCTTTGTCACCGCCTCGCTTCTCGCCTATCGCTATACGAACGCTCCTCTGCGGGCGCTTTACCGGGCCGCAGCGGTTTGGATCGGCATGCTGACCTTCCTGTTTTTCGCCGCCGTTTTCTCGTGGATTATTTTTGGCGTTGCGCGACTCGCGGGGCACGAGGTGAACTTCCATCGGATGGTGGAATTGCTGTTCGCTGCCGCAGCAGTGGCAGGACTCTGCGGCGTTATCAACGCCAGCTGGACGCGCATCACGCGCACGACGGTGCGGCTCGCGAACCTGCCGCTATCTTGGCGCGGCAGAACCGCGGCGCTGATCAGCGAC
>Ga0210391_10001177_pt1 | contig 24322 bp, 20 predicted proteins | sample IncBWC12OmetaG_FD_160573 | JGI IMG/M metagenome (GOLD analysis project Ga0210391, IMG submission 160573) | Forest soil microbial communities from Barre Woods Harvard Forest LTER site, Petersham, Massachusetts, United States - Inc-BW-C-12-O ...
CTCGAACTGATTCCGCCGACCGCTCAAATCTACAACGTAGGCAAACGCTGCGGGAAAAAGAAAATTCGACAAGGCGAGATCAATAGCCTGATGGTTGCTCTTGCTGCGTTCGGATTGCGCGTTGTGCGGCTAAAGGGCGGCGATCCGCTCATTTTCGGACGCGCTGGTGAAGAGATCGAAGCACTTCGCGCCAATGCCATCCCCTTTGAGATTGTTCCCGGAGTCACCTCGGCTCTTGGCGCGGCCGCCGCGGCCGAGATTCCACTGACGCATCGTCGAGCTTCGTCGGCACTCGTATTCATCACCGCGCATCGTGCCTCTGAGAATCGCACTTCTAAGAATCGATCGTCCGTAGAAGACGGGTCCGAAAAAGAGACCGCCGATTGGAGCAAATTGGTGTCGAGCGGAGCTACGCTCGTGATTTATATGCCCGGACAAAACTACGCCGAGACCGCAAAAAGATTGACTGCAGCCGGATTGTCGAACCAGACGCCGTGCGCCGTCATCTCGCGCGCCTCCACGAAATATCAGCAAACGCACCGCACGACGGTGGGCAAGCTTCATCGCACGGCGCAACTCGCCGCACCGAGTCTGCTGGTTGTGGGCGAGGTCGTCGCTCTCGCCAATCCCGCGGCACATGCGGCCGAACAGCTGTTGCCGCAGCTTCCATCGCTGCCTTTTCGAGAGGTTCCATTCGCCAGCGCCGACTCTGGGAGCCAATAAGGAGCCATGACTATGCAAGACCAAAACAAGCCAGAAAAAGACAGGATCGCGGAAACACAATCGAATGCCGAGAACTGGAATCCGCAGCGAGTCCTGTCCTGGGCGTTTGAAACCTACGGCAACGAAGTCGCCATTTCTTCGGCATTTGGAGCCGAAGGTATGGTGCTGATTGACATGGCCTCGCGCGCGCGCAAGGATTTTCGCGTGTTCACGGTCGATACCGAATTTCTCTTTCCTGAGACCTACAACCTGATCGATAGGATCGAACAAAAGTACGAGATCAAAATAGAGAGGGTGTTCTCGTTGCATTCGCCCGAAGAGCAGGAGCGCATTCACGGTGCGGCGCTCTGGGCAAGCGATCCCGACCGGTGCTGCAACCTGCGGAAGGTTGAACCGCTCCGCCGCAAGCTCGGAACGCTACGCGCGTGGGTCACCAGCATTCGCCGCGACCAAACCTCATTTCGCAAAGATGCCCGCAAAATCGAGTGGGATGAGAAATTTGGTTTGGTAAAGGTGAACCCCATCGCCGACTGGAGCTCGAAACAAGTTTGGCGCTATCTCGTCGAGCACGGAGTGCCTTACAACTCCCTTCACGATCAAAATTATCCGAGCATCGGTTGCACGCATTGCACGCGCGCCATCCGTCCGGGCGAAGATCCGAGAGCGGGCCGCTGGCCGGGCACGGCGAAAACCGAGTGCGGTCTGCACGTCATCGGTCCATTAATGCCACTGCCGGGAGCGGACGCGTAGACAGTTCCTCAGGGTCGAGTTGCTTTCCTCGCTTGGATCATCCTTAAGATGTCGGCCTTGGATATGCGTTTCCACCGCAGCTGCACCAATTCCCGTGGCTGAGATGCGCGCGAGACAGCCGCCTCAGCATTGCTGACGAAGTTTGTATCCTGAACGAGATAGAGCATACCTGGCGGGCCGCCCCGGGACGTCTGGGGGCGGCTGCTGGCCGCCGTTGGGACTTCCTCCGCTGCCACAACCCGCCAGCAAAGAAGAAAGAAGAATGTTGGGCACCCATGCATGACGTACCATAATCGACACCGTACCAGCTCCAATGGAATTGCCGGACGCGGCAGTATAACAACAAGAGGAGTAACTGCGGAGCCACAAAGCGGACAGTTAACACAGGTGTCCGAACTTATTATTCACTTTAATCAGGCTGAAAGGGACTATGATCCTGCCCCAAAACGATAAAGCCGGCTACAACCGCTTCCTCCTTCTCGTCGCGGGACTGGGAGGCTTGCTCTATGGCGTCGATGTCGGCATTATCGCGGGGGCGTTGCCATATCTCGAAGCAACCTCCGGTTTCACTGGAGGCCAGCTTTCCACCGTAGTCGCAGCCGTTCTGCTCGGCAGCGTCATCTCCACACTCTTCGCCGGACTGCTGGCCGACTGGATGGGCCGCCGCACTCTCATGGCGCTCAGCGGCGTGCTGTTCGTCATCAGCATCCCCATGATCGCGCTCTCGCAAGGCTACGGCTCGCTCGTTTTCGGCCGCCTGTTGCAGGGAGTCAGCGGCGGCCTCATCGGCGTTGTAATCCCGCTCTATCTCGCCGAATGCCTCACCGCCTCCGACCGCGGCAAAGGCACTGGGATTTTTCAATGGTTGCTGACGCTCGGCCTCGTCGTTGCCGCCGGGTTGGGCCTTTATTTCAGTTTTCGCGTCGGTCAGGTAGCCAAACTCGGTGACACCGCCAAACTCCTCGCCTTCAAAAATACCGCCTGGCGCAGCATCTTCTGGGTCTCACTGCCACCTGGTATTCTTTTCGTGATTGGCAGCCTCATGGTCGCCGAATCGCCGCGCTGGTTGCTGCGTCGCGGCAAAAAGGATGCCGCGTCTGCCGCGCTCCTTCGCTCTCGCACCCCTGCTCAGGCCGGTCCTGAGTTCCAGGAAATGGAGAAAGTTCTCGCTGCGGAGAAGACAAGCGTGGCTTCCGCGAGGCGGGGAGCCAGCGAATCCCTCCTCCGCCGCAAATATGTAATACCCTTCATCCTGGCCTGCATTATTCTTGCCTGCAATCAGGCGACCGGCATCAATTCCATCATCGGCTACAATGCCAACATCCTCCTGCAAGGCGGTCTCTCCGACTTCGCTGCGCACTCGGCCTATCTCTTCTTTCAAATCATCAACTTTCTCGTGACGCTTGGCGGCGTCCTGCTGGTTGATCGTAAGGGCCGCAAATTTCTTCTCTCCGTCGGCACGGGAGGCATCATCCTCTCGCTCATCTGCACCGGCGTTCTTTTTCTCGGCCACGAGAAACAACGTGTCGATAGCAAAGCCGCGATCCAATCCCGCGTCACCGCCGACCAGACATTTACTCTTAATTACACGCCGGAAATTGCCGATCAACTCCTGCGCGAAAGCGGTAATCCGCCCACCGGTCGCTCCACCTCGCTGGTCGTCATTTATTCCTACGGCGACTTTCATGCCACCAGCCAGGTCGTTCGCTCCAACGACACCGCCACCAAGCCCATCGAACTCACACGCGATGCCTGCATTCCTTCCAACAAGGTGATCGCGTTTTTCTCCAACCCCTTCGGCGACCTCGACGCCGCCCGTATCGCACCGCTGAAAATCGAAAACGCCCTCATCAGCCCGGTGCCCAGCCCGGGCAACGGATGGACCATCGCCATCACCCTCTTCGTCTTTATGGCCTTTTACGCCGTCGGGCCGGGAGTCTGCGTGTGGCTGGCGCTTTCCGAGTTGATGCCGACTCGCATTCGCTCCAACGGCATGAGCATCGCCCTTTTGATTAACCAGGCGGTTTCGACCGGCATTGCTGCCATGTTTCTGCCGACCGTCGGCAAGTATGGCTACTCGACCATGTTTTTCGGCTTTGCCGGATGCACAGTGGTCTACTTCATCACCGCGACTGTCTTTCTGCCCGAAACCAAAGGGAAAACGCTGGAAGAAATCGAAGCGCACTTTGAGGGAGCAGCGCTTCCGGCGAGCTCGCGTTAGCCTGCGCGATCTTCAGAACTGAGAAATCGCCACAATCGATCACACCGCTAGAACGTTCCAATCCCATGTATATGTGACCTTGATCACAGACCCTCCCTCCCCAATGCCCGCGGGCCGGTAGTGGTAAAGCAAGAGGGGATAACCGCGGGTTTTAGGCTCTGCGCTCCTTAGTAGGCAATTGCGAGGTAGCGGGTTGCAGGTAAGATTTGAACTAGCGGAGTCGTTGCGTGGTTGGCCCCAGGGATCTTCTAAGAATTCGCGATCTGGCAGTAACGTACAGCGCTGACGAAGCCGTTCCCATTCGCGCGGTGGATGGCGTCAGCCTTGAGATTTGCGCCGAAGAGATCGTCGGGATCCTGGGCGAGTCAGGTTGTGGCAAGAGTACATTGGCTGGCGCGCTGCTGCAGTTGCTAGCGCCGCGGGCGAAGTGCGAGGGCGAGATTCTATTCCGCGGCCGCGACTTGCTGAATTTATCCGCGGCGGAATTGCGCTCGCTCCGAGGCCGAGATATTGCGCTGATCCCGCAAGACCCGGCTCTGTCGCTTAATCCGTTGATGACGGCAGGTTCGCTGATCGGCGAGGTGTTGCGGGCGCATTTGCGGCTCGGTGCTGGACAGCGTCGCGAGCGAGTGATGGAGTTGTTGCGCGAGGTTGGCTTCGATCGTCCGGAACAGATCTATTCCGCCTATCCGCATCAACTTAGCGGCGGGCAGCGCCAGCGGATCGCGATTGCCCAAGCGGTGGCGTGCAGGCCGGCTCTTCTCGTGGCCGATGAACCTACCAGCAAACTCGACGCGACCTTGCAAAGCGATGTCGTCGAGTTACTGTCCGAGATCAGGCAACAGCATGGCACGACGATTCTAATCATCAGCCACGACCCGGCGTTCTTTGCCGGATTTGCCGATCGTATCGCCGTGATGTATGCCGGCCGCATTGTCGAAGTTGGGAAGAGCGTCGAAATCCTTGGGCGGCCGCTGCATCCATATACCCAGGCTCTGATGAGGATCGCGACATCTTCGGTGGTGAGCGGCGCCAGAGCCGATGTGAGGCTTCCCGCGATCGCAGGCGAGTCGCCCAACCCAGGCAGCATCCTGGAAGGTTGCCGCTTTGAGCCGCGTTGCGCTGAGCGGATGCAAGTTTGTTCGCAACGCTATCCGCAAGCGTTCTTGCCCGAACCCACGCGACCTGTGAATTGCTTCAAGTATGGGGAGTAACTTGCCGAACATGCCGACTCACTCGCCGACTTATTCATCCATGGGAGGCTCGTCGGAGAGTCTGCTGCGAGTTACGGGCCTGTGTAAGAGATATACCCGCGGCAGTCTATGGCGCAAGCGAGTGGCGGTCGCGGCTGTAATCTCTGCTGATCTCGAGATTTCGCGTGGGCAAACTTTGGCGCTGGTCGGAGAGTCGGGGTCGGGAAAGTCCACTGTGGCGCGATGCGTGGCGCGCATCGAAAGGCCGGATGCTGGTCAAATCCTGATGCAGGGAACCGACATCGCGCAGCTCGCTGTGGCCGCATTGCTGCCTTTCCGATGCCGGATGCAAATGGTCTTCCAGGATGCAGTTACTTCGATGAACCCACGCTTCTCGGCGCTCGAAGTAATCGAGGAGCCCATGCGAATTCGTCGAGAAACCACTGACGATCGTCGCGATCGCGCCCGCGCCCTGATGATCGAAGTGGGGCTCTCTCCGGATTGGATGCATCGTTCGATCTCTAATTTCAGCGGCGGCCAACGCCAGAGGATCGCGCTGGCGCGGGCGCTAACCATGCGTCCGCAATTACTCGTGCTGGATGAGGCCCTCACCGGTCTCGATGTTTCCACCCAAGCGCAAATTGCCAACCTGCTGATCGATTTGCAAGCCGCGCACCAGTTGACCTATCTTCTGATCTCGCACGATCTGGCGTTGGTAGCGCGGTTGGCGGACTTGATCGGCGTTATGGCCGAGGGTCGCATCGTAGAAGCTGGCCCCGCGCAGCAGATAGTCTCTGACCCCAAGCATCCGGCAACAAAGAAACTCTTAGCCTCGGCGGAAGCGGCGGCAGCGAAGCTCACCCGCATAACCGGAGCGTCGTTGTGAGTTATATCCTCCGCAGAGTGTTCCGCGCAATTCTCTTATCGTTGGCAGTGTCGGCGCTCTGCTTCCTTTTCACCGAAATGGCGCCGGGAAGTTTTTTCGACGAGATGCGGCTCAACCCGCAGATTTCGCCAGAAACGATCTTGGCACTACGCTCCAGCTACGGATTGGATCAACCGCTCGCGGTGAGATACGCGCGCTGGGTTAAAGCTGCCCTGCATGCTGATCTGGGTTATTCCATCGCTTATAACATGCCAGTGAGACCGTTGTTATGGAGCCGCGCGAAAAACACGTTGCTCCTTACCATCTCCGCGCTCGCACTTACGTGGTTGATCTCTGTGCCGCTCGGAGTATGGGCCGCCAATCGCCGCGGCGGATTGGTGGACAAGGCGGTTGCTCTCGGCAGTTCATTCGTCATTTCGGTTCCAGAATTGGTGATTGCCGTAGCCCTGCTTGCGCTCGTGGTACGTTGGCGAATCCTGCCTGTCGGTGGAATGATGTCGGCCGACTCTGATGCATTTTCCACGCTCGCGAAAGTGCAGGATCTCGCGCGACATCTGGCGCTGCCCGTTCTCATTTTGGCGCTATGTGAAATGGCCATCATCGTCAGGCACGTTCGCGCTAGCGTACTGGAGGTGTTAGGCGCCACCTATGTGCAAGCCGCCCGCGGATTGGGCGTGAGCCAGGGCCGATTACTTTTTCGCCACGTGCTGCCGGTCGCGGCGAATCCCGCCATTTCGCTGCTCGGTTTCTCTCTTGCTGGCCTGCTCAGCGGATCGCTGATCGTCGAAGTGGTTTGCGGCTGGCCCGGCTTGGGTCCGCTGATTCTTGAGGCGACCTTATCTCGTGATTTATATCTCGTCATCGGCGGAATCATGTTCTCGGCGCTGTTTATGATCGGCGGGAATCTGGTCGCCGACATCATGCTCATGGCCGTGGATCCGCGCATTCGGAAGGAAGGAGCGGATGCGCGCTAAGGTCCTCGTCGTGATCGCTCTGCTGTTTGGCTTGCATCTGGCGCTGCTGCTGGCGGGCTTTGTCGCGCCCTACGATCCCACTGCCCAGAACCGCGAGCTATCCTATTCTCCGCCCACTCGGTTGCACTTTAAGGATGGGTCTGGGTTTCACCTCCGCCCATTTGTTTACGCATCGACGGTGGTGATGGAAGGTGACCAGGCAGGGAGTTATCAAGAGGATCGCAACCACCAGTATTCTCTCCGCTGGTTCGAGACGGGTCCAAGTTATAAGTTGTTCGGTATCTATGAGTTGACTGTGCACTTATTCGAAGTAAATGAACCGGGAAGGATATTTCTCCTTGGAACCGACGCCTACGGTCGTGACGAATTCTCGCGCGTTCTCTTTGGCGGACAGCTTTCCGTATCCGCAGGAATCGTCGCGACCTTGATCACACTTCTCGCCGGTAGCATCGTCGGCATCATCGCGGGATATTACGGAGGCTGGGTTGATGAGTTGCTGATGGGCGTGAACGAGTTGTTTCTCTCGCTCCCATGGCTTTATTTCCTGCTGGGGGTGCGCGCCTTCTTGCCGCTACATCTGAGCACGCTCCGCACATTTTTTCTATTGACCGGCGTGATCGGATTGATAGGCTGGGCCCGCCCGGCGCGGTTGTTGCGAGGAGTGGTGCTCAGTTCGCGAAACCGAAACTACGTTCTTGCCGCGCGTGGCTTCGGTGCGACCGATTCCTATCTTCTTAGGCGTCACATTCTGCCCGAACTGTTTGGCTTACTCCTCACTCAGGCTGCATTACTGGTTCCGCGTTACATTGCCGCCGAAGCTACGCTCTCCTTCTTTGGCCTTGGAGTTAATGAGCCCGCGGCGAGCTGGGGAAATATGCTCAGCGCTTTGCAGCAATACAGTGTCTTAGTTTCCTATGGATGGCTTCTCGCTCCGGCGGGCGCTCTGGTAGTTACTTCCGTACTCTATAGTTCTCTCGCTGAAGTGTTTCATTCCCGGTTAAAATCTCATACAACCTAGAAAATCGTTCTGTGGGGTAAGGGGTCTTTAATGAAGCTGATCCATCTCGCCCTATACGTGTGCCTGCTCGCGGGCGCATGCTTTGCTGCCGCGCCCGCTCCCGAAGCGGCTAAACCGGGCGAAGAACTTGCACGCATGGCTGGCGTCACCGGTCGCTTTGGCGGGGGCTTGACCATCGGGCAGCGCTCTGAGCCGAAGACGCTCAATCCGGTTACCGCGACCGACGCTATTTCACGCGAGGTAATCGGGCGGCTCATGGGCGATCTCATCGAGATCAACCGCGCGTCGCAACTCACTGAACCGGCGCTCGCAAAGTCGTGGAAGATCTCTGCTGATGGCCGAACGTTTACTCTTCAACTCCGTAAGGGCATTCGTTTCTCAGATGGGCATCCTTTTGATGCCGACGATGTTGTGTTTTCGTTCAACGTTTACATGGACGAGGCAGTAGATTCGCCGCAGCGCGACTTGCTGATTATCGACGGCAAGCCCATTCTCGTGAGCAAACTCGACCAGTACACGGTGCGCTTTGTGTTGCCGCGTCCTTATGCGGCTGCCGAAAGAATATTTGATGGACTGGGAATGCTTCCGAAGCATTTGCTCGAAAAGCCTTACCGGGAAGGCCATTTCGCGCAGGTGTGGTCGCTGAATGTGCCACCCAGCGAAATCGCAGGGTTAGGTCCTTTCCGGCTCAAGCAATATGTGCCTGGCCAGCGCGTCGTCTTAGAACGCAACCCTTATTACTGGAAGGTGGATCGCGAGAATCAGCGCCTGCCTTACCTCGATGAGCTCGTATTCCTGTTTGTGGGCACGGAGGATGCGCAAGTCATGCGCTTCGAGGCGGGGGAAACGGACATGGTGAGCCACCTCAGTTCAGAGAACTACAACTTGCTGGCGCGCGAAAAGTCGCGCATCGGTTCGCAGTTAGCCGATATGGGGCCCGGCCTCGAATATAACTTTCTGTTGTTGAATCTAAACGATCTTGGCGGGAAAAAGCTCGATGAAGTTGCTACGAAACAGGCATGGTTCCGCGATTTGAAATTTCGCCAGGCAATCAATGCTGCGGTCGATCGTCAATCGATCGTGCGCCTTGTCTACGGGTCGCGCGGGGCGGCCCTATGGGGCAATGTTGGGCCGGGAAATAGGTTGTGGATCAATCAGGCTCTTCCGCATCCGACACAGTCGGTCGAAACTGCGCGCCAGTTGCTGAAATCAGCAGGGTATTCGTGGAATTCCGCCGGGCAGTTACAGGATTCCACGGGGCGGCTTGTTGCATTCTCGATCATCACCAGTTCGTCGAACAGTCAACGCATGAAGATGGCAACCTTGCTGCAGGACGACCTTTCGCACCTCGGCATGCAGGTGCACGTGGTTCCCCTGGAATTTCGCGCCATGATCGACCGCGTATTTCAGAGTTTCGATTATGATGCCGCGATCATGGGATTGGGCGGCGGCGATGCCGACCCTAATCCGGAGATGAATGTCTGGACCTTCAACGGGACTTCGCATCTATGGCACATGGGCGAAACGCAGCCCGCAACCGGGTGGGAGCGGGAACTCGACCAACTGATGCAGCAACAGATGGTCACGCTCGATTATGCCAAGCGCAAGCAGCTTTACGATCGCGCGCAGCAGTTGATCGCTGAAAATCTGCCTTTTATTTTTCTGGGAACGCCAAACCTACTCGCTGGGGCGACCGCGCGGGTTGGCAATTTTCATCCCGCGGTGCTCGACCCTTACACCCTGTGGAATGCCGACGAACTGTACGTTCGCGGTTCGGCACCGGAGAACGCGGGAGTTCGATGACCGGAACCGCAACAGGCCGGCAAAAGGAGAAGGCCGATGGCTCCGAGCGGACTAGTTCTTCTTCGCCTCGTTCCGCGCTGCTCCAGGCCTCAGACGAGAAGCTGATCGGCCGCTGCCTGCAAGGCGATCAGGAGGCTTGGTCAGCCTTGATCGATAAATATAAGAACCTCATTTATTCAATTCCAATCAAGCTCGGCATGCATCAGGATGCGGGCGACATTTTTCAGTCTGTTTGTGTCGACTTGCTTTCGGAGTTGCCGCGCCTTCGTGAACATCGCGCCTTGCCGAAGTGGTTGATGCAAACCTGCTATCACACGTGTCTTCGCCACCAGCGTGCGGCGTCGAGGTTAGTTGAACTTCCGGAGGATGCCAATGGCGGCAGTCAGCTTCCCACGACGAATGCCGACGATTTGCCCGAGCATCTTCTGCTGCAACTCGAGCAAGAGCAAGTGTTGCGCGATGCGATCTCGCGGCTGCCGGAAAAGTGTGAGCGTATGGTGCGCTTGCTCTTTTTCGAATTCCCGCCGCAACCTTACGAAAATGTGGCCGAGAAATTGGGCATGGCTACAGGCTCGATCGGCGCCATCCGCGGCCGTTGCCTGGCCCATCTCAAGAAACAGCTGGAAAAGCGGGGCTTTTTTTCATGAGCGTCCAGGCCGTTCAAAAAACCGAAGCCGACGGAATGATCGAGCGCTTGCTCGCGCTCGACAATGCGGCGGGACGCGTGGAGTTGGTCAGGCAAAACCCCACCGCAGCCTGGGCTGAAATCGTGAACACGCTCACGGAAAAAGTCTGGCTGGAAGTTCGCATCGACACCAAGAACGCCAAGCGATTAGCCGATGCAGCGCTGGATGTTGCGCAGACTCTTGCTGATTCGAGTCTGGTTGCCCGCAGCTTGCGCGCGAAGGCGAACGCCCTCTACGCGCTCGACGAGCACGTTGAGGCCGTCCATTTTCATCAGCAGGCGACTGCTCTATTCGAGCAAACTGGCGAACAGACCGAACTGGCGCGGACTTTGAGCGGATCGATCCAGCCGCTGTTATTGCTCGGGCGCTACGATGAAGCCCTCTCCGCTGGCGAGCGAGCGGGCGCGATTTTTCGGCAACAGGGAAACACTCGGCGGCTGGCTCGGGTCGAAATCAATCTTGGCAACATCTATCACCGGCAAGATCGTTTCACTGAAGCGCTGGCATTTTACGAGCGCGCGTATGAGCAGATGCTGGCCCACGACGATGCCGAGGGACTGGCCGCGGTTCTCAGCAACCTATCGCTTTGCCACATCAGCCTCAACGATTTTCCCAAGGCATTGGAACTGCACCGGGCGGCGCGCCGGCATTGTGAGCAGAAGAACATGCCGATCCTGGTCGCGTATGCCGACTACAACATCGCCTACTTATATTTCTTGCGCGGGGAATATGGGCGCTCCATTCAAATGCTTCGGGATGCGTCGGTCAGCGCGAAGAAAGCCAATGACGCCTACCAGCTTGCGCTCTGCAATCTTGATCTTTCTGAAATCTATCTCGAACTCAATCTAAGTGCCGAGGCCGGAGAACTCGGTCGCGCGGCGAATGAGGCCTTCCACGACCTGGGGTTTGGTTATGAAGCGGCGAAAGCGCTGGGGTTTGCCGCCATTGCCGCCAGCCGCCAGGGACAGGCGTTTGAGGCGGTTAAATTATTCGCGCGAGCAAAAGAAATGTTTGTTCGCGATCAGAACCAGGTGTGGCCATCGCTGCTCGACCTGTATGAAGCGCTGGTGCTTTTCAGGGAGGGGCGCTTGTTTGAGGCGCGGCGGCTTTGCGCGTCTGCCCACGAATTCTTTCGAACCTCGTCAATGCGCGGGAAAGCCGTGCTGGCCGATCTATTGTTGGCGCGTATCGCCATGCGTCTGGCGGATAGCGGCCTGGCAAAGCAGCACTGCCTGGCCGCGCTAAAAGACCTGTCCGCTTTCGACTCGCCGACGCTGTTGTATCAGGCCGAATTTCTGCTGGGCGAGGTAGAACGAGTAACCGGAAACGAAGATGCGGCCTACGAATCCTATTGCCGTGCGCGGGCCGCTGTCGAGCGCCTGCGCAGCAGCCTGCGCGGAGAAGAGCTGAAGATCGCGTTCTTCGAAAACAAGCTTGAGGTTTATGAAAGCCTGGTCGACATTTGCCTGCGCCGCCAGAACAGTTTCGAAGAGGCGTTTGCCTATATCGAGCAAGCCAAATCGCGCACGCTCATCGATCTCCTGAATCAGCCCGTGCACGTTGCAACCGCTGCCGATCCTGGGCAGAGCGACCTGGTGCGTTCGATCCGCAACCTGCGCGAAGAGCTGAACTGGTACTACAACTTGATCGAGCGCGAACAACTGCGGCCGGAAGAGCGATCGCAAGAACGAGTGCAGCAGCTCGAACAACAGGCCCGATCGCGCGAGTCAGACTTAATGCGGGCGATGAAAGAAGCGACCGTTGCGGAGGCCAATGAAGCTGGCCTGCAAGTTCCGACCAGCATGTCACTGGAGGAGATCAGGTCGGTACTTCCCGCGGATACGGCGTTGATCGAGTTTTTCTGCGCACACGATCGCAATATTGCGTGCGTCGTGACTCGTGACAAACTCCACATCTGCCCGGTGACTGTCCAGTCGCGCATTCAAAAGCTATTGCAATTCCTACAGTTTCAGATGGCGAAATTTCGTCTCGATCCGCAGTATGTCTCCACCTTCAGCCAGCCGCTGCTCGCGTCGACCGTGGCGCATCTCAAAAGCCTTTATCAGGAGTTGGTCGCACCTATCCGCCACTTACTCGATGCGCGCCACCTGGTGTTTGTGCAGCACGGACTGCTTCATTACGTTCCATTCCACGCCCTCCACGACGGCCATTCGTATTTGATCGATCAGTTCGCTATCTCCTATGCGCCGAGCGCCAGCATTTACGCGCACTGCCAAACCAAAGCCGCCAACACGACCGGTGATGCTCTAATCCTCGGGGTGCCCGATGCGCGCACGCCCGCGATCGGCGCCGAGGTCAATTCCCTCGCGGTGATGTTGCCAAACTCCAGGCTGTTTCTGGGCGAGGACGCGACCGAGGGCGTGCTCCGCACCTACGGGCCGCGAAGTAAGTCGGTGCATATCGCGACGCACGGATACTTTCGCCAGGATAATCCGATGTTTTCATCGATTCGTCTGGGAACTTCGCACCTTAGCTTGTACGACATGGCCCATCTGCAACTGCCGGTTGACATGGTCGTGCTGAGCGGATGCGCCACGGGATTGAATGTAGTAACTCCCGGCGACGAACTAATGGGCTTGGTGCGCGGCCTTCTGCAAGCGGGAGCGAAATCCCTTGTTCTCAGCCTTTGGGACGTGCACGACGACAGCACCAAAGAATTCATGATCGAGTTTTACAGTCGCCTGCAAGCCGGGCTTTCGAAGGCCGAGGCGATGCAGGCCGCCTGTATAGGCCTGCGCGAGCGCCGCCCCCACCCCTATCATTGGGCTCCTTTCCTATTGATAGGGAAGGAGTAAGCAGTGATTCAGCTTTTTTTGCGGCAGAGTGTATTTCTTGAGCTGGTCAAGTCTCTTTTGTAGTGAGACAAAGACCGGCTGAGTCAGTTGGATCTGGTCTCAAATCCCCCGAGGTAAATAAGGACAACAATGCATTTCTCGGAACAATCCTTGGTTGATTTTGTTAGAGGAATCAACGGCGCCGAACTTAGAGGCGACATCGGGGCACATCTCGCCACCGGCTGTTCGAAATGCAAGACGGACCGTGACGCTTGGCGCCGCGTAAGCGGCTTGGCAATCGCTGAAGAAACTTACACCCCACCGGAGAATCTGGTTCGCCTGGTGAAGTTAGGTTTTGCTGGAAAAGCTGCTCAGCAGCCGAGCCAATGGACGCTAGCGAATCTGGTGTTCGACAGCTTTGCGCAGCCGCTGCCGGCGGGAGTCCGGAGCGGTGCACTGAGAGTTTGGCAGGTCATCTACGAAGCGGAAGGTTTGACCGTGGACTTGCATTTTGGGCGCCGCGCCGAGTCGAAAGCGATGCACATAGTCGGCCAGGTGTTTGACAAACAAGCGGTAGGGGCCTTGCAGGACAACGCGAGCGTTGAGTTGTCGACGGAGCACGAACAACTGGTCGCAACCGCCCCGGTCACCGGACTGGGCGAGTTTCATCTTGAATTCGAAGCAAAAGATCATCTCTGGTTGGAAGTTAAGGCGGTGGGCCGCAATACCGTGCGGATTCCGCTGACCAACCCGAGATAAAGGTAACCACTATGACTTACCAAAGATATCAACCGAGGTTACTGCTGAGAGAGTACCGGTGTAAGTGGAAGATATCAACGTTGCATTCTAAACTTGCAATTGGGGATGGTGTTCAAATGGGGAAAACAATGGGTGAAGTAAAGTCGTATCTGGGTCGTCGTCGCGCGGGGATCGCGGCAAGCCTGCTGTTACTGGTAGTTACCGCTTTCTGCGCGCCGTCAGCGGAGGCGCAAACTCGCCTGATCGTGCGCGACTCGCTGGGACTTCCGGGTCTGAACCTGACTTGTTTATTGACCGGCTGTAAGGTCGTCGAAGGTCTTGGGGACCCCAATGGACAGCTGTTCCTGGTGACTTTCCCCGCCATTCTGGCGCCGGTCACCGACCTGCTCAAGCTCAATCTTGACCTCGGCATCCTCGATGTGGAAGTGGATCAGGTCGTGACCGCGCCGCAACCGGAAGCCACCTCCACTGCTTCGTATTTGACGGATGAGACACCTACGTCTTACTACGGCGCGACGGTTTGGCAGGGTTATCTCGTGCAACCCGCGAATCAGTTGGTGCGCACGGCCCAAACTCAGTCGACCTTTAACGTGGCAGGCGCTGGAACGAAAGTTGCAGATATTGACACTGGCGTCGATCCCACCAACCCGGTTCTGCAAAGTGTTCTGGTTGACGGCTACGACTTCACAACCAACACCAGCGGCGGTTCGGAAATGACCGGCGCTCCGGCCGCCCCCAATATGAGCCAGGCGCAACCCGCAACGCTGGAGCAACGGACAGTCGCGGTGCTTGATCAGCGCACCGTCGCCGTCCTCGATGGTACCTCGTACTCAGACTTTGGACATGGAACCATGACCGCCGGCATCATACACCTGGTCGCGCCCGAGGCCAAGATTATGCCGCTCAAGGCGTTCACCGCGGACGGGGCCGCGTATGACTCCAACATTCTGCGCGCCATCTACTATGCCGTCGCCAATGGCGCCAATGTAATGAACATGAGCTTCAATTACACGAGTTACTCGTCAGAACTCGCGACTGCTATCAAGTATGCGAACAGCAAGGGTGTGATTTCCGTGGCGTCCGCTGGAAACAACAGCGAGAACACAATGGTTTATCCGGGCGGACTCCCTGGAGTTATCGACGTCGCGTCGACTTCGAATACCGATGTCCAGTCCACGTTTACCAATTACGGTGTGCCCCCAGTGTTCATGGCTGCGCCGGGAGAAGGCGTGGTCACGACTTATCCGTGGGGGACTTGGGCCGCGGGATGGGGAACGTCATTCAGCACGCCATTCGTGGCCGGAACGGCTGCCCTGATGATGGGCGCGAACAGTAACTGCCCGAGCTCGATGGTTCCGATGGGCTTAGCCAACGCTGACTACATCGGCAACCTCAATTTGGGACACGGGCGGTTGGATACGTACCAGGCGCTTCAGGCGTGCCATCTGTTATAGAAGCAAGTGTGAGCGAGCGAGCGGAAGACACTATGGCGGGAACTGCAAACCCGGTCGTCGATGTTTCCGGGCTGGTGCTTCGCATCAAGGAACTGGAAGAGCAGCAGCTTGCTTTTCGCAATTCTCTGGTTTGCGCTTTTAACCAGATGCTCGACCTGAAAGACATCAACACCGGCGTACACAGCACGCGCCTGGCGGAATGGGCGCTGCGCGTGGCGCGCAAGATGGAGATGCCGGAAGAGCGGCTCTATCAGGTCGAAGTCGCAGCTCTGCTCCATGATGTCGGAAAGATTGGCGTGCCTGATGCCATTCTAAAAAAAGCGGGTCCGCTTACACTCGAAGAACGCGCACTGATCAATCGCCATCCGGAATACAGCTGGTCGATCCTGCGCCTGTTCCCAGGGCTCGAAGAGGCCAGCCTCTACGCCTTACATCATCACGAGAGTATTGATGGGACGGGCTATCCGGCGGGACTGAAAGGCAGCGACATTCCGTTGGTTTCGCGAATCATCTGCGTTATCGATGCCTTCGACGCGATGGTTTCGAATCGCTGCTACAGGCAAGGCCTGCCGCATCCGGAAGCCATCGCGCGCCTGATCCGCAGCCGTGGAACCCAGTTTGACTCTGAGGTGTTGCAGGCATTTATTCCGATTGCCGAGCAGGAAGCGGCGGATGTGTTTGCGGCGGCGGGAACGAGTATGTCGGCGGTGCTCTAACGGGACCAGGCGGACCTTCTCTCGGTCAAGTCTTACGCTCGGTTAACTCTTAGTTACTTTCCAGAGTGCAAATCTTCGCTGGCCGCGGCTCGGCGCATCCCGGGGCTCTTGCTCTTGCCGATTGCGCGCAATAAGGCTGCAATGAGAGCGGGGCCGCGCAGCCGAAGTTCTTCCTGATGGTGCCAGGAAAGCTCGCGCAATACGTTTTCGCCTTTCTTGGTTAAGGAAAGCCATACCTCACGGCGATCCTCCTTCATACGATGGCGGCGGACGTAGCCGCCGGCGGCGAGCCGGTTCACCAGTTCAACCGTACTGTGATGTTGAATCTGAAGGCGATCGGCGAGATCTCTTATTCGTGGTCGCGTTCTGCCTGGCAGTCCTTTCAAAGCGAGCATGAGTTGGTGCTGGCGCGGCTCGATCCCGGCCACGCGCGCAGCTTGCTCGCTGAAATGAACAAAGCAGCGGATCTGGTAGCGCAGCTCTGCCAGCGATTGGTAGTCAGCCTGAGTGACAGAGCGTTTCATGAGAATAGTATATCGTAATACGATATAATATTTTTGTGAAAACAAAATTCCCAAATAGCGCCGCAGCAGAAGGCAAACTGCGTCCCAATCGCAATGAAGAATTGGGAGACTTCACAACCACGTGGCGAGTGATACCCATATCATTCCTCGCAATCACGATCGGAGCGATCTGCGCGTTTGTCGCGCTCGCCTTGCTCCGGTTGATCGGTTTATTCACCAACCTGTTCTATTTTGGCCGGTGGAATACCGCGCTGGTTTCTCCTGCTGGCAATCATCTTGGCGTCTACAGCCTCTTCATCCCTATCGGCGGGGCGCTGATCGTCGGCGTCATGGCGCGCTACGGTTCGGAGCGCATACGAGGTCACGGCATCCCCGAGGCGATCGAGTCGATTCTGCTCAACGGCAGTCGTATTGAACCGAAAGTCGCGCTTCTCAAACCACTCTCGGCGGCGATCTCGATTGGTTCCGGAGGACCGTTCGGAGCCGAGGGTCCGATCATCATGACCGGAGGCGCGGTCGGCTCGCTGATCGCCCAGTTGTTTCATCTCACGAGCGCCGAGCGCAAGACCCTTCTCGTGGCGGGCGCGGCGGGAGGTATGTCCGCAACCTTCGCGGCGCCCGTGGCCGCGGTGCTGCTGGCAGTCGAGTTGCTGCTTTTCGAATGGAAACCGCGCAGTCTGATTCCGGTGGCGTTGGCGAGTGCGATGGCTGCGGTGGTACGTAGGTATATCCTGGGGTTCGGGCCACTGTTTCCTGTGCCCGATCATCCATTATTCATAGGACCAAAAGCCCTGCTGGGCTGCGCTCTCGTGGGTCTTCTGGCGGGGGTTCTATCGGCGCTGCTCACAGTATCGGTATACGCGGCCGAGGATGCTTTCCAGCGGCTGAAAATCCACTGGATGTGGTGGCCGGCGATCGGCGGTCTCGCGATTGGGTTGGGAGGTCTGGTCTTCCCGCAAGCACTCGGCGTCGGTTACGACACGATTGGCGCATTACTGCAGGGAAGCGTCACCACGAAAGTGATTCTCGGGGTGCTGCTCGTCAAATGGTTTATCTGGTCGGTATCGCTTGGCTCCGGCACATCGGGCGGCGTTCTCGCCCCGCTGCTAATGATGGGCGGCGCGCTCGGCGGACTCGAAGCGATGTTTCTTCCGCATGAGGGAGCGGGCTTCTGGCCGCTGATCAGCATGGGGGCGATTCTTGGCGGCACGATGCGCTCTCCCTTCACCAGCATTGTTTTTGCTTTTGAGCTGACGCACGACGCCAACGTGTTTTTGCCCTTGCTGGTGAGTAGCGTCATCGCACACGGTTTCACGGTCTTGACGCTGAAGAGGTCCATCTTGACCGAGAAGGTTGCCCGGCGCGGCTTCCATCTCAGCCGCGAATATGCCGTCGATCCGCTGGAAATTCTTTTCGTGCGCGAGGTCATGCGCACCAAGGTTGCGGTCTTGCCGGCCGCGAGTACGCTTGGCGAAATATGGAATTCGTTGCGTGTGGATCACCGCCAGGAGCAACGGTTGCTACCGGTCGTCGATGCCGAACAACGTCTGGTTGGAGTGGTGACGCGCGGAGATCTCAATCAGCGTATGGAACAAAATGGCGAGGCTGCGCTCGAGCGGCCGCTCGGTGATCTGGTGCGCGCGAGCACGGTCCAGGCACATCCGGACGAACCGCTGCGGCTCGTCGTCTATCGTATGGTGGAAAAAAGTTGCACGCGAATGCCGGTGGTGGAGCGCGGAACGAGAAAGTTTCTAGGGTTGGTATCGATCAATGATTTGCTGAAAGCGCGGTCCAGGCATCTGGAAGAAGAAAGCCGCCGGGAGCGAAGTTTGAAGTTTGAGTGGTTTGTGCCGGAACCAGGTGTAAAGCGGCGGCCTGCGTGACCGTGCGCCAGACGATCGGCGAGGCGCGAGTCAATGGTACTTATCGTGGCAGCGATCTACATCGGCGGGTTCGTCTGAGACGGATTCGACGGGCTCCCAGATCTCCTGAATCGGCGAGGTGATGATCGGGCGGCTGTAGTCGGGATGATGAAACTCGAGGTGCATGCCGCGTCCGATGAAACGAAGCTTCAGCATCGAACCGCCCCAGGTTGAGCCGGCAATCGTCACCTGAACCGGCTGCGGGCAATATTGCGGATGCCCGGAAATCATGGCCGTGCCTTCGCCCAAAAATTGCGCGGTGTAGTGGTGATGCTGTGTGCGAATCTGCAGCACGGTGTCGGGCGCCAGGGCTTCCAGAAACACACCTCCCTCGATCTCGGACCGAACGATATTCCGATTCACTCCATCGCTCAGGTTGGGATGAGGCGTAAACATTGATTTACTGTATCCGAAGACTTACTGTATCCGAAGTCTCGCTCCCCGTCACAATCTATTTAGGGCTGGTTCGCCACTCCAAAGGTCGTCCAGGCACCTGCCCTCATGTCACGCTGCAGGCTGCTCTGCCAGGCGAACTCAGGGTGAGCGCGAAGGTGGTCGGCGGCCTTGAAATCCATGCCGCAGGCGTGGCCCGCGGCGGCTGCCAGGCTCATTTCGGCGACCATGTGGGCGTCGGCGGCCTTGTTCTGCACCGCTCCGGCCATGCCGAAAGGAGGCTGCCAGGAGCCGCTGCCGCGCGGCGAGAGGTCGATATGGCCGTCTAGCGTGCGCTCGTCTGGATCCTCTTTATTCTCATAGGTATCGAAATGGTCAGCGAGGAAGCGCTCGGCGGCGGCCACGTCGATCTTGCCCTTGTTTTCGGCCATAAGCTGCTCCCAGCGTAGGTGGCGGGCGTTGGAGCTCTCGCTCATGTCATGGCGATCGAAGTCGGTCTCCTCGCGAATCAGTTTCTCGTTAATCGGGAAGTTCGAGCCAACAAAATAGCCGTCGTTTTTCCGCTCCAGGGTGACGTTCTTGAGCCCTAATTCGAGGCGGCCGATTTCATTTCGTCCGATGTCGGCGACCAGCCAGGTGTTGGCGTAGCCTCCGTTGTTGCCGTCTTTCATGATGCGGGCAAAATCGTCGATCGAAGTGGAATACTGCGCCGCCTTGCGCGCCCGGACAAATTCTGGAACGGCGGTCTCGTCGTATCCCGAGAAGTGGCCAATCGTGGTTTCCGTAATGACGATGCCGGCCGAGTTCATCACGAAATCGTCGGCGCTGTGGATGACCCCCGGCAGGCCATCCATGAGCATGCGCTTGCCCTTGACTGGAACAATATCGTAGATGATGGTCCAGCGCTCGCCGTCCAGATACTCGGTCCAGTCGTTGTGGGCGATGACGACTTTGCCGTCCTTGGTATAGCTGCCCGTCGCCACGAAGGCGCTGCAATGTTCGGCGACCGACGCCAAGGCGGTCGACTTGTTTCCGTGTGCCTGGTCGTATTCCTTGACGTAGTATTCCCATTCTTCGGCGGCATTCAAAGCAACCACATCCCACAGATCGATCTTCATCGGGCCGCCGTGGGCGTTGAGTCCATCGGCGAGGCCTTGCATCTCTTCGCGGTACTCCGGCTCAATGTGCGGCCACATCATGTTCTGCGCGGCGTCGCGGAAGAACTGCCAGTCTTTTTTATTTTCGTGGGTCACTTCGAGCATGGTGACTTTGAGCGTGTCTTCGATCTCGGGCTCCAGTAGATAGCCATTCTGGAAGCCGACTTCGTGGGGTGTGCCCTCGAGGTGGACGAATGTCCAACCGTTCTTTGGGGCACGCCTGAATGCGCCCTTCAATTCGCTCTCCGGTGTGCTCGCCTGGGACGCACCCGCGGGGGAAGAAGAAGATGAAGAGAATGAGGTGATTCCCGTCAGAAGCAGGGTAAGGAGAATTAAGAGCGATTGACGCATGAATACTCCCAGGACTCAGAATCTGGGCATTCTAGCAGAGTTCGCTGCGAACCCAACCTGGTTGCGCGATGGCGGCCGATGGCGGCGCTGGCGGTGCAGGGCAGGTGCATAGCCGTAACCACCAAGGGCACGGAAGGCAACACGAAGGGAAATAAACCCGGTCAGGACTGATCAGCGAGCGAGTCAACCGACTGTCTCTGTTCGCGCATCTGTTCCAGAAAATTATCGACCGGTACTTCGAACTTATGCCGGAAGAGATCGACCAGGGCGTCTTCGCTTTGCGAGGCTCCCGGCGCAGTGGCCCGATTCGGCGAAGGGGATAGCTCGCTGCCGGGCGCGGCTGGGGAGCGCGTCACGGCCACGTGGCTCGAAACCACGCTATCGTCGTTTGATGATCGATCCATACCATCTGGCACGACGTGCACTTCGGGAGATTTGCCTCCGCCGGCGCGCAGCGTAGCGATCATGCGCCGCACACGATTTCGTTGCTCGTCGGTGATCTGGAAGAACTCCACACCCATTCCGAATTCCGGATGCGCCACCAGCACCACGCCTTCGGCGCGCACCTCGACGTCAGCCACTTTGGTCGACAGCGTAACCCGCGTAGCGCGCGGAAATGGTGAGTTGGTCGTCAAATAACAGCCGCCCAGACTGAGGTCGGTGAGCCGGCAATTGACCGGCGGATCGTCCTGGTCAGGCTCCGAAAGCTGGCTACCCAACCACTGGCGAAGACGATTCCGCTGCTCATCAGTGGCGTCCTTGAACCGGACACCAGCCTGATCGCCAGCGCCTTCCCAAGCCAATTCCCCGTAGATATCGAGCTTCTGGCTCAATCCCGGCAATTTCAGCGAAAAGCGCAAAGTGCCCTCTTTGGGCACCGGTCCGGAGAACTTAATCGCCATTCCCCCCTCACAGAGATCGATGGTCGTGGCCGCATATAAAGATTTCCCGTAGGATTCGACGGGGATCTGGATGGGAATCCGCAATTGGGCGCGCCGTTCCCGCTTCATCAGAGCCCGCACCGCGCGAAAACTCGCCTTGGCGCGTTCGACGGCCAGCGGCTTGTGCAGGACGAAATGCGCTCCCATGCCAAACCCGCCCTTCAGGCCGACTTCAGACTCCACCAGCACGATGGCTAGCGCCTGCCTGTTGACCGGACTGGCTTTGGCGCCGCGGAACACGCTGGTCGCCTCTTCCGCGTTGGCACCGTCGACAATAATCGCTTCAAAGCGCTGACGGGTAATGCGGCGCATGGCCTCGTCGGGAGCAGCGCAGTGCTCAATATCAATTTCCAAGTCGCTCAAAACCCGGCGCAGAACCCGCACGGTTTTGTCGTCGGAACTTAGTAGTAGAGTCTTCAAATTCATGTTTCAAATCACGATGTAAATCCGCAAGTCGGTTCACGACGACAAGTCACGCTGAAAATATCAGTGCGAAGACGGGTCGTTCCAAACAACGATTCCAAGGTCAGTACGAACGCTTGCCGTCCTGAGCTTTTCGGCGAGGGGAGCCGGTGAATGTTCCGAGCTCGAGCGCGGGATTGAGTATTCAGTCCCTCATGCCCTGACTGGAACAGTCCCTGTTTGCACTCTAAGTCTAGGCAATTCCGCGGTCAACGCAATGGCCCGGTCCGCTGGTTACCACAGTCACCTAAGATTCTAAGTAGCGCCACGGGCGGCTCTGTGCTTATCTTTAAGCTGCACGACAAAGTGCACCACAAAGTACGCGACAAAGTGCCGGACGCTGCGCTCACCTAGATCGTGCTCCTAGGGAGCCTTCGTTGCACGGCTACGTCGTACCATAGTGAACATCCATTTATTCATATCCAGGGTGCGTCAGGTGCGACCTTTCGTGCTGAGCCGCAACTGGTTGTATGCAAAGGGGATATTAGAAAGGTGGTTCGGCACCCCACTTTTCTGTTGACTTGGCAAGAGAAACCTATTATTATCAATAGCTTCCATAGAGGCCGAGGGGCTAGAGTCTGTGGCGCAGGTTTTCTTCCTTACCCGTGAATCCCCTCCACCCTCATTGGAATCAAACAGAGTAGTGGCTTAACTAGGTATAAGTCCTTATCCCAATAGAGGGTACATTTTGATGGCAAAGCGACGAGGAAATCCGAACTGGGGCAAGCCTGAGCCGATCGGGCCTGTCATTCCCACGGTCACGGAGTTTGAACAGGTCGTGCATGAGTACAAGCTCTCCCCCGACCAATATCTGCGGTCTACACGCCTGCGAGAGTGGGCGCGCCGCAACAAGAATTCGAAATACATCCCGGAGCCGTTGCTCGAAGCCTGGGGGTTTGAGATCGAATCCACGCTGTAAGGCAGGAAACTAGGTACATGGGGATGGGTCGCCACTGGCGGCCCTTTTCTATTTGCGTTGTCCGGTTACACTTGTTTTGGTTGAAATTCGGTCCCTGGAGACTCAGCCATCCATGACACCTCACTCACCCTTCACCGACGTCCCCACCGCCATCGAAGAGATACGCGCCGGCCGCATGGTCGTCGTGGTTGACGACGAGGATCGCGAAAACGAAGGCGACCTAACCCTGGCCGCCGAAAAAGTCACTCCCGAGGCCATCAATTTCATGGCTAAGCACGGACGCGGCCTCGTCTGCCTCGCCATGACCGAGGAGCGCCTGGAGCACCTCCGCATCGGACCGATGACCAGCGAAAACACCTCGCAATATGGGACGGCTTTTTGCGAGGCGATCGACGCGAGAGTCGGTGTCACCACCGGAATCTCGGCGCACGATCGCGCTCATACCATCAAGGTGGCCATCGATCCCGCGACCCGTCCGGCCGATCTTGCCCGTCCCGGCCATATGTTTCCGCTGCGAGCGCGCAAAGGTGGAGTGCTCGTCCGCGCCGGCCAGACCGAAGCGTCCGTCGATCTGGCGAGGCTGGCGGGCATGGTTCCGGCCGGCATCATCTGCGAAATCATGAAGGACGACGGCACCATGGCGCGCGTGCCCGATCTGATCGAATTCTGCCGCCTCCACGAAATGAAGATGCTGACGGTGGCTGAGTTGATCCGCTACCGCATGCAGCACGAGCGTTACGTGCATCGCGTCGGCGAGTCCCTGGTGGAGACCAAGCATGGAGAATTCCGCCTGATCGCCTACGAGAGCGAAGTGGAAGGTGGCGAGTCGCATATGGCGCTGATCCGCGGGGATATCAGCGATTCGTCGGAGCCAGTTTTGGTCCGCATGCACGCGCATTGCCTGCTGGGCGACGTCTTCGGAGCGACTGGCTGCGATTGCCACCAGACGCTCGAAGCTTCCCTGAAAGCGATTGCCGAGGAAGATCGGGGAGCGCTGATCTATTTGCACCAGACGTCCAAGGGCTTTACTGCGGAAAAAATCGGCGATCAATCATTTCTCACTTTTCATCGCGAACGCCGCCTGCCGTCGTTGCCGGAAAGCGAAAGAAAGATTCACCGCGAGATTGGCCTGGGGGCGCAGATTTTGTCCGATTTGAATTTGAAGCGGATCCGGCTGCTGACCAATCATCCGAGGAGGGTAGCGGCGCTCGAAGGGTTCGACATTGAAATCGTCGAGCAGATTCCGGTGAAGCTGGCGAAGGCCAGCCGGTAAAATGGAAGCCGTGGCCGTCTGATCACCGCAGCGCGCTAAAACGGTTTGCGCGGAGTGATCTCCTCATCCTTGATAAAAAATTGCGCCGAACATACGGCCGACCCGCAGATCGTCGGCAGCAATCCAGCCATCTGTTTTCGCGTAATCAGGCCGAGCGTCCCGCATAACGGGCATGAAAGCACCGCCCAATAGGGATCTTCCCGCTCCCCCACTTCGCCAGCGTTCTCCAGCACAAACACGGTACCGGGTTCCATCTGCTCGGGAATCCACTCATTGATAATGCTTAATTCGCCGATCATCATGTGCCTCCCGCCTTTCGTGTATGCATCGATTTACGCACTGCTTTTCACGCTCTCTGCCGCCGCAAAAACCGACCATTTTCTGAAGCCGCAGCTTTCTTGC
>Ga0210391_10001178_pt1 | contig 24311 bp, 14 predicted proteins | sample IncBWC12OmetaG_FD_160573 | JGI IMG/M metagenome (GOLD analysis project Ga0210391, IMG submission 160573) | Forest soil microbial communities from Barre Woods Harvard Forest LTER site, Petersham, Massachusetts, United States - Inc-BW-C-12-O ...
AACTCGGCCCTGCTCTCCCGGTGCCGCGTCTACACCCTCCAGGCCCTCACAGACGCCCAGATCGTCGCCCTCGTCGAGCGCGCCCTCGCCGACCCCGACCGCGGGCTCGGCTCCCAGCACATCACCGCCGCGGATGGCGCTCTCGAGCTCCTCGCCTCCTATGCCTCCGGCGATGCCCGCAATGGCCTGAATGCCCTTGAGGTGGCTGCAAAATTAGCCAGCGCCCGCCCCGACGGGCATGTCATCACCCGCGAAGTTGCCACCGAAGCCCTCCAGCAACGGGTCCTGGTGTACGACAAATCTGGTGAGGAACACTTCAATCTCATCTCGGCTCTGCACAAGTCCATCCGCAACTCCGACCCTGACGCCTCGCTCTACTGGCTCGGCCGCATGCTCCAGGCGGGCGAAGATCCGCTCTACGTCGCGCGCCGCCTCGTCCGCATGGCTGTTGAAGATATCGGCCTGGCCGCTCCGGAGTCTCTGAACCTCACTCTTTCCGCCAAAGAAACGGTCGACTTCCTGGGCAGCCCGGAGGGCGACCTCGCCCTCGCTGAAGCTGCGGTTTATCTCGCTCTTGCGCCTAAGTCCAATGCCCTCTATACCGCCTACGGCGCCGTCCAGGCAGACATCGAAGCCACCCGCCAGGAACCGGTGCCCCTCCACCTGCGCAACGCCCCCACCAAACTGATGAAGGAACTCGACTACGGCAAGGGCTACCAGTACGCCCACGACGTCGAAGGCCGCGTCGCCGACATGGAATGTCTTCCCGCCTCCCTCGCCAACCGCCGCTGGTACCACCCCACTCAGGAAGGCCGCGAAAAACTCCTCGCCCAGCGCATGGACGAAATCCGCCGCCTGCGCGAGTCCAAACGCTCTCAAACCTGATCTTTTTTCCCTTCTCGGCCGCACCGCCCATTCCCGCCTGCGCTATTTCCGCGCAACGGTGAAACTCTGGCGTCGCCTCGTCCGCCTATGCCCGTTAAGGGCTTCCCAGCTCAAAAATCAGGCACGGTAGCGGATAGATCCGGATCCCATCACCGACTGCCTCCCCGATACGACCGTTTCTCGATCAGCGAGTCCCCTCAGATTCGCTTCACTTCCGTATCCCCCAAAGAGCTAATATCTCTATCCGTTTCTCACACTTACGTGGGATTCACGAACCCCAGCGAGCCCGTTACGCTTGTAATTGAGGCAGCGCGGTTCAGAGGGCTTTTTTCGCACCTGGCAGCTGCCATTTCTTAAGGAGAGCTGGAAACATGACACAAATGATGCAGAACCTTATGAATGACGAGTCCGGCCAGGACCTCATTGAATACGCTTTGATCGCGGCCCTGCTCGCGATTGTGACCATCACCGGCCTCAATGGCCTTGCCAACAAGATCAATGCCGAGTTCACCAAAATCGGCGGCGACCTGTAGACCGACCGATCCTCTGGGGAGCTTCCCGCGCAGTTTTCATGCGGAGTCCGTCTAGCCAGGCAGTCTTATTTGTTGCGTCATTCTTCGAGGCTCGGTCGTCCCATCGGCCTTCTCGGCACTTCCTGATTATGATCGGCTGGGCCGCCTTTCCTGGCGGCCTTTGCATTTTTTTGAGCCTTCTCTCCCGCAAATTCCACGACTCGGCAGCCTCTCAGTCGCTGAACACACGCTGCACCAAACCTTCCAGCTTCTCACTCCATTCCTTCTCGCCTCGGCAACCCTCTGCATGGTGACCCCCGACACCTGACGCCCCCTTGTCATGTGCTATATTCCGAAAGAGTTCCAATGATCTTTTCCCGCGAGTACGTTGGCTACCTGGCGCGCCACACGGTCAAGAACCTCATCGACGCCAAAATGATCCACACCGGCAAACAAAAGGCCGTCGAAGACCGCGTCAACGCCGGCCTCATCGATGAGCTCTCCCTCGAAGACCGCATCAACGAAGAGGTTCGCGTCATTCTTGACGCTTATCAGGACGAAATGCACCGGACCGGCGCCAGCTATGGAGAAATGTTCAAGAAGGTCAAAACCGAGCTGGCTCGGAAATATAAGGCGGTGCTGTGAGAATCACTCGCGACAAGCTCAATAAGCTCGCTCACGTCGTCGCCGACACCCTCGCCGAAACCCCGGAATGCGACTTCCTCGAGGATCGCAACACCATCCGCCAGGAAGCCCGCAAAGCCCTCGAGCACCTGCTCCTCGAAGAAATGCGCATTGACGCTGCCGCCCGCCAGAAAATCGAATCCCAGCGCCGCATCATTCCTGAAGGCTCCCAGGAATGGGAAATCCTCTACCGCAAGTACTACAACGAGGAAGTCAAAAAACTCGGCATCTGACCGCCATTCCCCTCGTGACGGCCATCACTTTCCCGCAATTCTGTTTCCCGTAAACTACTGACAGTCGACCTACTGATTGCCATATTAGTTATCCCTGTTCAAGGGGCGTTTGAACCCGTTGGATACGTTTGCACCGCGCCAATTTCCGTGTGGGCCAACGCGATCCGCATGACCATTTCATCCTCTGCAATGTGCTAACTCATGGTTATCCGGAAGGATAGTGATCACGACAGCTTCTTTCGGGATTTACAAATTCGATAATGGCAACATTCTTGCATACCCGTCCCTGTTGTCCATGAGATTTACCGGGCCCTTTTCTGGCGATGTCCCGCTTCAGTTCCCAGACTCCGGGCAGTCGCCAAAACTCTATCCGCACCTCCCTATGCGCAGGGGGATTCTTGCGGTGTTCGACCTTTTAACACTCCCACGCCAACTTTTTTGGAGGCACTCTTGCATACCATCAATAGTCGTTGGTTCCTCGCGCTGCTCTTGTTCCCTCTGCTCTTCGCATCAAACCGGGCTTCGGCTCAGGGAATTACCACCGGAACCATTACGGGTACTGTCGTCGACCCGCAGGGCGCGGTGGTCCAGAACGCGAAAATCACTGCAACCAATTCCGCTACCGGAATCGTTCTCAACACCACTTCGGAGGGCGACGGCAGCTTTTCCTTCCGCGCCGTCCCCATCGGCGCCTATCGAATCCAGATCAACGCGCAGGGATTTACTCCCGCTACGCTGGACAAAGTCCCCGTGGCCTCCGGCGTCGACTCGGATCTGAAGGAGGTTTCGCTAAAAATCGGATCGAGCGAAGTGGTACAGGTCAGCGGCGCAGGCACAGACCTGCTGAACCCTGCGGATTCCCAGGTTACGACAACCTTCCAGTCCGGGACTCTTGAGACCCTACCCCTGAATAACGGCTTCGACACCATCACCGAGGTGATTCCGGGAGTCGTCAGCACGCATGGCGATAACTTCTCCAACACCAACGGCGACAATTTCTCCGTCAACGGCCAGAGCGGCCGAAACAACAACTTCGAACTGGATGGCCAGAGCAACAACGATAATTCCGTCGCAGGGCCGCAGATCTTCTTCGGCAACCAGGACGCCATCGAGGAAATTCAGGTAGTCACCGACGATTACAGTGCGCAATATGGGCGAAACGCCGGTGCCGTCGTGAACTACATCACCAAATCGGGCACCAATCAGTTGCACGGATCGGCGTTCGAGCTCTACCAGGGCCAAGCGCTCAGTTCCATGACCAACGGCGATAAGAGCCCGCTCTTCGGTTTCTGCGCACCCGGCCAAAGTGCCAGCAGCGGCTGCGCGACGCCCGTGATTCCCCGCTACGTTGAGAATCGTTATGGCGCCACGATTGGCGGACCCATCCTTCGCGACAAGCTCTTCTTCTTCGGCAGCACCTTCTGGGATCGCCTCTTCACCGGCGTCGTTCCCTCGCAAAGCCTTCCTGACCTGACCCCCACTCCCGCGGGACTCGCTACTCTGGCCGCAGCATTTCCCGGCAATCCGGGGGTGGCCATCGCTAAGGCCGCGGGACCCTACGGAGTCACCGTCGGCAATCCTTCGCCCATCGCCTCCAGCATCACCACTGAGAACATTACTGGCCCCGGAGGAGTGACCGTCCCCGTTCAGTTCGCCGGCGTTACACGCAGCATCTCCACACCCTTTACCGACCAGGAAGACCTCGGCCGCATCGACTGGCAGCCCGACGGTGCTGACCACATTTTCGCGCGTTACTTTTATCAGACCGAGCTCAGCTCCGGAATCGGAGCCAACAGCGTTGCCGCCGGCGATTACGTCAATGTACCGGACACCAACTACTCCGTCGGCGCTGACTGGTCGCACACTTTCTCGGTCAACTGGGTCGATCAGCTCCGCTACTCCTTCCAGGAATCCAAAGTCGGCTTTGAGGGCGGATCGCTGCCCAACTGCACCATCAACAATCTCACCGCCTGCACCACCGATGTGGACTTCATTGGCTCGAACTTCGACACCAGCTTCGGCATCGGCGCTGCCTTCCCTCAGGGCCGAACCGTCAAGGTCACCCAAATCCAAAACAACGCCACCTGGGCTCACGGCAAGCAGACCGTCCTCTTCGGCGGCGAATTCGATTACCAGAATTCCCCGAACGTCTTCCTGCCTCTGTATAACGGAATTCTGCTCTATGACAACTTCTCCTCGTTCCTGCAGGACTCCGGCCTGATGGAACTCGCCAATGGCAATCCTGTGATTCCCTTCACCGAACCGGACGCCGCAGCGTACGCGGAGGACGACTGGAAAGTAACTCCGAATTTCACTGCGCACCTCGGCCTCCGCTGGGAGTACTTCGGTCAGGCCGTCAATGAGCTGCATAGCGAAACCGTGAAGCGGGAATCTAATCCGTCCACCGCTTTCTGGGATCCGACTCTCCCGCTCGCTGACCGCACAGTTCCCTCGGTCGCTGAGAATTTCCACAACTTCGAACCCCGTATCGGCTTCGCGTGGAATCCAGCGTTCGATCAGAAGCTGGTCGTGAACGGTGGTTACGCCATCAACGCCAACCCCGCCTTTTACAACATCTTCCTCATCGATGCCATCGCCAGCCCTGTCGCCAATACCGGCGTGATTGGATGCGCCGGCAATTGCCAGCCCGCCAGCGGCAATCCCAGTGGCGCTGCCATCCGCGCGCAGAATCTGGGCAGCCTGCCCACCGGCCCGGGAGTCGATCCTCGCTTCCGCGACGAAACCTACGTTCCCACAAATTTCCGGACGCCTTACGTCCAGTCATGGACGCTGGCTCTCCAACACCAGCTTGGCCATGCCGCTGTGGGCGAAATCCGCTACGTCGGCGTCAAGACCACCGACAATTTCCAGTCGATTAACGCCAACCCTTACCTGGCGCCCGTCACCACAGCCTTTCCCGGCTATAGCTTTGGGACTTCCCTCTGCACCGACACCACCGCTCCAGGTTACGGCCGGCCTTCGTGCAACAATGCGAATCTCGCCCTCGTCACCAACGGCGGCTGGCAGAACTACGGCGGTCTTGACCTGAACCTCACCACCTCCAACTATCACGGGCTGACCGGCACTTTCTCCTACACCTTCAGCCGCGAAGTCGATAACGTGACCGATGTCTTCAGCACCGGCGCCGCCGGAAGCACTACAGCGTTCTCCCAAAATCCACTCAACACCAATCTTGGCGAGCGCGGCGTCGACGGCAACAGCTTTCCCAACGTTGTCGGCTTGTCCTTCCGCTACGCCTTTCCGCAATTCGTCAAAACCAACGGCTTCCTGTCGCGCATCGTCAACGGCTTTGAGCTGACCTCGCTCTACCGCTACAACAGCGGCCAGCCATTCAACCCCACGCAGCCGCTGACGCTCGATCCCAACACCGGCGATACCAGCTTCTGCGATGGCACATTCAATGCGTCCAGCGTCGGGCCGGATGCTGACACCTGCCGCCTGGTGCTCTCCAATCCCAAAGCGCCGCTGAACACCGTGGCTTACCTCAACGCCTTCACCGGTCCGCTGACCGCCAACGGGCCCACCACCGGGGCGCCGGTTTGGGTGCTGTATAACAGCGACGGCTACACCTATAACACCTCGGGCGCCGTCACCGGCTACAACCCCGGTACTCCTACCACCCCGGCCGCAGCGCACTGGATCATCAACAACCAGGCCTATGCGCTGTCGGTCGGTAACCCCTACCCCGGATCGGGCCGCAACAACCTGCGTGGTGATTCGTTCAGCGATTTCGATGTCAACCTCTTCAAGAACATCCCCATCAACGAGCGCGTGCGGCTGCAATTGCAGTTCGACGCCTACAACGCTCTCAACCAGATGTTCCGCGGAACTGGGATCGCCAACGTCGCCGATTACACGCCGGGTGTCGCCGGCAACACCAATGCGTTCCTGAGCACAGCCTTTAACGTCGATGGCAACGTTCCAGGGGATACATCCGGACAGCGCTTCGTGGTCCTTGGCGGCAAGATTCTCTTCTAACCAACAATTCACTGATCACTCTGGGCCGCTTCGGCGGCCCAGTTTTTTTGTGCGGGCATTACACTGGGAACGATTTCCCGGTGACGCGCCTTTGACTGTCTATCGTTTCCTCGCTCTGTCCGTTTTCCTCGTCTCCACCTTCACCCACGCGCAAAATACCGACTGGCCCGCATACAACGGCGGCGTGAACGGCGATCACTATTCCCCCCTCAGGCAAATTAATCGCGCCAACGTCGCGCATCTCCAGCAGGCCTGGATTTATGACACCGGCGAGAAAGGCAATCTCGAGGCGAACCCACTGGTCATTGGCCGCACGCTCTACGGGTTCACCAACAGCGGCAAAGTCTTCGCGCTCGATGCCGCCAGCGGCAAGCGTCTCTGGCTCTTCGATCCCGCTGTCGAAGTGCACGACCCCACCATTGGCGGCGCCGCTCAACCATCGCGCGGCTTGAGCTATTGGACCGACGGCCACGAAGCGCGCCTCTTCGCCGGCAGCATGAATTATCTCTACGCAATCGATCCTGCCACCGGGCATCTGATCCCGTCGTTCGGTGACAAGGGCCGCATCGATCTCCGCAAAGGACTCCGCGACAGTGAAGGGTATGAGCAGCAGTCCATCGTCCTCACCACCCCTGGCCTCATCTACAAGGACCTGATCATCGTCGGCGGACGCAATCCTGAAACGCATCCCGCGCCCCCGGGCGACATTCGCGCCTTCGACGTGCACACCGGCGCATTGCGCTGGACCTTCCATACCATCCCCCGCCCCGGCGAATTTGGCTACGACTCCTGGCCTGACAGCGCGTGGCAATCTGCCGGTGCCGCCAACAATTGGGCCGGCATGACCCTCGATGCCGAGCGCGGCATCGTCTACGCCCCGACAGGATCGGCTGTCTTCGATTTCTACGGTGGTGATCGCCTCGGCGACGATCTCTTTGCCGACACACTCCTCGCCCTCGACGCCAATACCGGACAACGTCTCTGGCATTTCCAGGGCGTCCACCACGACATCTGGGATCGCGACTTCCCCGCTCCCCCCGCGCTCCTCACTGTCACCCGCAACGGCAAGCCCACCGACGCCATCGCGCAAACCACCAAACAGGGCGTCGTCTATCTCTTCGATCGCATCACCGGCGCTCCGCTCTTCCCCATCGAAGAAAAGCCTTTTCCCGCAAGCGATCTTCAGGGTGAGAAAACTTCGCCCACACAGCCCTGGCCCACCGAACCCGCGCCTTTCGCGCGCCAGCGTGTCACAGAAAACGACCTCACGAACCGCACGCCCGCCGCGCACGCCTGGGCCGTCCAGGCCTTCAGCGGCTTGCGCAGTGACGGCCAATTCGTCCCCTTCACCAGTGGCAAATCCACCATCATCTTTCCCGGTTTCGACGGCGGAGCAGAATGGGGCGGCCCCGCCATCGATCCCCACACCGGAGTCCTTTATGTCAACGCCAATGAGATGGCCTGGACCGGCGAACTGGGCCGCACCGAGCCGCATGCTTCCGGCGGCGCTGCGCTCTACGCATCGCAGTGTTCCATCTGCCACGGTGCCACGCGTGCCGGATCGCCGCCCGCCTTCCCTTCGCTCATCGGCGTCACCACGCGCCTCACCAATGATCAGATTAGGCAAATCGTCGCCCACGGACGCGGCCGCATGGTCGGCTTCCCCTCGCTTGATCCCGCCAAAGTCTCCGAACTGCTCGACTACCTCCGCACATCAGCGAGTCCTGCCGGCGAGCAGGCCGGAGCACCCGAATCGACCAGTCCGTCGAGCGGTTCGGGAATCGAATATCACTTCACCGGCTACAACAAATTCCTCGACCCCGACGGATATCCCGCCATCGCGCCGCCGTGGGGAACGCTCAACGCCATCGACCTCAACACTGGAAAATTTCTGTGGAAGATTCCGCTCGGCGAATATCCCGCGCTCGCCGCGCAGGGCCTCACCAACACCGGATCAGAGAATTACGGAGGGCCCATCGTCACCGCCGGAGGCGTGCTCTTCATCGGAGCCACCGTCTACGACCACAAATTCCGCGCCTTCGATTCGAGCACCGGCCAGCTTCTCTGGGAAACCACGCTGCCCTTCGCCGGAATCGCCACACCCGCCACCTACTCCATCGACGGCAAGCAGTACGTAGTCATCGCCGCCAGCGGAGGCCGCGACCCAAAATCTCCCGTGGGAGGAAGTTACATCGCGTTCTCCCTGCCCTAGCTAAAAGTTCGGGTGCCCATATCTGCCCATCTTCGGCAGATATGGGAGTTCGCACGGAGGACCAGCTCTACTGTTTACCGGCTCCTGACTACTGACTCCTGCCCTTCATCAAAACTGGTAGTCCGCCCCCAGCTTATCCTGTGCCAGATTCAGATCCTGTTCTCGAATCACCCGCGCCCCGTCCACGATCCGCGCCATCTTTCCGTGATCAATCCAGTTCAGCGCGCACGTCTCGCACGAACCAATGACCACGTTCGTCGCCGCGGGATAAAAATCCACGATCATCGCCTTATGACAATGCGGACAAGTCAGTTTCCGCTGCAATTCGCTCGGGTCCAGCGCCGGAATATCCACCTTGCCGGGATTCTTCTGCTGCAGCGCGTCAATTAGATCCGGAAATGATCCCATCGGAATCAACATGCCCCGGCACTTTGCGCAGTAACAGATCTCCAGCCGCTCCAGCACTGCCTGGCTCAGCGAAACCGCGCACACCGGGCATGGCTCATCTTTCGCCTCGCCGGTCACGGCCACACCATCATCGTTTTTCGGCGGATAGAAAACGTTGTGGCAATATTCGCAAACCAGCGAATCGTTCACCGGGTTCGGCTTTAGCGGCCCACCACAAGCGGTACAGTTCATTGCGCTCCTCCACATTCCGGACAAAACTTTGCCGCTCGCGGCATCGGCTTTCCGCACGCCGTGCAAAACTTCGCGCCCGCCGCTGCGCTCGGTCCCGCACTCGCCTCCGCGCCAGCATCTGCCGCCGCCGCAGCAGGCCGCACGTTGGCCATCATCGCCTGTGCCATCGCCACGCCCGCGCCGAGCCCGACGCCCGCATCCGCCGCGCCGCCCGTATTCCCTGCCGCTGTCTGGAGCGCCTCCGCTGTTTCGAACTGCGTAAACCGCCCCAGATCGCCCGCCATGCTCACGCCAATTCGCTGATCCATCACCTTCTGCAGTTCATCGGGAAGCGATAGGCTCTCCACCACGAACTGATGCAACTCCAATCCCAGCACAGCGAACGTAGGCTTCATCTCCTCCGTCACTTTGCCCGCCAGCGCCGCCTGGTTCGCCGCGAGATCCAGAAATGACACATCGCTCGACGCCAGAATATCCGTCATCCGCGCAACAATCGTGTCACGGAGCTGCCCCTCCAACTCCGCCGTGTGATAAACGTCCCGCGTTCCGCTGATCTGCAGAAAGAACTTCTTCGCGTCGGCGATCCGGTACGAATAAATTCCGTATCCCCGCACTCGCACCGCCCCAAATTCCTTCTCTCGGAAGGTGATGGGCGTCGCCGTCCCCCACTTCTGGTCAATTTGTAACCGTGTCGAGAAGAAATACACATCCGACTTGAACGGCGACTCGAAATCCTTGCTCCAGTTCTTCAGATCGGTCAGAACCGGCAAATTCAGCGTGTTCAGCGTATGCAGCCCCGGCCCAAACACGTCGGCGATCTTGCCTTCGTTCACAAACGCCGCCATCTGCGATTCCCGAACCGTCAGCTGGCCGCCGTTCTCAATCTCCATGTCCTGCATCGGATACTGCCACGCCAGGATGCCGTCCTCGGGCTCGCTCCACTGGATGACCGCAATGAACTGCTTTCCCAAAAAGCTTTGCAAAGTCATGTTTCTCTCCCGCCCGCACCATACCACGGGGCTATCGTCCAGCCTGTAAAAGGTATTTGCGAGGAATCTTACTCTATGGCTCACCCCAAGGGTATGCCTGCGAAATTCCGTGGCTCTCGCTCCGGACCCCGGGGCCTGCCCCTGTACCCTGCGCCCTGACTCCCTCCCCCGATATATCCTGTTACGCATGAAAGCAACCGCCCTCCGCGCCCTCTCTGTCTTCGCTCTCGTCTGCCTCGCCGTTTCCTCGCTCTCTGCCCAGTCCGACAGCGACTCCCCACGCCGCCGCGGCTCCGCTCCGGACCAGACTGCCCCAGCCACGCCGCCCGGCAAGGCCCCCGACAAGAGTCAGGACAAAGACGCCGAGAAGAATGCGCTACCCCCGCTTCCGCCCGACGCCCACACCGAGCAGTCCATCACCCTTGACGGGAAGAAGCTCAACTACACCGTCACCGTTGGCACCCTCGCCGTGCGCGATGCCGACGGCAAAACCTCCGGCCAGCTCGTCTACACCGCCTACACCGTCGACGGCCCCAATCGCCCCGTCACGTTCGCCGTCAATGGCGGACCCGGCGCCTCCTCCGTCTATCTCAACTTCGGCGCCATCGGCCCCAAACACCTCAACGGTGTCGGCAACGAAGGCGACAGCCCTTCCGATCCTGCCACGCTCTCTGACAATCCCGGCACCTGGCTCGACTTCACCGATCTCGTCTTCCTCGACCCCATCGGCACTGGCTTCAGCCGCTCCCTCGTCTCCCAGGAAGAGTCGCGCAAGCAGTTCTACTCCACCGAGTCCGACATCGAGTACCTCTCGCGCTCCATCTACGATTGGCTCGTCAAGAACGACCGCCTCGAATCCCGCAAGTATCTCGTCGGCGAAAGCTATGGCGGATTCCGCGGTCCCCGCATCACCTATTTCCTGCAGTCGCAGCTTGGCGTCGCTATGAACGGCGTCGTTCTCGTCTCTCCCTACCTCAATCCATCCATTGAGGGTAACGGCGATCTCTCTCCCATGCCGTGGTTGGTCACGCTGCCCTCCATCACCGCGGCCAACCTCGAGCGCCAGGGCAAGCTCACGCCGGATGCCATGCATGGTGTCATCGACTACACCCTCGGCGACTACCTCACCACCCTCGTGCACGGATACGCCGACCCCGCCGCTACGGACGCGATGATCAAGAAAGTCACCGACATGACCGGCCTCGATCCCATGTTTGTCAAAGAATCCGGCGGACGCCTCGAAACCGGCGCCTACCTCCGTGAAGTTCATCGCGAACAGGGCAAGATCGGTTCGGTCTACGACTCCAACGTCACCATGTTCGATCCCTTCCCCTACGCGCCCGAGCAGCGCGCCAACGATCCCATCCTCGCCAGCATCATCGCCCCCACCACTACCGCCATGGTCGATTTTGTCACCCGCACCGTGGGATGGAAGGTTGACGCACGCTACAACGCGCTCAGCTACGACGTGGGCGAGCATTGGAACCGCGATCAGGACCTGCGCTCCGGCTCCGTTACTCAGCTCCGCTCCGCCGTTGCTGCCGATCCCAAGCTCCGCGTGCTCATCGTGCACGGATGGAACGATCTCTCCTGCCCATTCATGGGCTCCGTGCTCACCATCAACGAGATGCCGGTGATGGGCGACCCCAGCCGTGTGGCCGTTCACGAATACCCTGGCGGCCACATGTTCTACACCCGCGAAACCAGCCGCATCGCTCTCCACAAAGACGTGCAGCAGATGTATTCTCTCCACTAGAAACGCAAATGAGCCACTCTATGAGTGTCGAAATCGGACACAAACAGAGTGGCTCCAGTTTTCTCCCTGAGCACCCCTTTACTGCACCACAACAGCCCCATTCAGCGTGTATGTCTCACCATCGGGGCTCTGCAGCACCAGGTCCTTCGGCCCCGCAGGCGTCGCAGGAATCGTGAGTTGAATCGTGGTTTCATTCACCAGCGCCACGACCGCCGCCATGCCCCCGACGGTCGCCGTCATGCCGTTCACGAACCCGCTCCCGCTCACAGTAATTTGCGCCCCTGCCACCACGTTCGTGGAACTTAGTGCGCCAATCGACAAGGGCGCTGATCCCAAATCGACGATCGTTAGTCCCTGATTCGTGATCAGGTAGATATGCTGCCCACTGCTGTCGATGGCCATTGGAGAGACCGTGTTCGTCACCGTCTCCGTCAAACCGAATCGCAGCGCCGGAAGCCCGTGCTGTACATCCACGATATCGATGAACGAAGGGTACGCCCAGTAATAGAGGCTCCCGGAATCATTCAGCGTCGCCCTCTCCAGAGCGCCGGCGTTGCGGTATGGATCGAAATTGTCATAAGAAGTGTTCGACGCTCCCGGATACAAAACCATCGGATAGGCCATACGGCCCAGGAGATTTCCCGCAGGAGACACAATCGCGGCATCCAGTCCAATCGCATTGCCGTTTCCCGAGACCGCTGGCTCCAGTTGTAGTTTCGGATACGCCGTCGGAATGCAGCTGTGCTGCGCAGGACTGTAGATCGCAAAAGGATTCGTCATCGCCACTACACTGCCGTCACGCGAGGCGCTCAGATATGAGGCGGTGGGGTTGATGTATTGGCACCCAGTCGCCGTCAGCTCTCCACCGGTCTTCGCCGCAAGGTTCGCAATGTACACGGAATTGGGCCCAGACTCACACGATCCCGGACCAATCACAGTTCCCGATGCGATCAAAGCATTCCCCTGATTGTCTGCCACTGCGTAGAGCGGGCCAAAATGCGCGCAAAAGTAGCTCGTCGTGCTCCCGGGCAGTGGAATCTCATAGCCGCTCGCAGGGGTATCCGGATCAATGACGGCCACGGCGCCATTCGTCAAATCCGCCGCCAGCAGGTTCGTCCCTCCCGGTGTCAGCGCCAGCCCCTCAAACTGGCTACCGCTCACCGGCGATGTCAGCGGCGAAGAAAACGTCAGCGACGACAACGAAAATACGTCAATGTGATTCCCCGCACTCAAATACAACTGATTGCGGCCGCTGTCGTACAGCACGTACGTCGCGCTGTCCGTCATCGCATAATCCGTCACGCTTTTTGCAAAAAGGAAGCTCTTCGCCAGCGTTCCGCTGCCACTGGGCGTTTGCACTGTCACGTCCGCCCACCCCGGACTACCCGCTGGTGTGGTGTACGAAAGAAACATCGCCGACTGCTCACCGGTGAATGGCGGATACTGCGTGGTCGTCGACGTTACAGTGCCGGGTGCACCGCCAATCGTCACCGTATCCTGGCTAGGATTCAGGGGAAGACCAAAGGCATCCAGTTGCGCCGCAACCCCACCCTGCGAAGTCCCCCCCGAGATAATTGCATCCTGGATTAGCGTTCCATACGTGAAGAATTGCGGGTCGAAAACCTCATCGGAGTCCGCGAACAGCATCTTCACGTCCACCGGGCCCGCCGCACTGGCAGCCGGCGACGTGATCGTCAGTTCCCCGCTGCTCACCGACGCCTTTCCCTCCGTTGCTCCGTAATAAACATTCGGGGCCGTTGTAAATGCGTTCCCGAATTCTCCTGATTGCGTTCCCCCTGCCAACGGACCGCTGTAGACATCCGTGTGCTGCTCATCGGTGAGCGCTCCCACAACATCGGCCGGAATCGTGATCTGCGCCGCTGGATCGTCGAACGCAATCCCGTGGTATTCGATGCCCAGTACCAGCCCTAACGCGTCTACCGCGAACGGATATGGCACGTAGGCCGGCAGCGGGCTGAGCTCGGTCATCACCGGAATCACCGGCATTCCCGGAACTGCGGTCGTCTCCTGCAAGGACGCCACATCGATCGTGATCAGCTCCGGAATCGCTGTTGACTCCGTCTCCTCGTAAATTTTGGTTCCATCCGCGCTGAAAACAAATCCCCCCCACAACAAATTCATAATGGGCTGCGACCCGAAACCGCCATCTCCCGCCAGCGTCCCGAGTGTATTCAGGTTTCCGTCCAGGAGAGTCAGCCCGAAAATGTTCGCAGACGCTACATTCGACCCATTGGCATTAGCCGCCACTTCACTGGCGTTCCCGGCATTCGGAAGCTGTACCGGCGCACCCAGCGTCTTCGTCGCGACGTCATAGACAAACGAAGTCCCGTTCGAGTCCGTGCCCAGGGAAAAGACCTTCGTTCCATCTCCGGAGCGACCTATGGTTCCCCACGGCGCATTGCCCACCGCCACCGATTGCGTGAATGCATTAGCGGTCGGGCTCCAAATTCCCACCGCCCCAATTTCCGACTCCAACCCGATCCCCAGCAGCAGCGTCCCGTCCGCAAGGCAATAAACCGTGTTCCCTTCCCAGGTCTGTCCCCCATAACTGGGCGCTATGTACTGTGTTGGCTCGTAACTCGTGGTGTCAATACTGACCATTACCTGCGACCCGGTCGTTACCCACACCTCTTTCCCGTCAATCGACAGGTCCATCCCACGCGGATCACGGATCGGAATCACTTTCACTACTTGTCGCTTCGCATCCGAAATCACTTCAATCTGATTCCAAACCAGGTTGCTCACGTAGATCATCTGGTGGACCGGGTCGTAGACCGCGCTAAACGGCGTAGCGCGCGTAGAGACATAGGTAGTCCGATTCGTCCACCCGACGGTCGTCGTTCCTCCCCCACCTCCGCCACCAGAGCCGCCGCTTCCACCCGTACCGCCCCCGCCTGTACCACCCCCGCCAGTCGACCCGCCTCCGCCGCAGCCGCCAATGCCAATTAAAGCCAGAACCAAACCCGCCGCTAACACCCGCGCACACGTCCGCCGCGTCATCATCATGGGCCCTCATAATCAGAGACTAAGTTGGGGAGAATTCTAACAAGACGTCCGCAGCACTGATGGACTTTATTTCGCACCGCAAACGAAGTCAGGCGGGCAGCCCAGACAAGATACGCCGCTCGGTCTGGTTCTCGTTGCCCTCTGCGCAAGGCTGGACAGTCTTCTTTCCGGTCTGCGGCGTGTCAATCGGGTTCGGGAAGATCGTTAGCTTCACTTGTACTGCGCACAAACACAGCCCGCATACCCCTTCGACGTCAGCTCGTCCATTGAACACGCATACTGCCCCCAAAATGGCGTAAGCTCGCGCGACACATCCCCCTTAAAGTAGTGCCGAATATAAGCCCCGCTGGCATTCTTCTGCGCCTTCCTGTCGTCTTTGAAGCCCGCCATCAGCCCCGCCACAGATGCCGCAGAAAAATCCGATACATGATACGTCTCGGCGTAGTCGTACTCCACGCTCCACACCGTCCCCACACCCGTTTGATTCGACGCCACCAACACTCGATAATCCTTCAGATCAGCCGTACCTGTATCCACCTTCGCCGCCGTGAATGACGGATTATTCCCATCCACTGGCGAAATCGATGGCACCAGCTTCACTGGAATCTTGTGCGACCCATGTTCTCCGCCGACGAGCTCTCCTCCACTCGCCCCCTGAGGCGTGAGCAGCCGCATCTCGTCCATGTGCGTGTGCGCGAACAGCCCCAGCCGCACCACATCCGCATACTGCTCCAGCACTGCATCCAGCGGGCCCGACTCCAGAAACATCTCCGCCGGCTCATTCGCGCATACGTCCGTCATCTTCTTCACGGTCGAAAACGCGTTCACCCCCGGCGGAATATGCCCCATCACCCACACTCGTTCGCCTGCTGACCGCGCCGCAGACAGTTGCTCTCCCAGCCATGCCAGCTCTGCCTTGCCCGGCGCAGTATCCTCCGCGCCCGCGCACGTCTCGTACTTCGGAGACCAATAAATATCGTTCAGCACAATCACGCGCGACCTCCGCACTGGGTCCATTGGTGAGCTGTAATACCCGCCCACCGCATACTCCCGCGCCGCCTCTGCCCGAGCAGGAGCCGGCAATCCATCCGTCATCGCCGCTGCCGTGTCCTTCAGGAAATCGCCGCCCGCATCCAGCCGGTAATCCGAGCACCCACTGTCGTTATTGCCCAACGATACATACACGGGTATCCCCGGAAACGCCTCGCGCAGCTCCTGCGTCACGAAGGTAATCGTCTTGGTGACAAATGCTTCGTAGTCCGCCCCGCCGACGAGCGCCTTATACCGGCACGGATAAGCATGGGCAATCAGATCCCCCGTCACGGTGATGAACCGCGTGCCCGGAGCCTGCTTCTGCATCGCCTCCAAACTCGACCGCAGCAGCACATACGGCGTATCCACGCCGCGCGCATGGCACTTCGTCTGCAGAGCCGCAAATGCTGCTGCCTGATCGTCCGCATCCGGAGCGCGCAGAATCGCAGCCCAACCGCTCACCGGTGCAGCCTCCAGCAGCTTCGCCTTCGCGGGATCGTGAAACGGATCGAAGTGAATGTCGCTCACCATCAGCGCATCCACATTGCTGGACGACGCTGCGCCCGCACGCGTCTGCGCGGAGCCCACGCCCGCCAGCCCCAAACATCCAATCACCGCAATCAAAGCCATTCGCCGCAACCCAGCAATCACAGACTTCCCTCGCAATCCGATTCCCTACCGCCGGACCAGACCAGCTGTCACTTCACTGCTTGAAAGTAAGCAGTAATCGCCGCCACTGTAGCCGCGTCGTACTTCGGATTCGCCGGCATCGTCGCTTCAGGATTAACACGATTCGGCTGAACGATATATTTTCCGAAAGCTGAAGCGTTACCCTGGGCAATCAACGCCATCTGCGGCCACCCAAACGGCGACTTGGATCCGCCGATGTCACCGGCACGGTGGCACCGCAAACAGCTCTGCACTGCGATCCGATACCCTTGAGCCGCGGGACCGGTCGCGGCACCCGCCTTCAGCGGAGCCAGCGCAACATCTTCGTCGTAGAACCGCAACTTCACCACGCCAATCGGCACCTGCGGCTGTTCTACGTGCGCGAGTACGTGAGACCCCGGCGTGAACGAGGGATGCGAGATAAAGTACGGCGCAAACACCTCGCCATCCGCGCCGCGCGCCCATTGCGACGGATCTTTACCGCCCATTTTCAGCACCAAAAACGGATGATGCTGCGCCCGATATTCGGCGGTGTAATGACCTTCATAACCATCGCTGCTCAACGCAGCGATCAGTTGTTTTGAGCCCGTCAGCCCAAGCACCTTCAGCAATGCGTCCAGCGGCACGCCGCTCAACGACACAGGCCCGTCGAAATTCGAATCGTCCTTCACGTTGAACGAGACCTGCGGCAACGCGCTCAGATCGGAGTAGCGGAGAAACCGGCTCGCGCCCGCAGGAATTCCCGGCACGTCGCCGCTAATCTCCAAATCCTGCGGAGAAGACCGCTGCATCTCCAGCGCAATCCGCGCAGGCGTTGCCGCATGCGCCGCCAGTCCCACTAACAACGCGCCAACTACCAATATTCCCAATCGCATGCCGCTTATCCTATCGCGTTCTGAGAGCCCATAAAAATCCCTGATACGCCGTATCACGATTTCCTGTTTTCCTCCGTTTTTTCCCTTTGGATTCAATGCGCCGTCGGCTATTCTCGCCTCAAGTCCCTGTCGACAAACTAGGCTCTCGGTTCGCAGCCGCTCTTATCACACAACCGAAGGAATCGACTGCGTCACGCAGCCGCCGCACCCCTCTATCCAGAGCCCCGGCCACAGTTTTTCATTTATGGAGGCAGTTACCGATGTCCAGGCATCTTGCTCTCAGATGTTGGTTGTTCCTCGTTTCCTTCCTTTTTCTTCCCGTCGCACTTTCAGCGCAGCAGACTCTTGGCGGCATCACAGGTGAGGTCACGGACGCATCCGGCGCTGCCGTTGCGGGCGCCACAGTCACCGCTGTGCAGGACCAGACCAGTCTCACTCGCACTGTTACCACCAACGCGGAGGGCGTTTTCACCCTGGTCAATTTGCCCATCGGCAACTACAGCCTCAGCATCGTCAATCAGGGTTACGAGACGCAGAAATACCCAGGCATTCTGGTGCAAGCCGACCGCACGACCACAGTGAATGCTGCCATGAAAGTCGGCCAGGTGAGCCAATCCGTCACCGTCGAGGCCACGCCGCTTCTCAATACCGTCGACACCACGAACGGCTACATTCTCGATAAAGCGCAGATCGATGAGATTCCGCTGCCGACGGGCAGCTTCACGGGTCTGGCCATTATGTCGCCAGGTGTCAACGCCGAATTGCCGGGCGGCAGCGGCAGCAACAGCGGCCTCGGCAACACGCCGATCTGGGCCAACGGGCAACGCGACACCTCCAACGCCTTTCTCCTGAATGGCGTCGACGCCAGCAACCTCTTCAATGGCAAAAGCACCAGCCAGGTCGATTCTTTCCGTGTGGTCAACAACACCGGCGAGGCCAACAATGCGGGCGGCGGCGTAGTTCCCTCGAGCGCGTCCATCTATCTCGCCATCGGCAATGCTATTCCCACGCCAGCGCCGGAGAGCATTGCGGAAGTGCGCGTCAACGCCTCCATGTACGACGCGCAACAGGGTTCGGACAGCGGCGCACACATCGACATGAGCACGCGCTCTGGCGCCAACGAGCCGCATGGCGACGCCTACGTTCATCGCGGCACGAACTGGATCAACGCCGCTCCCTTCTTCTTCAAGAAGGACGACAACATTCCGGCGGCAGACAAGAACCCTGAGCTGCACCGCTACACAGCCGGGGCCGACTTTGGCGGACCGATCGTCAAAGACAAGCTCTTCTACTTTGCCAGCTATCAGCATCTCCATGTATCCGACCAGGAAACCGGCGACGAATTGCTGGTGGTGCCACCAGGACTAAGCGACGACAACCGGACGCCGCAAGGCCTGAGCGCGATTGCCAACAGCAACTGGACCACCAGTGAAGGAATATCCGGCGTCACCGCCAGTTCGGCCAACTGGACCTCAAATCCGGTCGGGCTCGCTCTCTTTACCCATGCGTCGTTGCCCGGCGAACCTGGCAAATGGATGATTCCCAATCAAAATGCCACCGGCCACCCGAATATCTTTTCGCCCTACAATGCATTTCTGCCAGGAACTTCGACCTTCACAGGCGACCAGGGAGTGGCCGATCTCGACTGGAATGTTGGGGCGAAAGATATCGTCCAGGCCAAGTATTACTACCAGCACGACCCCAGCACCTCGCCGTATGCCTACTCCAACGTTCCGGGCTTCACCGAGCACATGGATGTGGGCTCGCAGGTCGCATCGCTGAATAACATCCAGACGCTGGGCCCGAACTTCAGCCTGCAGGAGACGGTTGGATTTCTCCGTGAGAAGGCCTACAGCACGAACGATCAGCCCTTCACGCCGGCGCAGATCGGCATGAGCGCCGCCTTCGGCAATTATTTTCCTGGCGTCACCATCAACGATGCCATCGGCGATCAGTACGACTCGTCCTCAGGAGCGCTCTACGGCGGCACTGCGCCTTCGCTTGCCATTGGACCCGATGCTGCGTCGCAGGGCGCCAACACCGGCATGTTCCAAAACCGCATCATGCCGTCCGCGACTGCGACGTGGACGAAGGGGCGGCACAACCTCAGCTTCGGCGGCAGCTGGTCATATACGCAGCTGAATGTTCGCGATCACCGCACTGGAACAGGAAACGTCGCCACACCGGACTTCGTGACCTACGCGAATAACTGGGTCACGCCGTATTCCACGCAGAACTTTACCGCAACCACGTTCCTGCAGGGCAACGCCGATCGATACTATCGCGCGAATCAGTCCGGCCTTTTCGCGCAGGACAAATTCCAGTTGAAGGCGAACCTCAGCATCACGGCTGGAATTCGCTACGACTGGGATGGCGGCTTCACGGAGAAGTACGGCAACATCTTCAATTTCGATCCGTCGCGCTATAGCTATAATGCCGGCGCCGACGTCATCAACACCTCTGGCTTCATCATTGCCGGCAACAATGTAAATGGAACCAAAGGTGTGAGCAACACGACGCTGACAGGCCGTCAATGGGGCATTGCGCCGCGCATAGGATTCGCGTGGCAACCAACGGCCTTCCACGACAAGCTGGTCGTACGCGGCGGCTCCGGCTTCTACTATGACCGCGGCGAACTCTTCACTTATTTGTCTCCGGGCTATGCGGCCGGCGAGATCTCCGGTGGTCCGTTCGGCTCCGTCCAGACAGAACCGTTTGTCTCCCAGCAACACTGCCCGTACAGCGCGTCTTATAACAGCAACAGCCCCACTTACCTTTACCTCTTTTACATTCCGATCTGCGGCGGCAACGGTCTCACCGGCACCGTGGATAACTCGGAGTACAACCTGGCCACGCCATGGGGCACCATGCGCACGGCGCCGCCTTCCAATCCTCAGGCTTCCGATCTCGCGAATTACCTGCCGAACGCCGCTTCCATCATCAATGGCGGCCAGCCCTTCACGCTTGGCGTCTACAACCCCGCGAACAAGCTTCCCTACAGCATCAACTTCACCCTGAACTTCCAATACCAGCCGCGCAACGATCTGATGATTGAAATCGGCTACGTCGGCAACCTGGGCCGTCACCAGGTGATTCCAGTGCCGTTCAACCAGTCGCTCATCGCCACGCAGGGCAAACCCACACACCCAGGCGGCCTGGCGACGCAGTCGTTCAGCTACGGGTATACCGTGCTCGATCCGAACACCTACTTCCCGATGTGCGTCAACGATCCCAGCGAAGAAACTTGTGCGAATGGAACCATGTTGAATAACTTCGAAGGCGGCAACATCGACCTTCGCGTGCCTTACATCGGTTATTCATCGGAGTCCGAGTCGTACACCGCAGCCGGCATCTCGGCCTATCATGCTCTCGAATCCCACGTCGAGAAGAAGCTCAGCCACGGGCTGCAGGCTGGCATCTCTTACACCTATTCGCACACTACCGACGAACAAAGCGGCATGGGGCTGTTCTACAACGGCAACAACCCAAACAACCTCCGCGGCGGCTACGGATCCTCCGACTTTGATCGCACCCATGTTATGAACCTCACCTACAGCTACACGCTGCCGCAGGTGAGCGGCGGCAATGCTCTGGCAGGGAAGGTGCTGAATCATTGGGCAATCAACGGTACGGGCGTGCTTCAAAGCGGCCAGCCATACAGTGTGATCGACTACTCCGGCGCGGTGGGCAGCATCTACTACAGCACCTTCGACGGCATCATCAACCCCATTGTGCCGCTGGCGGCCGGCTGCACCCGCAAGAATGCGCAGACCGGTAAAAGTGGCGGCTACTACAACCTCAACACGCAGCAGGGAGCAGCACTGAAAGCCAATTGTTTCGACATCCCGATTCTTCAACCAGGAACCATGGGCGTGCCACAGGGCGACGACTTCGAAAACAACTTCGTCACCGGCGAGCGCAACATCTTCCGGCAGTCGTGGCAAAAACGTGCCGATGCGTCGCTGGTCAAGGACTTCGCAATCCACGAACAGTACAACCTGCGCTATACCTTTGACGTCTACAACCTGACCAATACTTCCAGCTTCGACATACCGCAAAACAACGTAAACCAAAACCAGGCATTTAATAACGTTCCGGTTGAGGTTGACTCAACTTCAGCGGCGGTCGCCACCAACTGCGGCACGCCATCCGCGGCATCCGGTGGACTGTACAACTGTCCTGCTGGTTTGGGCATTGTGAAGCACACCATCGGCAGTCCGCGCCAGATTCAGATGTCTCTGCACCTGAATTTCTAAAGCGCGGCGTTCAACAGGGAAGGCGGCCTGCGAGCTGCCTTTCTTTTTGCTTCAGCTACTCAGCGACGCCAGTGTGCGCGCCAGTACCCTAACGCCGCCAACGATGTGCTCGGGGGTTGCATACTCGTCTGGCCGGTGGCTCACACCGTCGCGGCACGGGATGAAGATCATCGCCATCGGCGCAATCTGCGCCATGAAGGAGGAGTCGTGATAAGCGCGAGCCACAATCCTGCGCGATGCGAGGGCTTCTTCCGCGCAGGCGCGCTCAATGCATTCGAGTAGCGCCGCAGAAGAAATGGCCGGCTCATCGGCATTCAGCATACGTGTGCTGATCTGTAACTGTCGCTGTTGCGAAATCTCTTTGATGGAATCCTGAATTCCACGCAGCACGCGATTGCGCCGTTCGCCATCGGTGTCGCGCAAATCGACGCCAAGCCGGATGCGGCTGGGAATGCTGTTGATTGCGCCGGGGTGCACGTCACAGATGCCAACCGTCGCTACCGTGTCGGTCGAGCCTGATCCTCTGGCCAGACTCTCGATGCGCGTGATCAACTCCGCAGCTCCGCACAGCGCATCGTGCCGATCGGGCATCAACACGCCACCAGCGTGGCCGCCTTGTCCTTCAACGGTTAGGAAGAAGCTCGCCGGCGCGGCAATGTTCGTCACCACGCCTATCGGAATTCCTTCGCGCTCGAGAATGGGGCCCTGCTCGATATGCAATTCGACGAATGCGGCGTAATGGCCTTTCTGCAGGCGGACAGAATTTAAGTCCGCGGCAAATCCAGCATGCGTGCGGACGCTGCGCAGCGTCTCATCATTATTTCCGCGCAGCGCTTCATCCGCTTCCGGCCCCAGCACTCCAGATAACAGCCGGCTTCCAATGCAGCCCGCGCCAAAGCGGGTCGGCTCTTCTGACGTGAATTGAATCAGTTCGATGGAACGCTGCGGCCTGAACCCACTGCGTTGCAGGGCGCGCACCGCTTCCAGTCCGCCCAGCACCCCAACCACACCGTCGTACTTGCCCGCATGAGGAATGGCATCGATGTGGCTGCCTGTCGCGACTACCGGCAATTCAGACTGCGCGCCTTCCCAGCGAAAGAAAGTATTGCCGACGGCGTCTTCTCGAATTGACAATCCAGCGTCCACGCAGCGTGCCTTCAGCCAAGCTCGCGCTCGTAAATCCTGTTCGCTGAAAACGACACGAGTGACCGCAGGCGGCTCCGCATCCGAGAATCCGGCTAACTCGTCAATCTCTCGTGCCAGAAGCTCAGCATCGACGGCGATCTTCATCGCCCCTCCAGCGGATGCCGATTCCAGTCTTTATAGATGAGGTATTTCGCGGGCGTCTTGCCCAGGGCGCCGAACCACTGCGGACAATACGGCGCCATCCAGATGAAATCGCCTGCAGTGACCGGGTGCCAGTCATCGTCGAGCCGGTAAACGCCGCCGCCTTCAAGCATCAGCAGTCCGTGCTCCATCACGTGAACCTCTACCATGCTGAGCGCAGCGCCAGGTTGATAGGTCATGGTGTTTACGGCAAAGTCGAATGCCGTGGTATCTGGCAGCAGTCCGCGGACCTGCAGATCTTTGTCGTCCATCAGAGCCTGACTGACGACGTCAGGCTCGTGGCCAACCAGCAATCCAGGGGCGGCAATGCCCTGCACGGCTCGATAAGGCCGCTCAATCACGACTGCTCGCGCCTTCTTCTTTGCAGTGATCTGATGACTCGCGTCCTGCGGAATATAGGCGTAGCCATCCTTCGCCAGAGTTCTTCGGCCAGAACCGGATTCGAGCGTGACTGCGCCTTCCAGCACATAAATAAATCTTTGTCCGGCTGCGGCACCCAGCACGCCGCCAGGTTCAAACTCCACGCTGCATTGTGTAAACGCAGCGCCCATCGCTGGCGAAACATGCACGATAACATTCGCCCGGTTTGTACCAGGGATCTGCGTGGGAACAAACGTATCCGGCGTATGCAGTAGATAACTGGATCGCCGAACGCTGCGCGTGTGTCCTAAGTTATGAATCCCACCAGTCACTCTATTGACCCTCTTTCTTACCGCTCGCATCCAGCCAATCTGCAAATGTATCCAGGAAGCAAAAGCCCGCGTGCAGCGCCGCTGCGACGTCCTGCTCCGCAACGCTCTCGTCAGGATGATGGCTCAGCCCGCCAGGATTCCGTAGAAAGATCATTGCCGTCGGCACGTGCGGCGCAATCACCATGGCGTCATGCCCGGCACCGCTCGTCATGCGGATCGTAGAATATCCAGCCTGAGCAACCGCTCGTTCCGACAGGGCCACGACGTTATCGTCGAGATGAACCGCAGCGTGTGCGTGATACTGCTCAATTTCCACTTCGATTCCACGTCGTTTGCCGACCGCGCGCGCCTCTTCGAAGATCGCACGCAGCGCAGCATTGCGGACCACATCTTTCCCGTGGCGAACATCCAGACTGCAGCGGACCATGCCCGGAATCACGTTAACCGCTCCAGGCTCAGCTTCGATCTGTCCCACCGTGGCCACGGCATCTTCGAAGCGACTTA
>Ga0210391_10001179_pt1 | contig 24261 bp, 21 predicted proteins | sample IncBWC12OmetaG_FD_160573 | JGI IMG/M metagenome (GOLD analysis project Ga0210391, IMG submission 160573) | Forest soil microbial communities from Barre Woods Harvard Forest LTER site, Petersham, Massachusetts, United States - Inc-BW-C-12-O ...
GCTTTACTTTTCGATTCAGATACGACACGCGTGCTCATCGGAACGCTTAATTTGCAATTCTAGCGGAGCGGTGCCGCGCCGTTATGGCCGCCGGGAGGGCATTGCGGCGACGGGCGAAACGTGGTAATGTATAAGTGCGTTTGTTGCTTCATGGTTCGTTTTGACGCGTGCTGGGAATGGCTGCCGGGCAAACGTCCGACGGCTTTTTTTTTGTGCGGGGCGATACGAGCCGGGCGACAGGCAGCCTTCCTGGTGGCTAAGAGCCACCTGATGAATAATTTAGGAGCAGTTTCCGTGAGCAGAGAGCAAGGTACAGTTAAGTGGTTTAATGCGGCCAAGGGTTATGGGTTCATCCAGCGCCAATCTGGCGAGGATGTGTTCGTGCATTTCTCCGCGATCCAGTCCGAGGGCTACAAGTCCCTCAACGAGGGTCAGGCGGTGGAATTTGAAGTGAAGCAGGGACCGAAAGGTCTGCAGGCGGAGAACGTCGTCGGCCTGTAATTCTGCCAAAATCTTCAGAGTGAAGTGTGAGTTTTGGGCGGTCCTAGCGCGGTGAGTGGGTGGTGCGCTGAATGGGCTGGTTGCTGAGCGCACTCGTTGCGAGCTCGTGCAGTGGCTGGGAAGCGCAAGTCCCGCGCGGTCGCTGGATGTGTTTCGTTTTTTTGTCTGGATAGGCATGGTGTAGGCGGTGCCGGTGTGGGTCGCGCACGGAGATGCGATTGGAAGAGGTGAATCCGGCCGCTGTCGTTTTCGATAGCAATCGCAGGACAAACTTCTGGTAGGCCGTAGCGGCGGGCGGAAGCGTGTCGTGACGATGCGAGTTTAGAGCTGAAGTCATAATCATCCACGGAGGGAGCTGTGCAGACACTGGTTGAAGGGCAGTCCATACGGCACGAGCAGTACGGGATGGGCGTGGTGACAGAGTCGAACACCGAGCGCACCACGATTGATTTTGACGATCATGGCGTCAAGAAGTTCGTAACTGCAATTTGGTCCGCTGAGCTGGTGGGCGAGCCACCCGCCACGCCGCCGACGAAGCGACGTGGACGCCGCAAGTCCGCCAAGAAGGCGTAAGACAAATTATGAATTTTTGAACATCGCTTCCGGGCCGAAAGGCCTGGGAGCGGTGGTGTCCTCGTTCGCGTTTCGCCAGCTGGGGGATCAGTGTTTTTTCGCGTGGCTAACGACTGCGCGGTGTGTCTACAAGTTTGGCGGAGGGGCTTCTTTTTGGCGCGGGATGCTGGCACACTCGATTAGAAACCAGGTTTGCGGAGCTGCGGCGAAAATGAAGACTCGGCTGGACAGACGGAGATGGTGCCTGACAGCGACGGCGGTGCTGCTGGCGTCGGCGCCGTTGGCGCACACGGCGGGCGCGCAAGTAGCGGCTGGGGCGGCGGCTGGTGACAGCGCGGCGCGGATGATCGAGCATGGAATCACGAACGGAGTATCGGTACAGCTGCCCGCGGCGTGGAGCGAATTCAAGCCGGGCGACGCGCCGACGGCGCTGGCTCCTTATGCGCCGCCATTTCATATGGGTGGGATCCTGGCGCTGCAGAATTTGCAGGCGAATGCGATTGTAGAATTCGCGACGTCTGACAATCCGCTGCTGGGGCGCGACGCCAACTGGCTGGACGGACAATTGCACATGCCCAGCGGTTCGGGAATGAGCATGATTGATTTTCTGTTTTATTATCTTTTCCCTCCTTCGGCCGCGTGCCTCAATGAAGCGATGGCGAACAACGCACGGGCGAGTTTCGCGCCTTCGCCGAACAATTCTTCGAGCGATGCTCCGCCGGTTCTGCAGGTGTCCTACGCTTGCCGGCATGACGTGACGCTGGAGGGATTTTTCGGGGCGCAGGTGAGCTCCGGGATTACCTTTGTGCAGACGAATCAAGGACCGCGGGCTTACGGAATGACGGCGCAATTCTATCTGGCGCCGATGGAACGGGTCACGTCGCCCGGGATGACGTGGTACGTGTTTTCGGCGCAGCGGGTGAATCCTGTGAATCCGGGGACGTCGGCGCATTTTAATTTGCCGACGAATTTGCAGGGCGCGCAGGCGGAATTTTATTGGGCGATTGGGGCGGTGAGTCCATTCCCGTGGGTGTACGACGGTGGGCGGGCGAATCAGCAATTGATTCATATGGCTTACGCCGGCGTGGGGTTGGGCGGAAACAAGCGCGCGGAGTTCATGGCTTTGCTGCAGAGGGTACAGGTGCGCGGTGCGAGTGCGGGAGGCGGGCAATAGCGGGGTTGGGAGCGGGCGGTCGGGCGTTGCATCCCGCAGGGATTTTTTTGCATCCGTATTGCCAGACGGTGAGTTTGTGGCGTTGGGCGAGACGACGGCGGTGCGATTACGCGCGCCGATGATTCCAGGCATGAGGATAATCAAGACGATGAAAGTGATGCGGACGTTTAATACGGCTTTTATCGCTTCGAGTAATCCAATCTGGACTGTGGCGCGAACCGTCGCGATGGGCGCGATGCTGTGCGGCGCGTGCGCCATGTTTTCCAGCGTTGCGGCGGCGCAGGCGCCTGCGGGGCCGATCAGGCCGGCCGGGGATTCTGGTGATCCGCACGCAGGATCACCCGGGCCCGCGGTGCGGCCCGAGATGGTGGTGCCGGACAAGAAGCAGCTGTTTGCGTCGTGGAAGTTCAACGTGGACGACAGTGACGATGCGCAAGACAAGATGAGAGAAGCGCGCGGAACCAACGCTGACAACCCCGCCAATCCCCGGAGCGGTGGCGGGAACGGCACGGGGATTCACATGGGCGGGATCGGATCGCCCTATCCCGGTGGCGGAGGCGGAAATGGCGGTGGTGGTGGAGGCGGGAATCCCAGGAACGGCGGGAGCAAGAACGCGGACAGCGATTATGACCGGCAGCAGCTGCAGGAATTAATGAGTCCGGCCGGATCCATCACGCTGGCGATGAAGGACACGCCGGACGCGAAGAATGGCGAAGTGCTGTTCACCGATGATTCCGGGCGGCAGCGCGCGTTCTACACCGATGGGCACAAGGTGCAGAAATCGAAGGACGATAAATATCAAGAATTCGATGCGCACTGGGAAGACTATCGGCTGGTGGCGGATGAAGGCGGAAGTCATGGGCCGCAGATTACTCGTTCGTTTGAGCCGGCTCCCGGTGGAAAGCAACTTTATGAAATTGTGCGCCTGGAAAGAACACGCTCGAACGGACCGGTGGAAATTCGCTTTGTGTATGACCTCGTATCAGAGAGCAACCCTCCTGTAAAGAAACCTTGAAGTGCTAGAATCTCGGTTGCGAAGCGCCGTTGCCTTCGCAACCGAGAACTCCGTCGATTGAATACGCAATTGAACGCGCCGCAATTCACGCTGGTGGTCGCGCTGGCATCGTTCCTGGCGGGTATGCTGGGGTCGCTGACAGGCCTGGGTGGGGGTGTGGTGATTGTGCCGCTGCTGACTCTGGTGTTTGGCGTGGACCTTCGCTACGCGATTGGCGCTTCGCTGGTTTCAGTGATTGCGACTTCATCCGGGGCGGCTGCGGCGTATCTTCGCGAGGGTTACTCGAACATGCGCGTGGGGATGTTTTTGGAGATTGCCACGACCGTCGGGGCAGTTAGTGGCGCGTTTCTCGCCGGGTATTTACACACTTCGATGATCGCGATTGTGTTTGGCCTGGTGTTGCTTTACTCGGCTTACGCTTCGACGCAGACGCTAGATGAGCTGCCCGCTGGAATGGCGGCTGACCGAATTGCGACGATTCTACGGCTGGATGGTTCATACCCTACCGCGGATGGTTTCAAGTCTTATCATGTGCGCCGCGTGCCGCTGGGATTCGGGTTGATGTACGTGGCTGGGGTCCTTTCGGGGTTGCTGGGGATCGGTTCCGGCGCGGTGAAGGTGCTGGCGATGGACCAGGCGATGAAGATTCCGTTCAAGGTTTCGACGACGACGAGCAATTTTATGATTGGAGTGACGGCGGCGGCGAGCGCAGGGATTTACTTGCGGCGAGGTTACATTGATCCGGCGTTGGCGATGCCGGTGATGTTGGGCGTGCTGGCAGGAGCACTGTTGGGCGCAAAGATTTTGCCTGGAGCGAAAGTGCGGACTTTGCGGATTGTGTTTGGCGTGGTAATCGCGGCGCTGGCGATCGAGATGATATTTCAGGGCGTGCGGGGGAAAATGTGATGAGGGTTGGAGAAAGCGGCGCGGCTCTGGGCGGAAGAGTGGACGACAAGGGCGTCGAGATATTTCTGGGAACGATGCTGCGCTGGGGAGTGCTGCTGGCGGCGCTGGTGGTGTTCGGTGGCGGCGTGTGCTTTCTGGCGGAGTCGCGCGATGCGGCGCGAAACTACAGGACATTTCGCGGAGAGCCGGCGGAATTACGGTCGCTGCCCGAAATCGTGCATCAGGCGATCGCACTGCGGCCGCTGGGGGTGATTCAGTTCGGATTGTTGTTGCTGATTGCGACTCCTGTGGCGCGCGTTTTGTTTTCTGTGCTGGGGTTTGGGCTGGAGCGTGATTGGATGTACGTAGTGATCACGTTGTTGGTCTTGGCGCTATTGATTTATACGTTGACGAGCCGAAGCGGAGTCTGAGTAAGAAGGCGCGAATCGGGAGATGGGCGCTCCCGGGAAGGAATTCGTCGCTACAAAAACCTGGAATTCCTTATCATACTTGCGTCGCGCCACAGCTGACACACGGACTCAGTTATAATCTTCGACTTGCGGCAGGGTGGCGTGCTGCGATAGGGGAGGGTGAGGGGCTTGGCGACGGCTGATTCCGGGGAAGGGAGATTGGCCGGGCGCGTGGCGTTCACCTATCCGGCGTTTGTGTTGTATGAAGTTTCGAAATTTTTCACGGTCGTCGCGATGGAGATGCAGTCGGTGGCGATCGGTTGGCAGATTTACGACATTACGCACAGCGTTTTGGATTTGGGTTACGTCGGATTGGCGCAATTCCTGCCGGGTATTTTGCTTTTTCTGGTTTCCGGACACGCTGCAGACCGTTTTGACCGCCGCAAACTTCTGCTGCTTTGTTACGCCGGATTCGGCGTGTGCTCGACGTTGCTGCTGGTGGCGTCTTTGAGCCACTACCATTCGATTGGTCCGATTTATGGAGTGCTGGTGTTGCTGGGGGTGGTGCGTTCGTTGAATGGGCCGGTGAGCCGGGCGCTGCTGCCGCAATTGGTGCCGGAGGAACATTTTCAAAATGCGGTGGCGTGGCACTCGAGCATTTTTCAGGTGGGAACGATTTTGGGGCCGTCACTGGGCGGATTGATTTACGCGCTGTTCCGCGGGCCATCCTCGGTGTACGCGATTTCGCTGGCATGCTATGTGCTGGCGATAGCGTGCACGTTGCGGATTCATTTTCAGGCGAAGGCGCGCGAGCGCGAGCCGATCAATTTGAAGACGGTGTTGGCGGGTATCGCGTACATCTGGAAACAGAAGGTGGTGTTCGGGTCGATTTCACTGGATTTGTTTGCGGTTCTGCTGGGCGGGGCGGTGGCGCTGCTACCGGCGTACGCGCGCGAGATTTTGCATACGGGACCGTGGGGATTGGGGTTGTTGCGGAGCGCGCCGGGAGTGGGCGCGGGCGCGATGGCCATCCTGTTGGCATACTGGCCGCTACGAAAACGCGTAGGTGTAACGATGCTGTGGTGCGTGACGGCATTCGGAATTTGCACAATTGTGTTTGGGATTTCGCGGAGCTTGACCGTGTCGTTGATCGCACTGGCGTTGAGTGGCGCGGCGGACATGGTGAGCGTGGTGATTCGGGTCACGCTGGTGCAGCTGGCGACGCCGGATCAGATGCGCGGGAGGGTTAACGCCGTAGACATGATTTTCATTGGCGCGTCAAACGAGCTGGGGCAATTCGAGTCTGGCGCGACGGCACATTTGTTTGGCACGGTGCACGCTGTAATCCTGGGTGGTATTGGTACGTTGGTGGTGGCGGCACTGTGGGCGTGGTGGTTTCCGGCGTTGCGGCGCGCGGAGAATTTTACGGGCGATCCGGAGGCGAATCCGGATCCGGCGGGTTCGTAGCTGAGCTGAGGTAAGTCGCGGATTGCAGAGCGCCACCGGTTTTCGGCAGGACACCGATGGCGCTCTGCAGTGAGCCGCTACAAATTCAAGCGCGGCGGCGAAGCCAGGTCTACGGTTCGACCAGATGATTGCGGATCGCGAAGCGCATTAGCTCGCTGAAGCTGGAGAAATTCATTTTTTTCATGATGTGATTGCGATGACTTTCCACGGTGCGGGTGGAGATGCCTACTGTCGCCGCGACTTCTTTGCTGATCTTTCCGGTGGCGAGCAGCTGGACGATTTCGAGTTCGCGGGCGGTGAGGGGACAGCCGGGCAGGGGATGATCGGTGCTGGGTTCACCCTCGCGCTGTTCGTTGACGAAGCTTTCGACCATGGTCATGGCGAGGCGACCGGTGAAGAAAGGTTTGTGCTGCTGCACGTGACGCACGGCGGCGACGAGTTCGGAGTCAGCGTCCGACTTGAGGACGTAGCCGCGCGCACCGCTGCGCAGGACTTCGCGGGCGACGTCTTCAGAGAAGTGCATGGTGAGAATCAAGACGTCGGTTTCGGGCGATTCGTCGTGAATGGCCCGGGCAGCTTCGAGTCCATTCATTTCCGGCATGGTGAGATCGAGCAGGACCAGGTTGGGCTTGGCTTTCTTGACGTACTCGAGCGCCTCGAGGCCGGTGGAGGCTTCACAACAGACTTCAAGACCCGGCTGATTTTCCAGCAAGGCGCGAACGCCACGGCGCACGACAGCATGATCGTCGGCGACGAGGATGCGATACGGCTTAGAAGCTGGAGCTTCTTTGGTCATCATGGTTCTCTCCTTTCGACCGAGGTGTGCTGGGTAGAAACCATCTGTGGAAATTGAATTGGGCGTGCGAATGATGCGCTGGTAGAGCGCGTCGCCGGGACGAGCGAAATGTCACGCCGAACGTCATTCGGGATTGCCTCCGACGATCAAGGGCAGAGTCACATGGATCGTAGTGCCATTCCCGGGAGAACTTTGGATGCGGAACTCGCCTTGCAGTTGGCTGACACGCTCACGCATGCCGGCAAGGCCGATGCCGAGCAGAGAGTTCCCGCGATCGCCGCGTAGAGGCGCGGCCATGCCAATTCCGTCGTCGCGGACCGTGAGGCTGACGTGTGTTGCCGAGAGGTCAACGGAAATCTCGACGGAACGCGCCTTGGAATGGCGGTGCACGTTGGCAAGGGATTCCTGCGCGACGCAGAACAGAGTGAGCTCGACTTCGTTGGGAAGACGCTGGAAATTATCAGGGATGCTGAAATTGACGGCGACGCCGCTGCGTTCCGAGAACAAACGTACGTAGGTTCCCAGACCGACGGTGAGGCCGGCCTCGTCCATTAAAGGAGGGTGCAGGATGGAGGAAATGGTGCGGACTTCGCGCATGGCATCGCTGGCAAGAGTGCGGCAGGATTTCGCGAGTTCACGCGCGCGCAAGTCCTGCGCCGGAAGTGAGTCTTCAATTTGCTTGAGCGTCATTTTAAGCGCGGTCAAGGTTTGCGAAGCGGTTTCGTGCAGTTCACGCGCCAAGCGACGTTGTTCTTCGCTGCGCAGGATCAGTAATTGACGGGAAAGGCGCCGCAGGTCGTCTTCGACGCGTTTCTGTTCGGTGATGTCGTGATTGAAACCGACGAAGCGAGTGACCTGGCCGGAGTCGTCCGCCAGCGGTATGGCGCGAGTGTGTAAGACACGTATGCTGCCGTCCGGCATGATCATGCGGGAGAAATGCTCCAGCAGAGTGTTGTTGGCGATGGCGGTCTGCAGGGCGTGTTTGGCGGCGCCGAGATCTTCCAAGCGCACTAAGGACCACATGTCCTCGACTGGAATTGGGCCGGCCAGAGGCTCCAGACCGAGTATGCGGAAGAATTCCGCGGAGCAAGTGAAAGTGGAATGGACGACATCCAGTTCCCAACTACCGAGTTTGGCGATCTCTTCGGCTTGGGCGAGAAGCGATTCGCTTTTGCGAACACGATCCTGGGACAGTTTCTGTTCGGTGATGTCCTGAGACATGCCGGCGATGCGGACAACGTCGCCGGATTCGCCAGTGATGGGGACGGCGCGCGAATGAAAGACGCGGACTTGTCCGTCGGGCAAGAGGAAGCGGACTTCGTTCTCGAATGAGCGCCTATACTGAATCAAATTAGCGACTTCCTGAGTGACACGTGAGCGATCCTCGGGATGAAACAAGGCGCAGGCGCGGGCCAGCGGGATTGGTTGATTGTCCGGTGAAAGTCCGAGCATGCGATACACCTGGGCGGACCAGGTGAAACTCTGCTGCGCGACGTCAAATTCCCAACTGCCCAGGCTGGCGAGCTGCTCGGCTTGCGCCAGTATCGATTCGCGCTGGCGGTCCTGAGCTGCCGCGCGGCGGATTTCGGTGACGTCCTGGACAACGGCGAGGAGTCGAGCTGTTTTTCCTGTGTCACCAGACAGCGCAATGCCGCGAATAAATATAATACGCTGGCGTCCGTCCGGGAGATTGTAGCGGCCCTCGGATTCGAACGGAGAGCAGCGTTCGACGGCGGAATTATGGATACCGCGAACCCGTTCGCGGTCATCGGGATGGATCATGTCGAACACGGTCTCTTCGCTGGGGACACCGTTTTTGGGATCGAAGCCGTAGATGCGGAAAACTTGGTTGGACCAGACGCATTGACGGGTTTCCACGTTGTATTCCCAGCAGCCGGTTGCGGTGACCTGCTCGGCGTGCATCAAGAGGGCTTCTTGCTGGCGCAGGGCGTCTTCGGCGAGGCGGCGCTGGGTGATGTCGCGGGCGAGCAAGCAGACGGAATGGGACTTTTGGGCGCCGCGCCCGACGGCAGAAACGCGGGCTTGAAACCAGCGCCGGCCGGCGGGGAAATCAACGGGAAATTCGATATCTTCGCAAGCGCCTTGATTGATGACCCTGCGAAAGAGTTTGGAGAAGGGGTGGAAGATTTCTTCGCCCAAGACCTCGAGAGCGCGGCGACCGAGGAATTCGGCGCGGCGCTCGCGGAGAAGGGCTTCGTTGGAAGTCCAGATGCTCAGAAACTTACCGTCAGCATCGAGTTCGAACAGGAATTCGTTAAAGGTTTTAACGAGGGCGACAAAGGGATGGAGAGGGTCGTGGCGCGCGCTGCGTGGTTCCCTTTGTGGAAAGGCAAGGTCCGATTTGGTACTGAGATTATCGGAGCGAGAACCGGGAAGGGAGTCATTGCTGCGAGAACCCGCAGCAGGGGTTGCATGCGAGCGGCGCTTCGAGGATTTTGAGCGACGTCGGTCCATTTGTGTAACGGCGAATCGCTCCGAACGAATCGGAGTCCGTGGCCAAAAGCGCCGATCTGTTGCCGCGCAAAATGCCCGCTCCCAGGACGGGGACAAGCAAGGGCCGAGTAGAAAGTGAAAGTTACTCCTATGGTATTAGCGTGTCAAGAATAAAAGGAGAAAGTTGAGGTGAGGTGATTCGGGGGGTCAGTAACAACCGTAACGCAAAAGCAGTAATCTTCCGAATTGTAACAGTCTTGAGGGAGGGGTACATTTCCGGACCTAGCTGGAAGGGACAGTCGTAGTTAACGTTCTGCGGCGCATCTCCCGATGAAGTAAATGGGATTTCGCGGAACTGGTTACTCGCCTCGCGAGGGTCGCACGCGGCAGCTGTCACACCGCACGCCCTGAAAAGCTCCGCGTGCGATTCCAGCGAGGTGGGAAAGAAATGGGAAGCTTGGGACCTCTTTCTGTATCGGGCTGAGTAGCAACAGGCGTAACGAGATGGACCGTTCGAAGCCACCCGGGGGTGCGTGGCAGGGGAACGAAGAAGTCTGAGAGTTCGCGGATGCGGTGAGTCCGGATCGGTTGATTTCAGGTCAGGACCGCAAGATCCCCTTCCCAAAAGGGGTCGTTATGCCTGCTGCAGCCGTGCGCATTCTGGTTGTCGGAAATTCCACCGCAAGCACTGAGTCCACACTCAATGCACTCGCACGCTCCGGATGGGACTCCCATTCCGTCGAGACCGTAGGTGAGGCGCGGGCGGTTCTGCGCACGATCCGATTCCATTTGACGTTGGCAGCCGAAAAACTTCCCGACGGAACAGGATATGAACTGGCGACGCTGATTGCGCAGCAATCGGGCCATCTGTTCATTTCAATTCCCCTAGCGGAGACGTGTCTATGGTTGCCAGCGGTCGAGAAGGGGATGAGGTCATTGGGGCAGCGCGCGTTGAATCCACTGACGCTAGCGACAGAAGCGGAAATGATTCTGCGGGAGTGCGACACGGCGATCGTGCGCCCGGAGGGTGAGCGAAGCGGCAGCGGGGTTGCCTTGGGTCAAGTGGATCGCGCAGAAGCAACGGCCTTGGGGGCGCTAGCACAGCTCAGTGAGACGGAGCGATTCGAGCGACAAGCGCCTGAAAGATACGAGCACCGCGAAGGAGCGGCGCCGAAACGGCCCGTTGGTGCACGACGGAAACTGCTGCGAGCCGCGAGCGTAGCCGTGGAGCATCCCTTGCCGCTGGAGCGCGAGGGCCTGGAGCGCGAGGCACTAGGGCAGGGCAAACGATGGCGGGGATTTTAAGGACACGCTTAGTGAAACAGCCTATCAAAATGAGGAAATCGGTTCTGCGAAGCGTACACCAAGACAGCGGTGGTACGTTGCGCGAACAGATACCGCTGCGCGATATGTCTGATTGCCTGCTGGCTGTGTACGACGAAGTGTCGCGGCGCGCGTTTCAACGCTGCATTGTGCGAGGTGAGCAGGGAGGGAGCGACCGGGACGACTGGAAAGCGGCGGAAAATGATTTGTTCGCAAGAATTTCCGTGGACTTCGAAGAGTCGAGTGGGAATTTGTACGCGTTGGCGAGTCTGCCGGGGTGCGCGGGAACGCAGATTACGGTGGCGGTGGACGAGTGTTGGCTGCTGATCTGCGGATACACGGGGCGCGATCGGCGAGCGCACATGGCCGAAGATTTCGGCGAGCGCGAAGACGGCGAGCCGGATTACAGCGACAACTTCCGCGCTGACGATTTTCAGGCGATCGGCCCAGACGAATCGTGCGCAGTGCGCGACCAGGATAGTCAGCGCGGAAATCCAGCGGCGCTGAAAAACGTGCATCACGATGAGCAGCGGGTTGCGGGGTTACGCGCGCCGCGGCCATTTTGCGTGGTGGCGCTCCGGGCGAAGGTGGATCCGGGGCGGAGTGTCGCGGTGCTTTCCAACGGATTGCTGGCGATTCGCATGGGCAAGGCAGGGGTGCAAACGCCGGTTCCGCGCGTCGCTTGAGACGTTGCTTCATTACTGCTCGGGAGGCCAAGCGAAGAGTGGTCAGCGCGGCTTCAGGTTTTTGTACGCACCCACATCCAGAAGAAAGCTCCTACGATCATTGAAAGCGCGGCGGCGGATTGCGCGTTGGACATTCCCAGGAACGTGCGGGGATTGATGCGGATGAATTCGACTAGGAATCGCGCGACGCCGCTGAGCACCAAGTAAGCGGCGAAAACTTCACCGGGATGTCTGCTGGAAACTGCGGAATCCGCGTGGCGAGAGTTGGGCTTTGTTTCGGCCGCAGCGGTGTCATCAGGTGCGCCCAACTTCCAGAGCCACCAGGCGATGGCGCAGGCGACGATGAATTCATAGATGGGTGTGGGGTGTACGCGCTCGACCGTGGGGACTAGTCCGTTGGGAAAGGTCATGCCCCAGGGCAGCCCAGTTGGAATTCCATAGTCACCGTCGCCGGAGAGAAGGCAGCCGATGCGGCCGATGCCATATCCGAGGGCGGCGGCAGGAGTGCCCGCATGGAAAACTGTAAGGAGTGATACGGGACGACCGATAGCTGCGTTGTGCCTGGTGATGCGCCAGGCGACGAAAGCGAATGTGGCAAACCCGGCGAGCAGGCCGCCGAACCAGGCGAAACCGTACGGGCTGAAAAGCAAGTGCAGGGGATCCGCGAAGAATTCGACTGGTGATTCGAGGAGATGGTACAACTTGGCTCCGACGAAGCCGGCCACACATGGAAACGAGATGAGAGCTTCGGCTTCGCCGGAATCTTTGGAGGCGATGCCGCGACGAATAAGGTCCGCACGCAGGACGAAATACGCGGCTATCATTGCGCAGGCGACCATCAGGCCGAAGGTGGGTATGGCGAACGAGCCAATGTGGAGGAAGGGAATCACGCAAAACAGTATAACGTCAATGACCAGCAACGGCGGGTGGGTGAGGGAAGTCGCGCCATCTCAGTGAAGAACTACAGTTGGGGAAACCATTAGGCGCTGGGGTGCGTCCAATGGTGTAGAATCTGGTGGAAGAAGTCGTAGCGGTAGAACCACCCTTCAGTCGCCCAGTCGGGTGGAGGGAAACAACATGACCGAGACCTCTCAGCAGTTTTCAGTGCCTCAAGAAACGGCAGCCGTTACCAATCGTCCGCAGGGTTCAGCAATTGTGAAGGCCGCCGTGGCCTGGGTATTTATTTGCGCGCTGGGATTGGCGCCTATGCCTGCATTCGCTCAACATGGCGGGGGAGGGGGAGGAGGCGGCGGTTCGCATGGCGGCGGTGGCGGGTTCGGCGGTGGTGGCGGGTCGCATGGAGGATCTGGCGGTGGTGGAGGAAGTGCGTCGGCGCCTTCTGGTGGCGGATCTCATGCGGGTGGTGGAAGTGCTGCGAGTAACGGCGGTGGCCGCGGTGGCGGCAGCAGCACCAGCACCAGCGGTGGACATTGGTGGAATCCGTTCCACAGCGGTTCTACAGCTTCGGCAGTGCCTGCTAAAGGCGGCGTGCCCGCCGGAAACATTAAGTCGGAGTCGAGCGCAACCGGGACTCCGGAACATTTTGCAGCTGGGAACAACACTTGGATGGAGCCGCCGAGCGCATCTGCGCGCGCGGCCGCACGCGTAAATTATTACGGACCTGCGAATGTAAATGCGTCGCGGCCCTACGTGCCACTTTCAAGCACGACACGCGGGTCTGTTAGTTCGGCGCGTGCCGGAGCGATGATTGCTGCAGCGCAGCATCCGTTTCAGCCTGTGCGTCCGGGTTCTCCCTACTATCCGTATTACCCATATTTCGGCTACGCCCCCTATTACGGGGGACTGGGATTCGGGTTTGGCGGCTTCGGGCCGTGTGATCCGTTCTGGGGATGCTACGGGTATGGATTCGGCTACGGCTACGGTTTCGGCGGAGGTTTAGGCTACTTCGGAGGAATTTACGGGGTGGGCGGGAATTCGAGTTATGGTCCGGGCTGGACGGATGCGTCGTCGGAAGGTTCGGGGAACGTAACGTCTTCGGATAATCCGAATTCGTATTTGTATGCGGTGCCTGGGACGGGAGGCGCGCCGGCTGCGGATTCTTCGGTCGCGGTACAAACGACACCTGGCGATTCGAGGCAGCAGCCTACGTACGTTTTGTTGTATTTGAAAGATGGGTCCAGTTTTGCGGTGACGGACTACTGGTTGACGGACGGGAAGCTGCACTACGTTACGTCGTATGGCGGTGACAATGCGGTGGATGAGTCGCAGGTTGACCTGCAACGCACCGTAAATGAGAACGCTGCGCGGGGCGTGGAGTTTAGTTTGCGGCCGCAGCCGTCGGGTAACGGCGATGCGGCGACGCCTGCGCAGAGCCCTGAACCCGAGAGACTGCAAAAGTAGGCGCTGCGGCACGGAAATATGTCCGCATCGCCGGGTGACGCGACTCCCAGGACATGCCTGTGTAGTCCTTATTTCGTAGGAACCTCCCTCATTCCGTTCGATTGCTTCTACGCCCTCGCAGCTCCTGCGCACGCTGCACGCCTTGGATTATTTTGATATACACACACAACGATCTGACAAAATTATGAAGTGAGCGCATCAACTGACTCGGTAACCTCGAGACGTGTAGAGCACGCAAGCGAATCGGATGCGGTTTTAAACCGTAGGCGAGTGCTGCCGACAGGCACCGCAAACCAGAGCTCCACGCTGGCCGCGAGAGACAATCTGGTGGCTACCGAAGTACGCGCAAACTTTGTGCGAGCGAAGGTGATTGCGATTTCAGGCGGCACTGGCGTGACGGTGCAGATTCTCGGATAGGATTGCGGTGATATGTGCTGCGATCCGCACGAGCGGTGATTTTGTTTTACGCGGAGCTTCCGCAGCGCGGACGTGTAGTGGTAACTTTGGACGTGCGGTACGCCGCGTGAAAACGACGAATCGGCCGCCGGCGAGGAGAAGGATCGTTGATTGATTGCCGGGTGTATGCCGCCATTGTCGCAGTCGCGTTGGTGTTGCCGGCGCGAGGACCTCTCGTTGGCGCAGCGTTTGCTAGCGTCAGAGTGACGCGCGATACGCCGCCACGCGCCAGTGGCAGGCAGCAACAAGCGGCAGGGCAATCGAACGCGGCGCAGGAAGCGTCCGGCACCCACACGGGAACGAATCCGCCACCTGCTGGATCGGCCATGCACAGCATTACCGTGCAATTCGATTACGATTTCACGAAAACGCCGGCATGCGCGGCGAAAGTGACGACTGCCTGCATAAAGACCTTTGATGTGTATGATATATCCGGCGAGAAACCGTATCTGCTGTATTCAATTCCCGTGCCAGCGAACGCGCAAGGGCTGATGAAGGGGATCACGGCCACGAGTCCACGGATGCTATTCGCGATCGGAAAGCACCGCATCGGAGTATCGGCGCAGATGGCCAACGGCGAGAAATCGCCGCCGCGCGATTGTAAGGTAATTATTGAGATAAAGGCGGACAATCCACCCAATGCATCCAGTCCACCCGCTTCTCACTGAGACACGCGCTCTGACTGCAGTCGGTCATGCCGGATTTTTTCTGCGTGAAGTTTTCTGGTTCGTCCCATAGCAGTGTGCTTAGGAATTCGTGCGCTCACAAAGTCTATTTCTGTGATCCGCAAAGTCCTTGGTAGCGCGGCTCGATCGAAATCACCAATGGGCTGTTGCGATAATACTTCCCTAGCAGAACTGACCCGTCCGGCTATGCGCAAGCGGATCTGGACAAAGAGGCGCTGCGATTAAATCAGCGTCCAAGAAAAACTTCAGGACTTCAAACTCCTGCGAGTAAACTTCAGGAGGCTGTTGCGTCGACCGCTTGAGCTCGCACGCGTCGATCGTCCAAGTCCAGCGCCGGTTTGCTTCGATTACATCCTCGAACGCGGTTTAGGGATGAGTTCTGCATACCCGACAACTCGCCCGAACTCATCTTTAAGCTTCCCCGAATACCTTTGCGCAGGTATCGTAGGCCGAGTCGCGTTCTTCTTGGAAGGAGGATGAGGTGCTTTTTCAAAGACGCCAGCTGCTTCGAACGCTGTCATTTGCTTTCGGGTCGAGTTTCATCTTGGAGCGGAACCAACCTGGTATAGTGGCGCAGGCAACCACGCAGCCAGAAATTTCGGCTCCTCCTGCCGGGGCCGCTGTTCGCGATGCGATCGCTGGAGGAACGGAAATGGAAAAAGTGACCGGAATCGGAGGATTCTTCTTTCGAGCCAAAGATCCGAAGGCGCTAGCGCTTTGGTACCAGCAACACCTGGGGATCTTGACGATACCAACGAGCGATGGGGAAACCGCGTGGCAACAAGAGGCAGGATCAACCGCATTCACTCCCTTCCCTGAGGCGACCAAATATTTCGGCGATCCTCAGAAGGTCTGGATGCTGAACTTTCGAGTGCGGGATCTCGACAAAATGGCGGCCCAGCTGCAAGCTGCGGGAATCGAGGTCAAGATTGATCCAGAGTCTTATCCTTACGGCCGGTTCGCCCGCCTGCATGACCCTGACGGGAATCCGATCGAATTGTGGCAACCCGCAAAATCCGACGCGCCACACTAGCTTGCTGAGCCGCCTACGAACTCTACGATTGTGTGCCAAATGGAACATACATTGCGCGACTATCGGTACAAGGTAGTTCATCGGAATTCTGAATCCGACGATCTTGAGATTGGAGGAGACCGCTATGTTTGGATATGGATTGATCGGTACCCTGGTAATTATCTGTTTGGTCGTTTGGCTCGTACGCGCTTTGTAATAGCAAAATAGCATTCGTGATGGACGTCTCGATGCTGAAAAACGGCCGGGGCTCGGCCCGTTACCTCTCCGAGAGCGACGAAATGATGCGATCTATATGTGGGGTTGCGCACCAAGATGCGATCACGCAAGAGCGATCCGGAATCGACTCTCCTGGAAGTGATTCAGGTAAATTTCCGCAGACACAGCGACGCCCGGCTGCTAACTGACATGCTTGAAGGGAAAAGGGCATCCGATACGGCGAATGTGATGGGCTCGGATAGGGTCGCGGGCAGCCCGAGAACCCAGGATTCTTGGGTTTTTCTGCGTTCCTAGAATCTTCGGCGAGGAGGACTCATGCTGCGCTGGGCTTTAATCTTTCTAGTTGTCGCAATCCTTGCCGGGGTGCTGGGTTTCGCTGGAATCATGGTCGCTTTGGCGGGAATCGCGAAGCTCATGTTCTACCTGTTTTTGGTATTGTTTGCTATCTCACTTGTAGTCGGCCTCCTCACAAGCGCGTGAAAACGCCGCCAGCAGGTCAACCGATCGTGCCGCGGGCGAACGCATCGCAGGATTTGTTTCACCTGCTCGCCGTGGTTGTGGCGGTGGCGGCAATCGCTACGCTTTATTTTGCGCGAATCGTGCTGATACCCTTTGCGCTCGCGCTGCTCTTCACTTTCATTCTTACGCCTGTCGTCAAGCTCCTGGAGCGCATACATTTCGGAAGGATTCCGTCGGCGATTCTAGTCGTGCTACTGTCGGTGGGGGCTTGTGGCGCGGTGGGCTGGACAGTGGCGAAGCAATTCAGTCAAGTCGTGAATGAACTTCCGAACTATAAAGCTAATATCAGAACCAAGCTGACGACGTTGCATTGGTCCAGCCACCACACGCTGGACAATGCTTCTCAGACGATGACGGAGATCGGCAAGGATCTGGCCACTGCTCCGACCGCACCGCGATCGAGCGACCCCACGCTCACGCGGCCGACAATCCTGCGGCCGGTGCCGGAGCTACGGCCTGTTCCTGTCGAGGTCGTCCGCGCACCGGCCCTGCCGCTGGAGTCAGTGCAGGATGTGCTGGGAATGTTGACCAGCGCGCTGATCGTCCTGGTGTTGACGATTTTCATGCTGATTCGCCGGGAGGACTTGCGGAACCGATTGATCTCGCTGGCAGGCGACGGGAACTTGCAAATAGTGACGCAGACGCTGGACGACGCCAACGCGCGCGTGAGCCGATATCTGCTGTTGCAGCTCGTGGTGAATACCTGCTACGGAGTTTTTATCGGCGTTTGCCTGCATTTCATCGGATTGCCGGGCGCGTTGCTGTGGGGCGTAATCATCGGCACCCTGCGCTTTCTCCCTTACATCGGACCGCCGCTTGGCGGAATCATGCCGCTCCTGCTTTCGCTGGCTGTGTTCGACGGTTGGACGCATCCGCTGGTAGTGCTGGGGCTTTTTGTGTTTACGGAACTGATCGTGTCGAATCTGGTCGAGCCGTTACTATACGGAATTCACACCGGGATTTCCTCGCTCGCGATTCTGGTGGCGGCAATTTTTTGGACGGCAATCTGGGGTCCGATCGGCCTGGTGCTCTCGACGCCTTTAACGGTGTGCCTGGTGGTGGTGGGGCGGCACGTTCCGCGGCTGAGATTTCTGCAGATTCTACTGGGTGACGAGCCGTCATTGACGCCGGACTCCCGTTTTTACCAGCGCCTGCTGGCAATGGATCATGGCGAGGCGCGCCAGGTGCTGGAAAGTTATCTGGAAGGAAAGACACTTGAGGAACTCTACGATTCCGTGCTGATTCCGGCGCTGGGCCTGGCGGAGCAAGATCGCCATCAGAATCGCCTGGAAGATGCGCACCAGAAGTTCATCTGCCAGAGTGCCCGGGAATTGATTGACGAATTCTGGGAGCCGCCTAGCGAGGAGCCTGCCGCTGCTGTGGACCGAAGAGAACGCGGAGGGTTATCGAGCGCCGCGGCGGTGCGCGGCGGGAAGTCGCGCAAGATAGTGTGCTTGCCGGCGCGAGATGAGGCCGACGAAATCGTGGCGATCATGCTGGCGCAGGTTCTGGAAACGGCCGGACATCAAGCGCAGTGCATCCCGCTAGGCACCGCCGCAGAGATGCTGGCACAAGTAAAGGAAGAGAAGCCGGATGTAGTTTGCATCTCGGCGCTCCCGCCGTTTGCCATACCTCATGCGCGAACGCTTTATGCCAAACTGCGGGCGCAGGATTCGAAATTGAGAATAATCGTGGGATTATGGAATTTAGCCGATGATCCATCGAAGGTCAGTCGCCGGCTGGGATTGACCGAAGGATCCCTGGCGTTCACCACCCTCGCGGAACTACGCCAAGAACTGGAGATCGCGCCGAACTCGGCTCTCGCGCCGGCGGTAGTGCTGGCGCACTGATAGCGCTCGGTTCGAACTCTCGCCAACACCCGCCTGGCAATCGTCACGATTTTCAACAGTACTGGGGTTTAGAGCCTGGTGAAGCCGTCGGGGGTCTCCACTGATCTGACCCTACTCGGTTATGGACGAAGAAGAGCTTCGATCGTGTGGGCGGTGGAATACCGCGCTAGCCAGTTGAGGAACGGCTGCCAGGCGTTTCGCGATTCCTAGGTATCCAGTCCAAGATAAACCATGCTGATTTCGAGCTTGTTGTCTGGAGAGAAGTGCGCTTGTTCGCCCCAATGATCGTTGAAGAGTGCTTCCCGGTAGAAGCCAATGCAATGGTGAATCAGGCGGCGATAGGCCGCGTCTGGCGTCGTGGGCTTGCAACCAGATTGTTCCAGCGCCGACAGTGACGGCTCGCTGCGGAGCGAAAGTTGACTTGCACCCGCGCGCAACGAAATCATTCTGAACGGTGATATCGTGCATACGACGCGTCCAAATCAACAGAGAATTAGGCGCGTTTGACGTGCCTTGATAGCTGTGGCCACCCCCTTTGACGACGAGCCGCGAATTGTTTTCGCGGGCGAAATGTTTCTCGTTCGTTGTCGCAAATTCAACCAAGACTCGCCATGTGAAGCAAGAGCTCGCCTTCGGAACCAATCGCAACGTGAAGCTCCGCCGGTAGCGACCCTGAATCTGCCCGCGATTAACGAAAAACGGGAGTCAGGCCCAACGACGAATCCGGCCAGAAGTCTAAAGGCTCTATCGGAAGCGCTTTCTCCAAAGTGGATGACGGGCGTGTTACTCGGGATTTGCGGTCGCGACTTGAATCGGCTTTCCCTTATAGAAATCCGTGAAGCGGACTCGGACGAGCCAGTAAACCAGCAACATCAGCGGAAGAACGGTAAGAATTAAGTACACGCCCGTGGTGAACAACGCCGGGGATAGATGTTGTCCGAGGCCAGCCGCCGACAGCAATCTGAGTGGCCGATTCGAGGGCCCTAGGAAAAAAGATCCTGCTGCGATGAATAGCCCAAAGCACATGCGCCAGAGATGCCGCGCGATGCGCTTGGCTCCAGCAACACCTCCACCGACTAGCATGCGAAGGTCCCCCACGGCTGCCAGAAGCATCACCGAACCCATAAAAAAAGTCATTCCAACGGGAACTCCGTCTGGTGAGTCCACTCCGCTGCGCACGATTGAAACACCATTCATCCAAGTGAGGATACCGAGCGCCAAGGGAATCAGGAGCACAACCCAATCAAAACGGTTCGTTTCTCCATCTTTGCGCCTGGCGGTCAGCCATGCAGTTCCGATCAGGTAAAAAGTGAAAATTCCGCCGCCGATGTTACTTGGTTCGTGTCTTCCGACGGCAATGTACACCGCCAAGCTCGCCATGGTGAGCATGGCTACCACAAAGATTCTTCCCGCCAGTGCATGACGGCGGGAACCTTTGCGGAAGATCATTGCAGCAGTACCGGACAGCAAGCCCAAGGTCCCGCCGGAAATATGGACAAGCAGAATGGGTGAATAGGGCATCGGCGCCTCTTGGAGATGAATACGCGGAAGGCAGCCTGAAAGTTTCACTCAATCAGGCAGTGAAGCTAAATCCTTCCATGAGAAGGCCGGTCGGAGTCAATATATTCTTGTTTTCCTATCGGTGGATCCTAACCTTGTCACCGAGCCGCCTCCGTCGCCATCCTTCCATCCGCATTCTGTGCTGAGCGATGGTCGCTCGCTGCCAGGGGGGCGTCCTTGATTCCGTAGGTGCTGCGACCTGATTATCGACCTTGGCTCGCGTCTCGCGACGGGAGTTGGGCCAGGACAAAACTGACGCTCGCAGAATGACTCCAGCTCGAAGGTGGCAGCAACCTCGGGGCCAAGCAGATGTACTTATACCCTGACATGAACCTGATCTTCACAAACGGGAAGGTCACCGACGGTCAATGACCGGTGACCTTTCGTTTTTGACTTTTGACTGTCAACTGCTCGCTGGTAGCTTGCAGCTCTGCTTGATTCGGCGAACCAGAAAACCTACGGCCGGCTGCCCGGCGGCAAGTTCTGCGAAACAGGCCCGACCGTCGTTCCAATCACCTCGCCCGACACAATCATCTCCACGCGGCGATTCTGTTGACGTCCTTCTGCCGTGTCATTCGACGCGACAGGCTGCGTCTTGCCGAATCCTTGCGATGTCATGGACGTCGTAGGAATGTTTTGCAAAGCCAAGTAATCGAGCACCGCTTTCGCGCGTTGTTCCGATAGGGTCTGATTCATGACATCACCCCCCACGCTGTCGGTGTTCCCCTCAATCGCCAGCCGTAAGTCCGGGTACGCCAGAACGATCCCGGAAATTTTGGATAGCTTCTCACGCGCGCCCTGCCGAAGCGTGTACTTCCCCGTATCGAAAAGCACGTCCGACAGATTCACCACCAGCCCACGAGCCGTGTCGCGTGTCGAGAGGATGGCGTTGAACTGTTGCAGCAATTTCGCACGCAGTTCCTCACGATCCTGCACCGCTTGCTGCAGTTGCTGATCAGCATTCGCCGCCGCAGCTCGATTGCGATCCGATTCTGCTTGGGCGGCCTGCGTCTGCAGCTGGGCCGCAACCGCTGCGTGATCGGCATCCGCCGCCGCCGCCCGATTGCGATCCGATTCTGCTTGGGCGGCCTGCGTCTGCAGCTGGGCCGTAGCCGCTGCGTGATCGGCATCCGCGCGACGCCGGTCGGCTTCGGCCCTTTCCTCTTCCGCGTGCCGGCGAGCCCGCGTGTCTGCATCGGACTGGGCGGTAGCATCGGCGACTTGTCCAGCCGCCGCGTCCCTCTCAGCGTCCAGGCGGTCCGCATCTTCCCGTTTTACTGCGATTTCGCGTGCGTCGTCGGCCGTCTGCACCACTTCGCGCGATTTCGCGATCAGCTCTTTGGTCTCGACGTGCCGCATCGCTGCCAAATTATCTACCAGTTTCAATTGTGCGACGGCGTTCTCATAGCTGGTCGTCGCGTACGTCTCTGCGCCAGCCGATTGGGCGATGCGCACCGCATTGCGCGCCTCATAGAATTCTAGCGGCAATTTCGCACTCAACACCACTGGATCGAAGTTATAGCCCGTGGGAATGTATCCGCCGCGATCGATCAGCTCGAATTTAGCGTCTACAACTTCGCTGGCTCCGACGGTGTCCGGACGAATCACATTCTCGAGGACCACCACGTTGCTCGGACGTCGCACCGCATAATAAGGTTCAGCGGTTACGATCATCGCGAATGCCTGCAGGTCTGTCGTCACGTCTAGCTTGCTGCGGTGGTTTTCGCCCACCAGCACTTCGCCAATGTTCATCGCGCGGCCTTCCGGCGAAATCGCCCACAACACATAGGTCAGATACTCGTTGCCGAACGCCGTGGGCCTCGCCAGGCCTGAGAATTCCGCTTTGATCTCCAACGCTCCGCGCTTGCTCTCCACGCGCGCTTCGCCTTGCGCGGACGCCATCAAATCGGTGCCTGCGAAATCAATTTTGGTGGATCCGCTGCGGTGCTTGTAACTCACCGCTCGAGTCGTGCGGCTCACCACGTTCTCTCGGTATATGACGGTATGCGTGCTGTGGGACGAAACTGCCGTTTGAGCCTGGGCCAGAGCGCACGCTCCCAAACCCACCAGCACCGCTAGCAACGCTGCAAACTTTTGCACAGGAAGTCTCCTTAAGTAGCTTCGAAGACACCAGTATGAAATTCCATGCAAGCGATTACTGTGCGCTATTGCACGTTTTGAGAAGATCTTGATAAGAAGCTTGCCGAGCGAGGAGGAAGAAATGCCAACAAGCGAACGATGGTGGCTGTGGCGCGCAAGTTAGCGGTACTGCTCCATCGGTAGTGGGTGAGCGGCGAGGTATACGAACCACCACCCAATAGCCAAAAGGCCATGCGTGCCGTGGCCTAAAAAGTTTGCATCCGAACAGTCGAGCTCAACCGCCGAGTCGAGGTGACCGTGACTAGGTCCTGGAGCCCGACTCCCACCGAAAGGGCGAGAAAACAGGACGCTTAGCCGGTAGCAGCAGCTACTGAAACGAGAACGCCCACCCAGCACCGAGCGACCATCGCTCACCAGAGAGTGCGGATAGAAGGATGGCGACAGAGACAGCTCGGCTGCATGCAAGGAAAAATATGGCACGAACAGCCAACTCAAACGTGTGCCTTGACGTCGATCGGCCTTCTCATAGAAGGACTTGGGCCGACCTGTCTCGCCTGCCGTCGCCTCGTGTCACCTCGTTGACTTGCTTCTTGCTCCCACCTAAGATGTGCTCAGATGCTGGACACGCCGTCTCCAATCGGGCACGCCTTCTCGCACTACCGCATCATCGAAAAGCTCGGTGGCGGAGGCATGGGTGTCGTTTACAAGGCCGAAGACTCGCGCCTAAAGCGCTTCGTCGCGTTGAAATTTCTGCCGCAGGATGTCGCGGGCGATCCGCAAACTCTCGCGCGATTCCAGCGTGAAGCGCAAGCTGCGTCCGCCCTGAACCATCCCAGCATCTGCACGATTTACGATATCGGCGAGCAGGATGGCCATGCCTTCATCGCCATGGAATTTCTCGATGGTCAGACGCTCAAGCACCGCATCAACGGCCGGCCCGTGGACGTCGAAGACCTCCTCACTCTCTCCATCGAAATCGCCGACGCGCTCGACGCTGCGCACGCCGAACACATCGTTCACCGCGACATCAAGCCCGCCAATATTTTTGTCACCAAACGCGGCCACGCCAAAATTCTTGACTTTGGTCTTGCCAAGGTGACCTTCACTGGCGCGGGCTCTTCCGCCTCCAAAATCCCCGTGGACACCACTGAGGGCGCCACGTTGGGCGCCTCCGCAGAAAATCTCACCAGTCCCGGCAGCACCATGGGCACCGTCGCCTACATGTCGCCCGAGCAGGTTCGCGGCAAGGAACTCGACTGCCGCTCCGACCTTTTTTCCTTCGGCGCCGTGCTTTACGAAATGACCACGGGCACGCTGCCTTTCCGCGGCGAAACCTCCGGCGTGATTTTCAAGGCGATCCTGGATGGCTCGGTGGCGGCTCCCGTGAGGCTGAATCCCGAAACGCCTGCGGAGCTCGAACGCATCATCAACAAGGCCTTGGAGAATGATCGTAACCTGCGCTACCAGTCAGCCGCCGACATTCGCGCGGACCTCGCGCGGCTCAAGCGCGAACAGGATTCTGGGCGCTCGACGCGCGTCGGCGACGCGTCCGGCAGCGTATCCGCGGCTGCCGGTGGTGCAAGCTCCACCAGTGCCGCATCGCTAGCGCAAACACTCTCCGGTTCCACGACGCTGCCTGCTGCGCATGCCGGCGCATCGCGCAAACTTTGGATCGGCGGCGCCGTCGCTGCGGCGCTCGCTCTCGCGATCGGCGGCGGCTATTACTTCCTGCACGGCCGTTCGCCCGCCGCAAAAGCTACTTCAATTGCCGTGCTGCCATTCGTGAATGCCACCTCAGACCCGAACAATGAATATCTCAGCGACGGCCTCACCGAAAGCCTGATCGGCACGCTTTCGCAGCTGCCCGACGTCAAGGTGATGGCGCGCAGCACCGTTTTCCGCTTCAAGAACAGCGACGACGATCCGCAAAAAATCGGCAAGGACCTCAACGTCGGTACGGTGCTAATGGGCCGTGTCACACAGCATGGCGATACGGTCGCTGTGCAAGCGGATCTCGTTAGCACCGCCGACGGGTCGGAAATGTGGGGCGAGCACTATGAACGCAAGATGGCTGACGTCACGCAGGTGCAGAGCGACATTACCCGCGACGTTGCGAAAAAATTGCACGTAAATGCGACCGGCAGCGCCGAGGCAAAAATCGGCAGCGCCGGCACCACGAACCCCGACGCCTATCGC
>Ga0210391_10001180_pt1 | contig 24261 bp, 21 predicted proteins | sample IncBWC12OmetaG_FD_160573 | JGI IMG/M metagenome (GOLD analysis project Ga0210391, IMG submission 160573) | Forest soil microbial communities from Barre Woods Harvard Forest LTER site, Petersham, Massachusetts, United States - Inc-BW-C-12-O ...
ACGCTCTCTTCCAACTCTTCCAGCACCGGATTCTCAACAATCTCGGTGTTGATCAACTCTTTTAGCTCCAGCTTGTTGAGCGCCAGCACGCTGACCATTTGCATCAGGCCAGGCGTCAGGATCTGACGCTGCGCAACTTTCAAGCTGAGCTTAGGTTGTAGAAGAGCCATACCTTTTCACCGCATCAATACACTGCGGCCTTAGTTTACCTTTTCCCGGCCTTTATCGTTGCAGGCTTTTTAACCTCAGGCGGCGTGTGACCAAGGTCATCGATTGGCTGCTTTTAGTGCAGCGAAAAACCTTCGCCCAGATAAACCCGCCGCACCTCAGGATCTTTGCCCAACTGCTCCGGCGTCCCGGTACGGAAAATGCGCCCCTCGTTGATGATGTAGGCGCGGTCGGTGACGGAGAGCGTTTCGCGCACATTGTGGTCCGTGATCAGCACCCCTATGCCGCTCGCCTTCAGGTCAAAAATAATCTCCTGCAAATCGAGAACGGCGATGGGGTCGATGCCGGAAAATGGCTCGTCCAGCAGGATGAAGGAAGGCTGAATGCAGAGACAGCGGGCGATCTCTACTCGGCGCCGCTCACCACCGGACAGGGCGTAACCGCGGGTTTTGCGAATATGTCCCAGGTTCAACTGGTCCAGCAGCTTTTCCGTGCGCGCCCGGCGCACCTCGAGCGACAGGGATTGCACTTCAAGCACCGCGAGAATGTTTTCTTCCACGGTCAGCTTGCGAAAAACTGACGGCTCCTGGGGCAGATAGCTGATCCCATACTGCCGTGCGCGCAGGTACATGGGAACCCGTGTGATATCGACTTCGTCGACGAAAACTTGTCCCGTATCGGGAACGATCAGGCCGACGATCATGTAGAAGCTGGTAGTCTTACCCGCACCGTTGGGGCCCAGCAGCCCGACGACTTCGCCCTGGCAGACCTCCAGGTTGACGCCCCGAACCACTTGCCGGCCCTTATAAGACTTGCCGATTTCGTCTGTACTAAGCTTTTGCATTCATCTCGCAACCCGCGTCTGGGTCACTGCGTTGGAAGCACCGCCACTCACCACGACGCTATCATCGCGATCATTGAAAATCAACGCGTTGCCAGTTACCACTCCACGCACCTGATCAGACAAGCGCGGAGGCGCACCGCTGGTTCCCGTGAGCACGAATTTGCCGTCCGCAGCGGTGTAGGTGAGCTCTTCCCCCGTCCCTTTTCGCCCCGGTTGTTCCAGTTGAACCGCGCCCCGAGCCACAATCTTCGAAACGCTCTGAGAGGACCCGCTCTGCGACGGTACATTCTGAGAGGGCACACTTGGCGTCTTCTGGCTGCCTTGCTGGTCGGGCATCCTGGCAGGGGACGGCCCTGGGCTGAAATAAACATCCATGAAGCTCGAATGTAAGATCCCGCTGATCGTCTGGGCTACGACCCCGCCGCTGAAAACTGCCTTGTGGTCGTTCTCGGCGTAAAACAGCGTGCGGCTTTGCAAACGGACTACCGACGGGGCGGCCTGCGTCTTCGAACCGGGTTTCGGATTGGTTTGGGGATTCGTTTGGGAACCGGTAAACACCGCGTAGACTGCAGGCGCACTGCCTGAACCATGGGCGGAGAGGGTTCCATGCGTTCGCGAAAGCTCCAGCACCGGCGCCGAAACCGAATCGTTTCCTTGCCATAGGCGAGCCTCGCCGCCGGCTTTGCCGTAGAACGTCGTTATGTCAGTCGCGTGATCAAGATGGGCGTGGTCGGCAACCACGTGTACTGGCCCAGTTCCGCCAAAGCCCAGATTCTGCTGCCCCTTGCCCTGGCGATAGGTAGCCTTAACATCACCCGTCGCTGTGGCATTGCCGGTCGTGCGGTCCATTTCCAGCAAAGTTGTGCTCAGCTCTCCTGTCTCTTCAAGGATGCGCGGATTTCCCGTCAACTGCACGATCTGGGTAGCGGCGTCATAGGCTGCCCTCTCCGCCGTGGCGGTGGTCGCAGCTGGAGTCTGCCCGCCGGCAGTCGGCGCCCCTTGCTGTATCAGGGTCACGTTTCCCAGCTGCACTGCAGACTGCAGTTGGGCTGCCGGCTGAGGGGGATTGGCTTTTTTCCCTTTGGCTGGTTGAACTGGCGTCTTAGCAGAGGTGCGAGGCGCAGCAAAGGTGAGCAGAAGATTGTCGCCTTTGCTGCTTTGCGTGACCCCAGCCGGGCTTACAGTGACCAGACTGGTATGGCCTGTTCCGCGCACGCTGGAAAGAACTTCCCCGTTGTCCAGCGTCGCAAATAGCTGATCGCCTTGTATTGTCATGTCCTCCGGTGGGGTCTTGGCGTAAATGGTGTGTACATTCACCCGGCCGCCCCCAGCCGCCAAGATGTGCTGGGCCAGAGGACGACGGTCAGGCCCAGGCGCAAAGTCGATGTCCACCTGCGAGGCCTGCACCTGGCGAGTGGTCGACTGAGGAGAATTCTGTTTCGTTTTGGCACCATCGAGTTGGGGCAGCTTCTCCTCGTCCACGACCGAAACCGCGGTCCGCAATTGCGCATGCCGGATGTTTGTTTGTGGCCCGAACAACATCGTCCCCGAAGTAGCTGACCCATGAACCAGGCGGGATTCGTCGTTGGCCACGTACAGCAATCCTCCGTCTAAAATCGCCTGTTGCGGCGCGCTCTTCGCATCCAGATCGACATGCGCGATTCGGGCATTGACCTGCTGGCCGTTATCGCCAGTGAAGACCACATGTCCTTCCGCCAGCACCTGGTAGGCGGAACCATCGGTGCGGAACGAGACAGTCGCCTGATCCGAAGAGCTGTGGCTGTCGGCGTAGTCAGTTACATCCTGAAGCAGGTAAAGCAGCCGGCTGGCTCGATCGTATTGCGCGTGATGGGCGCGGACCTCCAGCGGGTCTCCTCCTACGCTGGAATTGAAGGCCACGTCGGCGGTGAGGATGATGATTCCGGTTTGCGAGTCGAAGCTGGCGCCGGTCGCGCTCCCTGCCGCCTCCGCCAGGCGGAACTCTATCTTTTCCGTAGTGCTGGCCAAGCCGGTCTGCTTGTTGAACACTAAGCCAGAAGTCTTGACGTGCACCGTGTGCTTGTTTGCGCTTTCGTCCGAAGCAGCCTTGCCGGCTTGGGGGCCAGGAGTCGCGGCTCCCTGAAAATCGATTTGAACCTCGCCCACGGCGCGCGCGATGCCATGCACCGGATCCCAATCGAAGTCGCTGCCGTAGATGCGGTTGGCGGGTTGGCCTTCCGCGCCATAGAGGGTGATGCTCACGTCGTGCAGCTCTGCGTGACCGTCGCCCTTGTACTGCACTGCCTTGGACGCGTGCAGGGTGTAGATGGTGTGACCGCCCCGCGACTCTGAATACGTAAACCCTTCGGTCGACTGCTGGATGCTGGTTTCCAATCCACCTGGCCGGTCATGCCCCAGGCGGCGGCCTTGCCACCGTCCGTAAAAAAAGAACCCGGCGATCGCCCCCAGCAGGCATCCCGCAAGTATCAGGATCCAGGAGCGCAACTTAGCCGGCGTCAGGCCCATATTTATCATCTTCTCACTCCATTCATCGACCAGGGCGCCCCTGAACAAAGCTTTAAGATGGAGAAATGGCTGACCGGTTGTATCTGAGTCTGTGGTTCCCCAATTTTCGCCTGCCGGCGCTCGCTCCCGCGATTGTCTGTGTACTGAAGCAGTGGAGCGCGGTGGGGCAGACCCCGCGAGTGCGTGCCGCCTCCGCTTATCCCATCTCCTGGAATGAAACACCGTTCTACCAGCGAATTTATGGGGAGGACGAGGTGGAGGAGTCCGCGCCCGAGCAGGCGGTGCCCGCGGCCACCGAGAACCTGCACGACGACTTTGCCTACGAGTTTGAGCTGCCGTGGGATCTTTGGGTAGCAGAGACGGTTGGCGGCCTTGATCCAACCTGGAAGCAGGAGCCGGTGACGGTGCGCGTGGTCGGCTTCGGTCCGGAGTTTGACGAGGGCGCGTTCGAACAGAACGGACAGATCCGGGTAGATTTCGGCCTCGACACACCCTTTCTGCTGGAAGATGTCGACCTCGACGAGGTAGGCGCTGAGCACATCAAGCGCAATGTTCAGAAGCTTGTGGCAGTGACTAACGCGATCCAGGAAAACTGCGCCATCAGCAGCCGTCTTTTGTGGTCCGATTCGGGCGAAAACCTCGCCCAGAAGCTGATTGCCCGCTTGCAGCGAGTGAACTAGCTACGGCAATTGTGCCTAACTTCCCGCAACCAACAAAGTTCGGGTGCCCCATCCTTCGCGCTCTTTGCGAAGGGTGGGAAAAGCGGAATGTGCGGGGAAGGGCCTCGGGGGCAGAGCGGTTGTATCCCACCCTTCGCAAAGAGCGCGAAGGATGGGGCACCCGAACTTTGGCGGTTGCGCTCCTATTGCGTTTGTTGGCTTTGTAGAGCGTGGCCGTGACGGACGTCTGACCCGCTCACCCAGAAGATGACGTCTTCCGCCATGTTGGTGGCGTGATCGGCGATGCGTTCCAGACTACGTGAGATAAATAGCAAGTTGACCGCCGATTGGGCCGCACTCGAATCCTTCACAATGCATTCCAGCAGTACGGCCTTGGCCCTTCGGTTCATTTCGTCGACAGCGTCATCCATAGCCAGTACGCTGGTCGCCAGTTCGGCATCGCGTTCATTGAGTGCCTGGAGTGCTTTCCGAACCATGGCCATCGACAACTCCGCCATGCGTGGGATGTCGATCGGGAACTCGCAAGGCTGGCTTCCCGCAAGCTCTTCAGCCAGCAACGCAATCGTCATCGATTGGTCGCCGACACGCTCTAAATCAGAGTTGATCTTGATCGCAGCCAGGACAAAACGCAGATCCACCGCCATGGGCTGCTCCATGGCGAGAATATCGAGCGCCATTTGATCGATTTCGCGCTCCGAGCGGTTGATGATGGCCTCGTTCAAACGCACGTTGGCACACGCGGAAAGCTCTCCGCGGCAATGTGCGTCCAAAGCAAACCTCAATGTTTGTTCCGCCACTCCAGCCATCTGAAGAAGGCGTTCACGTAGATTCTCGAGTTTCTGATGAAACGAGATTCGAGTCATTGGTCAGGCCCCCTGATTGATTTCTCCCTTTTGCTGTTGATCAGGTTCTAGAGGAGGGTCCGTACCGTATATATTCCACGATCCGTTGAATTAGAATACAGCTTTTAACACTCTATTAACACAAAACTTTCGCAGTAGGTGTAGCGCATAAAGTTGTATCGGGAATATTTTTCGTTAACTGGCAACGATCTCAGAGAAGTCAGCAATACGCGAAAAATCGCTTAGCACAGAAGCAATCAGGGCCAGCCGATTCCTGCGCAGATGGGCTTCCGGCGCTAGGACCATCACTTGATCGAAAAAGCTGTCGATCGCGGGCCGCAGTGTAGCGACCCTCTCCAAAGCCTCCGGATATTTCTGTTCAGCGCGAAGAGCCTCCACCTGGGGGGCGACTCTCACCACCTCGGCATAAAGCTGTTGCTCCGCCGGCTCGATGAGATCCTCAGCTTTGATGGACTGACCTTCCTGCTTGTCCTCTGCCTGGCGAAGAATGTTCTTGATCCGTTTAAATGCCATGGATATAGCCGCCAGATCTTCCGACCCGCGAACATCGGTGAGAGCCTGGGCCCGCGCGATGGCGTCAGCCACTGTCGTGAGCCCGGTGGAAAGCACAGCATTGACCACGTCGTACGAGTAGCCGCGAACTTCGCGCAGGTAGAAGTCCAGACGCTCCTTCAGGAATCCGCCCACCTTGCCGGCACGCGGCAACGTCTCCAAAGCCAGCGATTCCAGTCCTTCGATGGTGACCGGCAGGCCTGATTCGGCCAGAATTTTGATCACTCCGTTGGCCGCCCGACGGAGCGCAAAAGGATCCTTTGACCCGCTCGGCTCAAGACCGACGGCAAACATTTCGGCAATCGTCGCCACCCGATCCGCCAAGCCCAGGAGACGGCCTTCCAACGTTGGAGGAATGGGATCATCCATGGCTGCCGGCCTATATTGCCAGTAAATGGCTTGCGCTGCCGCTTCTCCCTGCGCTTCTCCCTGATGCTGGGCCCGTGCGTAGAGCCCGCCGACTATGCCCTGCAGCTCGGTAAACTCCTTCACCAACTCGGTGGTGAGATCCGTTTTGGCCAACAGCACCGCCTGTTCCAGCGCTGCCTGTTCGAACGAAATCCCCTGCGATGCAACCGCTCCGCCCAGGGCTTTCGCCATGAGCAAGTTGCTTTCGGTCTTGCTGAAATAACTGCCGAGGTCCCGTTGAAACGTGACGGTCTTTAACATTTCTACCCGCGCGCTCAGAGGAATCTTCTGGTCATAATTCCAAAAGAACCGGGCATCGTTGAAACGCGCGCGCAAAACTCGCTCGTTGCCATGGCGGATGATGGCCATGCCTGCGCTGTCGACTTCGGTATTCAACACCGTCAGAAAATGCGGCGCCAGCGCGTGCTGCTTATCTTCGAGGGCAAAGTATTTCTGGTGATCGCGCATCACCGTGACCAGAACTTCTTCGGGCAAGCTCAGGTATTCGGGCTCGAAATTCCCCAGCACGATGCTTGGCCACTCCGTCAGATGGGTGACCTGTTCCACCAGCGCCTCGTCTTCACGCCAGCGAATTTCGGGTAAAGCTCGCGTCGCCGCGTCCAGGGCCTTGCGGATGCGATGGCGTCGCGCAGCCGGGTCCGCGATAACAAAAGCCGCTTCGAGCGCAGCAGGATAATCGGCGGGACGGTGAATCGGCACTAGCCGGTCGCCGTACAACACGCGGTGACCATAGCTGACACTGCCAGCGGTAATGCCGGCGAACTCCACCGGAACTACCGTCTCATCCAGCAGGCAAATCAGCCAGCGCAGCGGGCGGACAAAGCGTTCCGGTTTGTTGGACCGCCAGTACATTGTCTTGGGCCAGGAAAGCGCACCTATCTCCTGCGGTAGTGAGTCGGTCAGAACCTTGGCAGCACTTTGACCGGCCCGCTGAACCGTCGCGGCCGCGTATTCGCCTTTGGCGGTGGTTATCTTTTCGAGCGCGCTAACCGCAACACCGGCCTTTTTGGCAAAGGCCTGGGCCGCGGGGCCTGGATTGCCGTCGGGAAATGCAGCTTTCCAGGAGGGCCCGGTCAGTTGTTCCTGCATATCAAGCTGTTGCGCGAGCACGCCTTCGACCCGCACCGCCAGCCGGCGGGGTGTGGAGTAGCTGGTGATCTTGGTACCGCCTAAACGCTGGCGGCTAAGCAGTCCCTCAACGCGGCGTGCCAGCTCAGCCTCTGCAGCGGCGATCATGCGTGCTGGGATCTCTTCCAAACCTATTTCCAACAACAGGTCAGCCATGCGACTCCCGCGCGATCATCCGCGAGTAGACCTTGGCAATGCCGACCGCGAGATTTCGGATGCGGGCGATAACGCCCACCCGCTCGGTCACGGAAATCGCCCCGCGCGCATCGAGCAAGTTGAAGAGGTGTGAGCACTTGAGGCACAGGTCGTAGGCCGGAAGAATCGGAAATCGCCGCTGCTCGGCCACGCTGAGCTCCTGCGGTTGTTGGTTCGCCCGGCTTAGCAGTTCCTGGCACTCCGCCTCGTAGAGTCGCAAATGCTCCCACAGCTTCTCGACATCCGCTTGCTCAAAGTTGTAAACGGAGAACTGTACCTCTTCCAGAAAGCGGACTTCGCCATAGGTGATGCTATCCGTCCATATCACGTCGTAGAGGGAGTCGACATCCTGAAGGAAAGCGGCGATGCGCTCCAGCCCGTAGGTAATTTCGGCCGAGATTGGATCGAGATCCTGTCCCCCACACTGCTGGAAGTAGGTGAACTGGGTAATCTCCAGGCCATCCAGCATCACCTGCCAACCCACACCCCAGGCGCCCAGGGTAGGCGCTTCCCAGTTGTCTTCCTCAAACTTGAGATCGTGCTGGCGCAGGTCAATCCCGATCGCCTGCAGCGATTCCAGGTAAATTTCCTGCACGTTAACCGGCGGCGGTTTCAACACCACTTGAAACTGGGTGTGTTTGAAAAGCCGGTTGGGATTCTCGCCGTAGCGCCCATCGGCAGGGCGGCGGGACGGCTGCGCGTAGGCCACCGAAAACGGCCGCGGATCCAGCACACGCAGAAAGGTTTCGGGCGACATGGTGCCGGCCCCCACTTCTACGTCATACGGCTGTTGCAAAACACATCCACGCTCGGCCCAAAAGGTTTGCAGACGAAAGAGGAGTTCCTGAAAGGTAAGAGGGCTGGTTACTTGCGATGCCACGGTTGGATTCTAAATCAAACGTTCGGCTGAACGGTTCTCCAGGAAGCTACTCCTCGGCAGTTTAAAGGGGTCCACGTAATCGCAAAACCGCTATAAACTGGGGTCCCCATCGAATCAAGGAGGAGTTGGCCATGCAAAGCCGAATCGTCGGCACTACCTTACCGGTTCTCGAGTTCACCCTGGAGCCGAACGAGTCAGTGGTTTCAGAAGCAGGTGAGCTCTCCTGGATGAGCAGCTCCATTCAATTGGAGACGCACACCCAGTTCGCCGGAGGGGGAGGAATTTTCGGCGCCCTCAAGAGAGTGGCGGGTGGTGGAAGCCTGTTCATGACGGAATACCGCGCCATCGGCGCTCGCGGCGAGATTGCCTTTGCCACCCGGGTTCCGGGGCACATTCAGCCGGTGCAGGTTGGTCCCGGCATGGAGTATCTGATCCATCGTCACGGTTTTCTCTGCGCCACGCCCCAAGTTCAACTCGGGGTCGGTTTCCAGCAATCGCTGGGAGCTGGGGTCTTCGGCGGTGACGGATTCCTGTTGCAGAAGGTCACTGGGCAAGGTGCCTGCTGGATCGAGTTGTCGGGAGAGCTGGTGGTCAAGGATCTGCAGCCTGGAGAGATGCTACGCGTCCATCCGGGACACGTTGGAGCCTTTCAGTCCAGTGTTTCCTTTCAGATCACCAGGATTCCTGGCATCAAAAACATGATCTTTGGCGGCGACGGAATTTTCCTTGCGGCGCTCACCGGCCCGGGGCGAGTCTGGCTACAAACCCTCCCCATCTCGAAACTGGCTCACCAGCTGATGCATTACATGCCTTCGGCCACCAGAGAGAGAACTGAAGGCGGAGTGGTAGGCGGAATCGTGGGCTCGCTGCTAAACGGGTGAAGAATTTTAGGCTTTGCCCGGCTACGAACGCGGGTGCCCCACATCTCGCTCGTTTTTCGCGAGATGTGGGACTGACGAATGTTGACCTCAGACTGTGGATTGAGTGCTAAGAGTTTCGGGGTAACAGCAGTGGAATCCCACATCTCGCGAAAAACGAGCGAGATGTGGGGCACCCGCGTTCGTAGTCGGGGCAAAGTCTCGACCGAGACTCCGTAGCCTACCCGCCACCCAGGCGCGACAATGCGGCTGCGGTTCTGAGTTTTCTTTCCAGGTGACGCTCCAGACTCTGAATGGCAAAGCGGCGGAGGTCAGCTCCGCGATTGCGGGGCCACGACTCCGCGGCGAACGCCGACGCCGGCGAACGAAACATTCGCACCGCGAGCATCTGGGAATCGGGGGTCAACGTCGCCCCAGGAAAACCATCTTCTCCGCCGTGACGGTGCTCAAGGCACACCAGCCCATCCGAAGAAAAGTGAAAATACGCGGGCTGCCCGGCGAGCGAGACACCACACCGCAAACACCGGCTTAAATCCGGAAGCCACCCCATGAGCCGTGTAGTCCAAAGAGCAAAGTAGGTAATCGGCATCCAGATCTGATCGACCCGGGTCTGCTCGAGTACGGAAAGCAGCAAACGGAATACCAGATCATGCGGATCGTGGTCGGGCAGAGTCTGCTCCAGCACCTCCGCGAAAAAGGCGAGGGCCGCGGCTCGTGCATAGTCGACCGGCTCGGCGAGCGGCGAATGGAGAATGTCAAAGGAATCCAGACGCACCAACTCCTGGCTGGGCTTCTCGGCATAGTGCGCGCGCACGTACGTCATCGGCTCGAGCGCGCCGCCGAAACGCCGGCGGGACTTGGCCGCCGACTTCGCTACTCCCTTGATTTTCCCGTAATCCCGCGTAAACAGCGAGACGATCTGGTCGGCTTCATGGATCGGCCAGGTACGCAACACCACCGCTTCCACCTGATGAACACTCATCGCTCACCAGGGACGCCAACGTCGGGTCTAGCGGCCGAAATGACCAGCGTTCTTCTCAGTAAAGCTCGACCACTTCTCGGGCACGTCGTCGCCGGCAAAGATGGCCGACACCGGGCACACCGGAACACAGGCACCGCAGTCGATACACTCCACCGGATCGATGAAGAGCTGATCGGTATCCGCGTACTTCGCTTCATCCTTTTTGGGATGAATGCAATCTACCGGGCAGGCATCCACGCAGGCTGTGTCCTTGGTTCCTATGCAGGGTTCTGCGATCACGTATGTCATAAAGTACCGATCTCCCGATCCGAATAAAGTGAAACCAAATTGTACAGCAGGAATAGAAAGCGCAAAGTGGCTTCGAATTCAACGCGCCAATCTTCGCGCTGCAAACTCGGCGGGCGTGGGAACTGGTTCTATCCCACGGCCGGCAAACATATCCTCGAAGAAGCCCAGAATCTCACCAGTGAGCAGACCGTTGGTGGCCATCACTTCCTGGCTATCCAGACGGAACGGCGTGCGGTCGAAACGGAGCATCTCTCCTCCCGCCTCCACTACCAGCAGCGCGCCGGCCGCTGTATCCCAGGGGTTGAGATTGAATTCCCAAAAGGCGTCTACGCGGCCGGCCGCGCAATATGCCAAATCCAGCGCCGCCGCTCCAGCCCGGCGAACGCCGTGAGAACGCAGCGTCAACTGCTGATAGAAGTGGATGTTGGGGTTCATGTGCCGCTTGTGGCTGGGAAAGCCGGTGGAGAGCAAGCTCTCCTGCAAATGCCTGACACGTGAGACGTGAAGCCGCCGGGCGCCCACTGAGGAACTCAGCAGCCACGCACCTTTTGCTCTTTCTGCGACAAAGAGTTCATCGTGGACGGGGTCATACACCAGGCCGGCGACGATCTCACCATCCTGGTCCGGCGCCAGTCCTGGCGGCCGATGCTCCAGGCCCAGGGAAACATTAAAGAACGGAAAGCCGTGGGAGAAATTGGTAGTGCCGTCCAACGGGTCGACATACCACCGATACGCACGGTCCAATCCGGAGCGGGTTCCCTCTTCCCCAAAGATGCCATGATCGGGAAACTGCTCGCCGAGCCGCTTTCCGATAAGCCTCTCCGATGCTCGATCGGCTTCCGTAACCAGGTCGACATCGCCCTTGTACTCTGTGGCCACGCCGCGCTCGAAGTAGCCGCGAAGCAGTTCCCCGGCCTCTAAAGCAATGCCGGCAGCACGGGCGACAAAACCAAGATCAAGCTGACTGGGAAGATCCTTCAAGGCGCACTTCTCTCAACGCCACTGGCGCGCCGGCCGCGTTCGCTGATGGTTCGAATTTGGTGCTTGTAGATAAAGAGATTCGGCTGGCCTTCGCGCGTGAGGCGAATCATGGTGTCATCGAAATACTCGATCCACCCCGAAACGTTTTCCCCGTCACGCAGTTTGACGTTCACTTTTACCTGCTTCTCACTCAGGAACCGGAGATAAAGCGTCTCCTGGCCGGTTTCGCCAAGAGGCGGTTCCTTCTTACCCCGCCGGGTTGGATTCTGGTTTGCCATGGATGATAAAGAGATGCTGCCAGCGGGATGAGCGGATGTACTTAAAAATCCACATGTGCCCGCACCCCGGGAACGACAACCGGGCCTCGGTCCCGATTGTAGCCCGGATTGTTTATGAATGAGAGCTGCACCGCCATATAAAGGCCGCTTACCACGTGCGCGTTGTAATAAGTCTCGCTGACCGCTTCGTGGCCGTAATTCAGATGGCCATCGCCCAGGATGAATCCCAGCCCACCCAGGGCCAGGTATTGAGCGTGCTTGCTGCTGATGCCGCCAATTTCAAAGGCGCTGCCAATCTGGTCTTCTTTTCTGCCCCACGCGTCTCCGGGGAGTTCGAAGCCAAACGCCAGGGTGCTGTTCATCTCGGTATAGGCGAACGATTCTTTGTGCCCCTCATTCCATCCAGCGCGGAAAAAGGCACGGAAATTGGCCGGCAGCTCCTGCTCCATGTTGATGCCAAAGCCCTGTTTCAACGAGCCCTGGTGCCGGTAGAGGGTGATGTCGGGAGTCTTATCGACGCCGTTCAGATATCCCGCAATCGCCTGGCCGTAGTCGCCCATGTTGGCGTGATTCAGATAAGCCAGCGGACGAATATGTGTCTCCAGGCCCTGAAACCATTGCGGCTTCCATTCCAGCTCGAGATTATCGGCTCGGGCGCGGCGCAGATCGGCTTCGAGATCGATCCCATTGGCCACCGTCGGCATCAGCGCCTCACCGTAGCGAACTTCGAACTTCGGTCCGGTGTAACTGAGAATCGCGGCGATCGTGTAACCGCGGGTGTTGGCCGCGTAATCGTAAGCGCCGTTGTTATCGATGGCCCAATTGGTGAACTGCAGATGACTGTCGCTGCCTACCGCATTGTTGTCAAAGAAATCAACCAGCCCCATCTTTCCTATCATGAATTCAATACGCTGTCTGGGAAGCGATCTCTGCAGGTAAAAGGGATTGGGCTGTTCCTCCTCCCGGTCCGCGGTCACCGGAATGGTGTAGTGCAGAAAATAGCGCGCGGCATAGACGCCCTGGCCCAGTGTTGGATTACGTACCACGTCAAGATTGGGGAACGCTGCGATCCCCAAAGCCTCGCTCAGAGCTTTGCCCCCGGCCTCCTCTGCGTTAAAGACAAACTCCGTCCAGCGGGTGAGTTTGACTCCAGTGTAGAGAGTAAGCACCCGGGAAAGGGCGGTCATCTCTACCCGGCTTTGGAAGCTGTTTGTTCCCGCGTAGGGCGAATGAAACGGCCCGTGGGCCTGGAAGATGAAGTTGGCCTGGCCCGAGATCCAAATCCTGTCGGCGATGAGATGGTGCGAAAACACGGCCGGATTCACCTGGTCGTCGGACTGGTCGGCCTCTCGTTGGTTGATATGGGGCAGAGATTGCCTCGCAGCCGGAGTGGTGCTGGGGCCGGAGGCCTGTGGCTCAGGAGAATCCGGCAGCATCGCCCTTTCCTGGGCTCCGCCCAGGCAGAGAAAGACCGCAAGAAGCGAAAGACAAAGATGCATCCATACCCCACTCAGAATAAGAGCCTCGGAAGAGGTTAATTGACACAGCCTTAACAAATGTCACTGGCTCTTGAATTTTTCGGTTTATGGAAAAAGAGCGGATGGTACGAAACAATTGCGCAACCACCCATCTTCGGGTGCCCCATGCGGCTGCTGCGGGCAAAAACATCTGTTCTTTCCCGCGGTGTCCGCCCCATCCTTCGCGTTCTTTGCGAAGGGTGGGAGACCACTGCTCTGCCCCCGAAACTCTTCCCCGCACATTCTGCTTTTCCCACCCTTCGCAAAGAACGCGAAGGATGGGGGACCCGAACATCTTGGTTGCGGGGAAAAGGAAAAGACAGACCATGGAACACCGTTCAGACCAGGACGGGTTCGGATGCAAGCCCGGCTATTGCACCGGCGAAGGATAATACCCGGGCCGATTGCGGATGACGTAAGCCGCGTCGGCCGGATTGCGCAGCTTGACTGAGATCGAGCGAAAGTCGGTCCCCGACCGGTTCGATGGATAGTATCCGAGCAGATATTGCGTCCGCAGGTCTTCCGATAGCTGGGCGAAGGTCTTGTCCAGCGAGGAGGCGTCGGCATAGTAATACTTGCCCCCCGTCTGCTGGGCCAGCGTGATCAGCGCATGCTCTCCGGCCAGATCGCGACCGGCGCTGGCTGCGATGGGAACGTCGATGATCGGATAGACCATGACTTCACCCCGTAAAGCCTGCTCCAGAGCCATATCGTAGGTCGTGCCTTTGACCGTATTGCCACCATCGGAAATGATAACCAGCACCTTGCGCCCGGAACGCGGGGCCAGGCTTTGCGACGCGAGATAAACGCCGCTATACAAGGCCGTGGCTGCGCCACGTCCCATATCGTTCAGCCCGCGGTCGATGCGGCCGGCATTGTTGGTGAAGAAAATCACCTCGCGCACATTGTCGGCAAATTCCATCAGATCCAGGTGGTCGACCGGACGAAGCAGGGAGTGCACAAAATGTTTCGCCGCCTCCTGCTCTACGCTGAGGTCCTTATGAACGCTGCCGCTGGTGTCAATGGCCAGCACAATCTCCAACGGAAGCTCGGACTGGCGCTCGAATATGGCGATCTTCTGCGCATGATCATCTTCCGAGAGCAAAAAATCGTCCCTCGTCAAGCCGGGAATTGGAGCGCCTTTGTTATCGGTAACATTGACGAAAACATTTACCAACCGGACATTGACATTAATCGTGGGCGTCTGTGCCCAACTGCACACGGAGAAGGCGCAGCAGATGGCTGCGCAAAGTGCTTGCACCTTCACTTTTGCACCAGCTCGGAGGGAAAAGGTTCGCCGTCGGCCCACACCGCCCCATCTTCAAAGTGCTCTTTCTTCCAGATCGGCACCGTCTTCTTGAGCGTATCGATCAGCCAGCGACAAGCTTCGAATGCCTGCGCCCGGTGAGCAGAAGAAACAGCGATCAGAACGCTGGTTTCTCCTACTTCGAGCCGGCCCAACCGATGCACCATGGCAACCTGGCGCACGCCGTGAACCGCGACCGCCTCTTCCGCCAGAGCCTGCATCTGGCGCAGGGCCATTTCCTCATAAGCCTCGTACACCAGGAAGAGCGTTCGCCTTCCCCGGGTGTTGTTGCGCACGATGCCGTCGAACACCACCACGGCGCCGTCTTCCCCCTGCTTGACCTGGGCCGCCAGAGACGCAGAATCGATGGGTTCCTTGACCAGGGAGATCAATGAGCTGGAACCGCCGCTTACGGGAGGCAGCAGCGCAACTTCATCACCATCGCGCAACAGGCAACCTTTCACCGCGTAGCTCTGGTTCACCGCAATGGCCAATGTTGACCATAACTTCGGCTGCTGGGGTAACAAATTGCGATAGTGTTCGAGGATTGCATCGACCGTTGAGCCCGCGGGCAGATTGAGAGTCTGGCTGTCGCTCGACAGCACCTCCTTCAGCACTCCAAAGAACAGGACCGTGACCCGCATGGGAAGAGAATATCCGAAGGCCATTTGACTTCAGGTTAGACGTGGTCACCCACAAAATGGCGCTGCTTCAGACCAGGACGGGGATGTCAGCCACCCCGGCGGTGCCAAAGACTCTGCGGTAACGTGCTATTTCAGATCGGAGGCCTGTCGCCTTATTGAAATTATCTGAAAGCTTGACCGCAGGCCGTCCGTCGGCTTCCGTCATCTTGCAAATGAGGCTGGCAGGGTGAAAACCGTTTCTGCCCCCGGGGTGGCAGCCACGGAAATCGTTGGTCAGCAGGGTACCCCACCCGGCGCTGAATCGGATACGCCGGCCGGGAGTCCACTTGGCGGGGTCATTGAGGTCGGCTGCGCTCTGAAAATCCTTAGGCGTGAGCCCGGGCGTGATGGTTCCCATGAAATAGGCATGCAGGCCAAGAATCTCTTCCACATCCATTGCGTCTGAGGCGATGATCAGCTTCTGTTTGGGGTCCCGGTCCCGCTTGCGCAGCCATTCAATGTATTCGTCACCAGCAACGAACGGATCCTTGCTGTCGATACGCTGCCCGGTCCAATCCGCCGTCCATTCCGGCGCGCCGGCAAGGAACTGTGTGGTCCCGTACGTATCGGGCAACATGATACGGATCTCGCTGCTATAGGTGCTCTGCCAAAGCTCGAGAATGCGATATTGCGAACTCTTCAGATCCACGTCGCTCGTGGCCATGGCCGCCAACGCCATCGGCAGTTCGTGGGCGTTGGTCCCTACCGCTTCCAGGTTGTGCTTGTAGGCCAGGTAGGTATTGGAAGTGCCGGTAAAATGCTCACCCAACGCGGTGTTCATGGCATTCACCACATATTCCTGCCACAGAAAGCTGTGCCGCCGCCGGGTACCGAAGTCGGCCACGCGAAGGTCCGGAATTCCAACCAGCCGCTCAATCTTGCCCCAAAGTTTCGCCTTGGCCTGGGCATAAAGGATGTCCAGTTCGAATTCGCTCATGCCCTTGAAGGCGGCGCGCGATTTTAGCTCGTTGAGGATGGAGAGGGCATAAATCTCCCACATCGTGGCTTCCGTCCAAAGCCCGTCGAACTCCAGGTGAAATTCGCCGTCGCGTACAGTGAGACGGTAGCTGGAGAGGCGAAAACCGTGGTCCAGCCACTCCAGGAAGTCCGGCTCGAAGATGCCTCGCCTGCCGAAAAAGGTGTTGCCGGCCAGCCAGATCAACTCCGATTTCAAGAAGCGCAGACTGCGCACGTGCTCCAGCTGTTCGAGCACCTCTTCCCGGGCAATCACGTCGGCCAGCCGTATGCCGGATGATCGATTGGTTACGGAAAACGAAACCTGGGTGGTGGGGAAATGCTTCCAGATGAACTGAAGCATCAGAAGCTTGTAGAAATCCGTATCCAGCAGGGATCGCACCACCGGGTCAAGATCCCAGTTGTGGTTATGAGCGCGCTCCGCGAAATCAATGATCATCGATATTTGCTCTATTTAGCAGATGCCGGATGCGCCCTGGCGGCACTCTTTGTGTGAGATAAGACACATCCGAAGTTCGATTCTACTTGGGACATAAAAAAGGCCCGCTGGTTGGCGGGCCTTTTGCTGAATTCGAGGGTCTCAGACCTCGGCATGTTCGATAATATTTTCCCGAACCGCTTCGTCCTTCTTCTCTTCGCTGACGGACTTGGGCAGCGCCACGGCCAGGACATCTTCGATGCGGCTGGCGTAGTGGATACGCACACCCTCGATCTGATCCGGCGTGAGATCCTCCTCGACATTCTGCCGATTTTCCGCGGGCAGAATCACGTCCTGCACCCCGGCGCGCTTGGCAGCCAGGAATTTCTCCTTGATGCCACCCACCGGCAAAACATTGCCGCTAAGGGTGATCTCACCGGTCATCGCCGTCAACGGACGGACCGGGGTATCCGTCATAAGTGAAACCAGGGTGGTTGCCATAGTCACACCGGCCGACGGGCCATCCTTCGGGATCGCTCCGGCAGGAACATGGATGTGGATGTCCAGGTCCTTGGTGAAGTCCTCCTCGAGAGCGAGCGAAGGCGCATTCGAACGGACCCAGGTCAGAGCTGCCTGCATCGATTCCTGCATGACTTCGCCGATCTGGCCAGTCATCTTGAAGCCGCCCTTGCCCTTCATCCGGTTAGCTTCGATAAAGAGCACGTCGCCGCCAGCAGGAGTCCACGCCAGACCAACCGCTACACCGGCTCGCCGCGTGCGCTCGGCCAGTTCGGTATCGACCCGAACCTTGATACCGCCCAGGAACTCCTGAATGATCGCCTTATCGACCACCAGCGTTCCGGTCTTGCCTTCAGCGATCCGCCGCGCTTGTTTGCGGCAGACGGTGCCGATCAGCTGTTCCAGCTTGCGTACGCCCGCTTCGCGCGTGTAGTGACGCACGATGTAGCGAACACCCTCCTCCGGAAACTCGATCTGCGGCTCGCCGCCTTCTTTTTGCTCGATGCCGTTCTCCTTGATCTGCCGTGGGATCAGATAGCGAAACGCGATGTGCGCCTTCTCATCCTCGGTATAGCCGGAGAGGTCGATGATCTCCATGCGGTCACGCAGCGGCTCCGGAATCGGATCCAGCATGTTCGCAGTGCAGATAAAGAGCACCTTCGACAAATCGAACGGAACGTCGAGGTAGTTGTCACGGAACGTATTGTTTTGCTCCGGATCGAGAGTCTCGAGCAAAGCCGAGGCTGGATCGCCGCGGAAATCGCGTCCCAGCTTGTCAATCTCGTCCAGCATGAACACCGGGTCGTTGGCATCGGCACGACGCAGCGCCTGCATGATCTGCCCCGGAAGAGCTCCGATGTAGGTCCGCCGGTGGCCGCGAATCTCGGCCTCGTCGTGCATACCGCCGAGCGAAATGCGCTGGAACTTACGCCCCAGGGCGCGGGCGATGCTGCGGCCGAGCGAAGTTTTGCCTACGCCCGGAGGTCCGACAAAGCAAAGAATCGGTCCCTTCATATCGGGCTTCAGACGGCGCACGCTCAGGTAGTCAAGAATGCGATCTTTCACCCGCTTCAGGTCGTAGTGATCGAGATCGAGGATCTCCTTCGCCTTGGAAATGTCCACTTCCCCGCCGGTAGACTTGGCCCACGGCAATACCGCCAGCCACTCTACGTAATTGCGGGTAAGCGAGTAGTCGGCCGCCATCGGAGACATCCGCGACAAGCGATTGAGCTCCTTTGTAGCCTCCTTCTTCACGTCCTCGGGCATCCCCGCGGCTTCGATCTTTTGCCGCAGTTCTTCGATGTCCTTTTGACCCTCGTCCAGCTCGCCAATTTCCTTCTGAATGGCTTTAAGCTGTTCCCGCAGGTAGTAATCGCGCTGCGATTGCTGTACCTGGTCCTGGACTTCGGTCTGAATCTTGTTACGTAGCTGCTGCACCTCGGCTTCTTTCGCCAGGTGCTTATTGATGCGCTCCATACGGAGCATCACATCGGGTGTTTCCAACAGTTCCTGCTTATCGGTCGTAGCCAGGAAAGGCAAAGAGGAAGCGATGAAATCGACCAGGCGCCCTGGATCTTCAATATTCAAAGCGATGGTCTGCAGCTCGTCGGAAAGTGTCGGCGAGGTGGTGACGATTTGCTGAAACTGTGCGATCACGTTCCTCTGCAGCGCTTCCAGCTCAGCCGTCTTGCCCGCGTCGACCTCCGGCAGATGGTCGACCGTCGCCATCATGAATGGCTCAAGTTGGGTAAATTCACCCAGCTTGACCCGCTCCGTGCCCTCGGTAAACACAAACAGGCTCTGGTTGGGCATCTTGACGACTTTGTGCACCGTCGCCAGGGTGCCAGTGGAGTACAAATCGCTCGGCTGGGGGCTGTCCATCCGCTCGTCGCGCTGCGCGACCACCACAATGGTCTTCTGCTCACCCAGCGATTGAATCAGTTGAATCGAGCTCTCCCGGCCGACTGTCAGTGGTAGCACGGCGTGAGGGAACAGAACCGTACTACGAACCGGCAGAATGGGCAGCACCCTCCCCTGGGAGCTGGTCTGCTCGCGCCGGCTGAGGTCGGTAGGATTAATAATGCTTAAGAAATCGCTAGCCATGAGTGTCCTTCTATCAGATTACTGGATATGAGATGCCGCAGGTTCGAAAAAGTCGCAGAACCCCCACTTTTCATACTTCATCGGCCTTGCCTCGCGATTTATCACAACTCATTGATTTAGTTGACTGCAAAATCCCCTTTAAGAAAGCGGCGGAGCCGCCGGGTAGTGCCCCAAATCCTTTACCCAAAGGCACTGCCGCCGCAGCTGTTCCAGGGCCGCGCCAGCTGCCTCCTGGTCGGACGTCTGGTAATCGAGGTAAAAGACATACTGCCAGGGCTGCCCTTGTACCGGGCGAGACTCCACCTTGCACAGATTCGTGTTGTGGTCGGCGAATACATGGAGCGCCGAAACCAGGGTTCCGGGCCGGTTTTCTACCGTAAAGGCAATACTGACTTTGTTTGGATTTGGAAGCGGGCGAACCTGGGAACTGCTGCGAATCAAGAAAAAGCGGGTGTAGTTGGCCGGATTGTCTTCAATATCAGCGGCGAGAACCTCTCCCCCATAGGTCAGTGCGGCCTGCTCGCTGGCTATGGCGCCCCGGTCCCGGCGGCCATCACTTTCCTGGCTGACAATATGCTTGACGCTGCCGGCGGTGTCGTAGAACGGGGTTGGCGTCATGCCCGGGTGCTGGCTAAAAAACCGGCGGCACTGTGCCAATGCAACCGGATGCGATAGAACCTGGCGAATATCCTCGATACGGGTGCCGGGAATGGCAATGAGATTGTGACGAATTCGCAGCAGGGATTCCCGCTCAATGCCTACGTCGGACTGCAAGAGCAAGTCGAAGTGTTCGACTACGGAACCAGCCAGCGAATTTTCAATTGGGATGACTGCGGCGCATTGCTGGCTTTCAACCAATTTGAAAACCTCCGCTGAAACGGCACAAGGAACAATGGTTGCCTGCGGCTCCATTTGTAATGCGGCCTGGTGGCTGAAAGAGCCAAGCTCTCCCTGAATGGCGATCCGCATATTGACTTAATTTTGATAATACGGCAACCCGGTTCGGTGGGAATGCACCAAAGTACAGCGTAGCAACACTTTAAGGTGAGGAGAAAGACAATGCTTTGGACTATTTTCTTGGTGCTGCTGGTACTTTGGTTGGTCGGTTTCATCGGATTCCACGTGGTCGCGTGGTACATCCACTTGCTGTTGATCGTTGCCCTGGTAGTTCTGGTGATCCAGTTGATAGGCGGTAGAAGGGCAATTTGAGCCAACCTCCTTTTTCTGTACCGGCAGGTGTGCTGGGAGGAATAAGGAGGCATCTCACTGGGTATGCCTGAAAGTTCGCAGGCGCGAGGAGACATCAATGAATAAAGATCAAGTGACCGGCAAGGTGGAGCAGGCAGCGGGACGGGTAAAGCAGAGTGTGGGTGAGACCTTGGGCAACCAGAAACTAGCCAACCAGGGGGTAGCTGATCAAGTGAAAGGCGCCGCCAAGGAAACCTGGGGGAATGCCAAGGATGCCGCCGGCGTGGCGGCAGATCGCCATCAAAAAGAGGCGGAACACAAGGCAGACGAGACCCGGGCGGGCATACGCGACAAGGTCAATGAAATCCACGACAGCGTGAACGACCACATCGACGCACACAAGGCAAACGAACGTCAGAAAGCCAAAACGGCCTAGTCTCACTTGTTTCTTGAAACGCACCCTCCGCACCGGAGGGTGCGTTTTTACTTGGGTAGTAAGAGTGCGGCGGCAATAAAGAAGAAGAACACCATGGAGATGATGCCATTCAGGGTAAAGAACGCCGCATTGAGGCGGCGCAGGTCGGTCGGAGAGATGATGAGATGCTCGTAGAGCAACAGCATGGCGACTGCTGCTACGCCCACCCAGGCGATAGCATCCAGCGCAAACAACTTTAGAAGCCAGCACAGCAGGGCGAGCATGATCAGGTGCATCCCGCGCGCGACCCAGAAAGCGGTATGAATCCCCCAGGTTTCCGGGATGCTATTCAGACCAGCTTCCCGGTCGTGAGCCATATCCTGGCAGGCGTAGAGCACATCAAATCCCCCCACCCAAAACAGGACCGCCGCTGTCAGTACAATGATTCGCGGATCGAGCGTACCGCGGACGGCGATCCACGCTGCCGCGGGGGCAATTCCGAGGGCCAGGCCGAGCACCAGATGAGACCAGCGGGTGAATCGCTTGGTGTAGGAGTAGAGCAGAATCACCGCAAGCGCCAGGGGAGAGAGCAACAGAGTTTCCCGATTCAGCTGCGCGGCAGCCAGAATAAAGGCCAGCGACATAATCACCGTAAACCCGGCGACAAAGCGACGGCTCAGGATGCCAGCCGGAATAGCGCGTCCCAAGGTTCGTGGATTGGCAGCGTCCAGGCCGGCATCCGCCCAGCGATTGAATGCCATAGCTGCGGACCGCGCCGTCACCATGCACACGATAATCCAGAAAATCTTGCTCCACGATGGCCATCCGGAAGCGGCCAGCATAGCGCCCGAAAGAGCAAATGGAAGAGCAAACACTGAGTGCTCCCACTTGATCATTTCAAGCGTGGTGCCCACATTGCGCAGCAAAGCCATAAGGTAAGTGTAATTGGATAGCCAGCGGCGGGAGAACTGAGTGGGTGGCCAAAGTCTCGCTTTTGAGAACTCGGTCACCCACCTTGTTGATTCACTTATTTTTCGTTCGAGGAACTGGCGACCTGAAGATTATTGGTGACCTTGAAAACACCTGGAACACTGTTGGCCCGAATGTTCGCAGTATCTTTATCAGCCTGGCTGATGACCACGCCATTCAGGGTGACGTTTCCATTCACCACCGTAATGCGAATCGGCTGCGCCGGGTCGATAGCGTACTTGTTGAGGCTGGGAAAGCCGTAAATGGCCGCATAAACCTGGCGCCGGATGCGATCGTCCATTGGCGAGACTGGGTCGACCGAGATGTTATCAATTACGTCCTGCACGCCGGGGAAATGGCTGGCCAGCGAAACCGCAGAATCAGCCGCCACCGGTCCCAACGCATTTCCACCCAGCGTCACCACACCATCCTGCACGTTCACACTGATGGCGTTAAACGCGTTGCCATAACCGACGCGATCGTATTGCAGCTTCTGTACGATCTTCTGTTGCAGCTGAGCGTCGGAGATGTCGCCGGCCCCGGCAATCTTCAGCTTGTTGCGTACCGCAGCGACGTTCTTGATCCGGTGCGCCTTTTTATCAATTTCTTCCTTGGTCGCGAAGTCTTTGACCGTGCCTTCCAAATCGACGACGCCATTCTTGACGGATACCTGTACATCCTTGAATTTCTTCAATTGGTTCTGCAGGTCAGCCTGGATATTGGTATCGGTTTGGGCGCTTTGTCCAGCGGCAAACGAAGCCTGCGGAATAACGATCTGAGAACCCAAAACCAGAACAGCAGCCAGTGCCAAAGTTAGACCATTTCTTGCCATCTTCATCTCTTTCTCCTGTTTTCTCGCGGCTTCGCGCGAGAGTCCATGTATATAGACACAAACCGGGGCCCTTGGTTGCCCTCTCTGTTTACTACGCCTCTTGGACGGCGTCAACGATAGCGTTTGCGAACTTTCAGCACCATACTGAAGACGCCCGCTTCATCACGCACGGCGAGCACGGAGACGCTCTGCGTAATATCCACCTGGGCCTGGATGAGCTGTTGCGCGGTGGCATTTACGTTGGTGGCGTAAGTCACCTGCACGTTGCGGGAAATATTCTGCGACACCGTGATGCGAGCGCTCGAGCTGCCAATGCTGCCGACATAGCTCGGGTCGATCTTTACACTGCCGCCGCCAAACAGCTTCTGTACCCTGCTGCCGACGGCAGCATTCAGAGCCCCTCCAAGCAGGGCATTGGTGGTCGAATCGCCGCCAATGCCCTGCTCCTGCTGCGAGTACAGAGCTTGCTCTTCCTGGGTGCGGCCAAGCGCCAGCAGGGAGATCACGTCCGCCGGCGGCAGGGGCGGCTCGGAACGAAAGGTCGGCGTGAGCTGGCTGATGTTGCCGTGCAGCCCGATGGTCACGTCATATTCCTCCACCCTGGTGGTGGCGTCGATGTCGATGATGGGTTGGATCATGACCGGATTAGTGAAGAAGATTTCCCCGCGCTGCAGACGGTAGGTGGTGCCGGCAAAATTAGCGGTTCCATCGGTAATGTTGATTTTGCCCAGAATGGCCGGCTGAGCCACCGTTCCGCGGATACGCAGATCGACACTGCCGGCCAACTGCGCATAGGAATTCTGAAAGTCGAGTTGCGGCGCCGAGAAGATGTGCACATCCAGCCGCACGTGGCTGGATGGAGCGCTTGGATCCGGCGGGACCTGGGCCGCGGGACTCGAGGCAAAACTGGCGAAGTCCACGTTCGGACCAATGATGAAGCGCGTGATCTGAACATTACCGCTCAACAGCATATTGTTCTGTGAGCCCTGCAGGTGCATGGTGGTGTCAGCCGTGGCGCTGATGCCCAGGTAACGAACCCGGATATCTTTCCCCGTAGCCGTGAAATCGCCGTAGATTCCCTGCTGGTAGGTTAAAAATCCCCCTAACTTAAGCTGACCGCCGCCGGTTGTCCCCACCAGATCCTGCACTTGCAGACGGTTCTGGTCGAAGATCAGGTTGCCGTTCAATTTGCTGATGCCATTGGGCAGGTCTTTGAGCGCCATGGCCACGTTGGTGAGGTGCATCCGGCCCGAGAACAACGGTTGTGTCATCGTGCCGCTGGCATTGACGTTGAAATCCACATGTCCGGAAGAAGTAATGTCCGGATCGAACGTTTGTGCCAGCATCATGTTGATCGAGCCCTGGGCCGTCACCGCGAGATCCTGGGTGCCCGTCAAAGCCGCGGCGCCCGAGACCTCCATATTCGTATCCGGGCCGATGATGTGGGCCTGGGTCAGGTTGAGCACACCGTTATGCAACGATGCGCGGATCGGTCCTGCATCCTGGAGCACGATGCCTTGCAGATTGACGGTGAATTGGTTGATTTCCGCGTCCCCACTAAATTGCTTGGGTTGCCGCAACGGGCCGGCCACGTTGATCGTGCCTCCAATCGACGAATTTCCGCTGACACTCTGGACATGAAATGCCCGCAGAAAAGGCGCGATGTTGAGGCTGTCCAGCACGAT
>Ga0210391_10001181_pt1 | contig 24259 bp, 17 predicted proteins | sample IncBWC12OmetaG_FD_160573 | JGI IMG/M metagenome (GOLD analysis project Ga0210391, IMG submission 160573) | Forest soil microbial communities from Barre Woods Harvard Forest LTER site, Petersham, Massachusetts, United States - Inc-BW-C-12-O ...
CAGTCATTGGCTAGCGTCACGATGTAAAGCGCGCCCGCGCCCACGTCTCCGATGAAGCCAAGAATGTCGAGGATGTCGCCGCTGTTCGCGTGATAAATGCGGCCCTGCATGGCGAGCCCGAGCAGGAACAGTGTGACGATCGAAACGAAGAGCAGCAGGCCGCGAATCCAGCGCTTCTGGATCATGTGGCCGGCGCCGGGTATCAGCCAGCCCACGGCGGGAGCGACCACTGACATCATGCTCACGGGTTCGGCGGGCGCGGCTTTCGATTTCTCTGTGGTGGAATTCCCCATTTTCAGATGTTCACAATCTCGTGTTGGATTTTTCCAGTGACTTCGGCGGATTTGTCGCGCACCAGCACGTTGACTTCGCTGCGCACGCCAAACTCCGGCAGATAGATGCCGGGCTCGATGGAGAAGCAGGAGTTGGGAAGAATCTGCCGCTCGTCGTGGATCTCGAGGTCATCCATGTTGGCGCCATTGGAATGGACGTCGGTGCCGATGGAATGTCCGGTGCGATGAATAAAATAATCGCCATACCCGGCCTTCTGAATGTGGCCGCGGGTAGCACGGTCGACTTCCCATCCAGCGATACGGCGGCCGCCGTGGATGGCGTCGAGCACGGTCTTCACCCCGGCGTCGCGCGCGTCGCGCACAATGTGGAAAATTTCCTGCATGCGGCCTGAAGGCGCGCCGCCCACAAAGCCCATCCAGGTAATGTCGTAGTAGACGGCGCCGGGCGTGTTCTTCTTGCCCCAGACGTCGAGCAGGATCAGATCGCCCTCGCGAATGGGTACGGGATGGCTGGCATGAGGCTCGTAGTGTGGATTGCCGGCGTTCGCGTTCACGGCCACAATCGGCGGATCGTCAGTCAACAGATTCTCGCGAGCGAAAGCTTCCATGAACCACTGCTGGATTTCGTGCTCTTTGGTGCCACCGTTGCGAACGCGCTTGCCAATTTCTTTGAACGCCTCGGCCACAATGGAGTCGACGCTGTCGCGGGCGGCGAAGTGCGATTGAATCTGCGCCTCGCTCCAGGTGGATTCGAACTGAGCGACCAGGTCCGCCGAACTGACGATGTTTTTGCCCAGGCCGCGCAGCAGGTCGATGGTGCCGCCATCGACCAGGGAAATCGTGAACACGCTGTTGTTCGGCGAGTACTGCATGGCAAGGTCGCGATGCCGCGCCAGGATGGATTTGAGCTGGTCAAACAATTCCTGCCAGCCGGAATACAGATGCTTTTTGCCGGGCAGGGAATCGAGATGGCCGGCTTCAATCTTGTGCACGAGCTTGACCGGCTCGCCTTCCGCTGGAATAAGGTAAAACCAGCGCCGCGTCACCATCAGGCTCGCAGGCACGCCGAGAACGCGATAGGCAATGGGATCGCGATGATGATGATCGTAGAACAGCCACGCGTCGATGTTGCGTTCGCGCAGCGCAGACTGGATGGCGGCGAGGTCCATAGGCAAACCTCTATTGTAAACAAGAGGCAGGATTTGGGCGAATCGACGGATGCTTTTTGTTACACTGCCGCTGATGTCGGCGATCGCCGAGCCCGTTCGCGTGCAGCGTGTCCGCATCGAGTCGATCGATGTGGTTCGCGGGGTCATCATGATTCTGATGGCCCTCGATCACACACGGGACTTTTTTGGCAACTCGGGGCTGAATCCTACGGACCCGACCACGACCACGATTCCGCTGTTTTTCACGCGCTGGATCACGCATTTCTGCGCGCCGGTTTTCTTTCTGCTTACCGGAACCGGGGCCTACTTGTCGCTGCGCAAGAAAACCAAGAGCGAGCTGTCGAGATTTCTTTTCACGCGCGGATTGTGGCTGATCATTCTGGAAGTGACAGTGACTCGCTGTTTAGGTTGGCAGTTCAATTTCGACTATCACGTTTTAATCCTGATTGTCTTGTGGGCGCTGGGATGGGCGATGATCACACTGTCGGCGCTGGTTTATCTGCCGGCGTGGGCGGTCGCGACTTTCGGCGTGGTGATGATTACGACTCACAATCTCCTCGATTCCGTGGATTCGAACAATCCGCTCTGGACCATACTTCACTCGCTGAATATTCTGTGGAAGAGTCCGGGGCATGTCGTGTTTGTGAGCTATGTGCTTATTCCATGGGTTGGAGTTACGGCGGCAGGCTACGGTTTAGGACAGATCTACAGTTGGCCGCCGGAGCGGCGCAGGGCATTCCTGTTGCGGTTGGGCATTGGGCTGAGCGCGGCTTTTGTCATTTTACGCGCGATTAACCGCTACGGCGATCCGAGGCCCTGGAGCGCGCAGAAATCCGCGGCGTTTACCGTGCTGTCGTTTCTGAATACGAATAAATATCCGCCGTCGCTGATCTACCTGCTGATGACGCTCGGACCGGCGATGATTTTTCTGTGGGCGATGGATTCGGGGACGCCGCGCTGGCTACGGCCTGCGCTCACCGTCGGCAAAGTGCCGATGTTTTATTACCTCCTGCATATTCCGCTCATCCACTTGATCGCCGTGGCGGTGTGCTACGCGCGCTACGGGCAGCTGCACTGGATGTTCGAATCGCCGACGCTCGGGCAGTTCCCCATCACTCAGCCGCCAGGTTGGGGATACTCATTGCCGACTGTTTATCTGGTGTGGGCGTGCGTGGTGCTGGCACTGTATCCGACGTGCCGGTGGTTTGCTGCGCTCAAACAGCGGCGTAACGATGCGTGGCTTGGCTACTTCTGAGGGCTGGGAGGATCGGCTACTCGTCACGGGCCAGAACACGCTTCCGATGGTCCACGGGCAGAGTTTCGCAAGCCGTCCGCAATACCAGCCGGGCGGCACGGGCGCGAATCTTCATCAGATACGGCACCATGCGTTTGGGATCGTGTTTTGCTGTTTCGCGCAGGAGCCAGCCCAGACCTTTCTGGACCATGTCATCTTTGTCGGCGAGCAGCGAGTCGGAAAGCCTTACGATTTTGGGGGCGAATATTTTCGCCCGGGCTCCGCGGATCATAGCCACGCAGGCGGCACGGCGGTGCCAGCGATTCGGTGACTTGGCCCAGCGGAATACATTCTTGACGCGCGCCGGCTTTGCCACCACCATCGGTGAAACCAGGTAATGAACCAGGCCGTCGTGATCTGCCCAGCTGCTGATGCGGTCGAGCCACGACTCGAACATGCGGAACTCGTGATCGCCGAACTGTGCGTCCATTTTTTCGAGCAGGAAGACGGCGGCCACTTTTTCTTCGAGCACCGCGCCGGTGAAGAGATTGTCGGCGACCTTCACCAGGAAATCGAGATCGCGCTCGCGCAAAATCTCACTGCGGCAGCGACGAACCGCTCGGCGGAGATCGGCCGTGTACCAGCCGTGCGATTTGATCTCGTCTTTGAAGAAGCGCTGCACTCCGGCGGCGTGTTCGGCCGAGCCTCCGCCCTTCAGCGCGTACCGAATCTGCATTGCGAATTCAGTCGGCGTGCCCTTGAATTGTGCGGGACTAGTCGCCTCCCGGGATGTCCTGGCCCGCGCCATCTATTTCGCCTCGACCGTTTCCACCCGAACGAGCCGGTCATAAATCCACAGCAGCAGCGTGGTGATGACGCCGACCGCGACGACCGACCACCAGACGAGTTGCGGCCGGTGCATTTCTTCGCCGAAGTGGTGCATGAGCCAGCCGCTGAGGGGGCCCGCGATAAACGAGCCGACGCCCAGCGGAAGAAAAGCGAAGCCCATGTAGGTGCCCTGCTGGCCGGCGGGAGCGAGGCGGGAGATGTAGTCGTAGTAGCGCGGCTGTTGCACGATCTCGCCGATCGCGACCACGACCAGCGTGGCCACGGCCATCCAAACAGAGGGGTGCACGATCAGAAGAATCCAGGCCAGGCTGGTTATCAGCGTTCCGAGCACCACGGCATGAAATGCCTGCATGCGCTTGGTGAGAAATCCGATCAACATGGTGAAGCAGATGACCACGATGGGATCGGTCGCGAGGATCTTTGCGGTGTCGGCTTTGGGGTCGATGTAAGCAGAAATGTAGAGTGGCAGGGCGATGAATTCCTGCCAGAAGACGATCCAGTATCCGGTGAAGATGAGCAGGAACAACATGAAGCGCGGGTTCGAGAGCACCGTGAGAAAGTTCTTGCCGACCTGGGCTAGACTGGCCTTCTCACCTTCGTCGGCGTGGCGCGGTTCTTTGAAGAGTAGCAGCACGAAGAAAAACATCAGGAAGACGCTCAACGCCGCGATGCGAAAAACATTTTCCACGATGCCGTGTTTCTGCGCCCAAGAGGCGAGCAACGGTCCTGCGGTGCTGCCGACGTTGACCAGCGTGTAGTAAATCGAGTAACCGACGGAGCGGACGTTTTCTTTGGAGGCTCGCGCTGTCGTCCCGACAACACTCGGCTTCACCAGCGCGACTCCCAGAGCGGGCAGGATCAGGATGAACCCCACCAACCCTACCAGCGGCACATGGTCGCGCAGCGGAGCCAGCCAGGCGGAACCGATCGACCCCAACATGAAGTAGGCGAAGGTGAGAAGCAGATAGGCCAGCGAAAGTGCGCGCCGGAAGCCGAGGCGGTCAGCGAGCGCGCCGCCGATCACGGCCAGGAACCAGACCCAGCCGCCGAACATCCCGGTCAGGCTGCTAGCGCGCTCGACGTCAAAATGCAAACCTTCGTGCAGGTAGCGGGCCAGGACGGCGAACACGGCGTAGTAGGAAAGGCGCTCGAAGAGCTCGCTGACGTTGGCGACCCAGAAGGGACGTTCGAACCCAGTGCGGATTTCCTCGAAGCGTTGAGAGAAGGGCAAAAGTAGCTCCTGTGACTATGTGGCCTGGACACTCGTGTCCGCGAACCTGTCGGGCCTGCTCGCAATCAGGCGAACAATCGATCCCGGACGTATTGTTCGGTGACTCCGGCGACGCGGATGACTTTGTTGCGGGTCGTCTGGCCGGAGGCAATGGTAACGGAAGATCGCGGGAGCTTCAAAAGTTTCGCGAAGAATTCAATGCAGGCCTGGTTGGCGCGGCCTTCGACCGGAGGAGTGGTTAGCGAGATTTTCAATGTGTCGCCGAGTTCGCCGGTGATGGTGTTCTTTTTGGCGCGGGGGTGGACTTTGACGGCGAAGGTTATTCCGTCGGCGGTCTCGTGAATCGCGAACATAAGTTCACAGGGCTTCTAGTCATCCTGATCGCAGCGAAGGACATATGCAGTCTAAAGCCAGTTGCACAGGTCCTTCGCGGCAAAGCGCGCCGCTCAGGATGACATCGTGGGTCACGCCTTCGATCGTGCTCCGAAAATCGCGGTGCCTACGCGGATGCAGGTCGAGCCTTCCTCGATCGCTACTTCGAAGTCGTGTGACATGCCCATGGAGAGAATGTGCGTGCCGACGCCGGCGAGTTTGCGCGCTGCTATCCTATCGCGCAGTTCGCGCAACTTGCGGAAGTAAGGGCGCGCGTCTTCGGGATCGTCGGTGAATGGAGGCACGGTCATCAGGCCGCGAAACTCCAGGGCTTCGAGGCGGGGAGCGGCCAGCAGCAGTTCTTCCAGACCACGCGAATCGGGTGCGACTCCGGTCTTGGCGGTCTCGCCGCCGACGTTGATTTCGATCAGTACGAGCAACTTCTTGTTCAGGCTGCGTGCGGCTGCGTCCAGTTTTTCGGCTAGCTTCACCGAATCGACCGAGTCGACAGCGACGAACAACTCTGCCGCTTTGCCGGCTTTGTTCGACTGCAAGTGGCCGATCATGTGCCACTCGGCTCCGGTCAGATCGGCTAGCGCGGCTGCTTTTCCGGCGAATTCCTGCACCCGATTTTCGCCAAACAGGCGCAGACCCGATGCGTAGGCTTCGCGAATGCGCTCCGGCGCATGCGTTTTGCTGACGGCCATCAGCGCGATTTCTTCTGGACGGCGTCCTGCGCGGCGCGCGGCGGCCGCGATGCGTTCGTGGATGGCCGCGATATTACCGGAGACCGACATATTCAAAGCTTAAACATAGAGGGCGCAGAGTTCCACAAAGACGGGGCGAACTCCGGCGCGTTACTCGTATCGTTGCGCGTAAATCTGTGCACGAATCACGGTGGTTCGCAGATTACATGATCGCCGTCGGCGGCGCTGGTTCGTTGGGATCTCCGGCGCTCGATAGCGGGAGGAATATCATGAGGGCGGCCAGGAGCGCCATCACAACTAGTCCGCCACCTAGGTATAACGGATGCTCGAAGATCTGGGCTGACTTGATGCGCGTGGCCAACGCGGCTGCCATGTGCAGCCAGGGCTGCTGGGCGTAGGACAATGCGATGACACCCGCCCACATGAGCCCACAGAGGGCTTCTCCGGCGATCAGGCCGGAAGCGGTGAGAACCCCGGCGTTTTCTGCGCGCGCCGATTGCGCCGCGTTGAAGCCGCGGCGCTTGGCCATCCAATCCGCGATCGAGCGGAAGATGCCGCCGAGAAAGATGGCGAAGGTGGTTTCAAACGGCAAATACATTCCGACCGCTACCAGCATGGGGCTTTTTACCTGCATCATGATCAGCGCAATTCCGAAGCAGATGCCCACTACGACCAGGGGCCAGGGCATATCGCCAGCGACGATGCCGATAGCCAGCGTGGCCATCAATCCGGCTTGCGGCGCCGGGAGAGCTCGGCTGCCGAAACCGAACGCGGTGTGCAGCAGGTAGAGCGGCCAGTACATGACTAAACTCGCGACCACGACTGCGATTAGTTCCGCACTCTGAATTTTGCTGGGAGTTCCGCCGAGAATGTAGCCGACTTTAAAGTCCTGCAACAGCTCGCCCGCGACCGCCGCTGAGACACAAACCACAGCGGCTACTCCCAGCACTGTGGCCACGCCGGAAATGCCGTGCACGCCCAGAGCAACCATCAGTAGAGCCGCAATAATCAAAGTCGAGAGAGTCAGGCCAGAGATTGGATTATTGGAGGAACCAATAAATCCGACCAGATTGCCTGAGACCGTCGCGAAGATAAAGCCGACAACCAGCATTACGACCGCGGCCAGTATGGCTGGCCAAACCAGCCCTGAAATGTGGACGTACAAAAAGCACATCAGAATAAACATTACGGCGATTAGCCCGAACACGACTTTCGAACTCATGTAGCGCTCGGTGCGCGAGAGCTTAGCTTGCTGGTCGGCGGTTTGGCGAAGATCGGAGAATGCCTTGCCCAAGCCTGCGGTCAGACTGGCGCGCATTTTATACAGTGTGTAAGCCGCACCTACCAACATGCCGCCTACGGCGATGGGGCGCACGATGAATCGCCACACTGCGGCCGCCATGGTGGCCCAGTCGTCGGGCGTATCCGCCGGAATGTAGTGCCGGAGTTGCGGGCCCAGAAAATACATCAATAGCGGAACCATCAGGCCCCAGGCCAGCACGCCGCCGGAAAACTGAAGGGCGGCTAGCCGTAGTCCGATGATGTAGCCGACGCCAAGGTATGCCGGACTCACACTCGGCGCCGACAGCATGCTTGCTCCACCGGTCGCGAGGACATTTGTGCTTCCAACTGCGCCCAGCCGAACCTGGCTGCGGCCCAGATTGCCAACGCCGAAGAGAAAGTCTTTGTCGGCAGCAAACAAGCCAAAGCGTCCCAGCAGGTAGACCACGCCGCCGACGCCGATATTCCAGAAAAGATATTTTGCGGCTTGCGCGCCGCGCTGGCCGGCTTTGTGAATCTCCGAGGCGGCCAGGGACTCCGGGAAGGGCAGTTCCGGATCCTCAACCATGCCGCGGCGTACGAGCGAAATAAACAGCACGCCCAGAATGCTGCCGACCATGATCAGCGCCGTCGATTTCCAGTAGGCGTCGCCGGGTCCGAAGGACGGCCACGCCTTGGCAATCAGGAACGCGGGAATAGTGAATATGGCTCCGGCCGCGACGGACTCGCCGATGGAGCCGGCGGTACGGGCGATATTTTCTTCGAGCAGCGAGCCTTTCCATGCGCGCATGGCTGCCATGGCGATCACGGCCGCTGGATACGTCGCGGCGATGGTGATGCCGGCGCGCAAGCCCAGGTAGGCGTTGGCGGCGCCAAGCACAACCGTTAGGAAGAGTCCAAGCAGGACGGCCCGCCAGGTGAACTCACGCATCTCCATGGTTTCGGGTACGTAGGGCACGTGCTTTTTCGGGGAGGGGCTATCGGGACTGCTCATAGGCGGAATCCTTTTAGAGCACGGGACGAATGCAAGTTTTTCGAAACAGAAGGAACGGCGCACGTTAGCACGCGGCCAGCCTGCGTGACAAGTGTGCAGACTGAGTGTGCAGCCGATTCATTCATGGCCGCCCCGCTCCTTTATCAGCTGCATTGCGGGCTGGCTGATCCAGGTGTGGCCGGGGGAGCCGGGGCCGTGGAAGCGCTGGCCCCAGGAGAGCGGGGTGACGTCGCGGTACTCGTGCGTGGATTCATCGGGGACGAAGCGCAGGCGCTTGCGCAATGACGCGCGGACGTTGGGATTGGCGCCGTGATCGATCAGCCAGCGCGCGATTTCGATCTCGTCGAAGTCGACGCAGATGTGCAGCAGCGTGGTTCCGGCCAGCGGCGTGCCGTGCAGGGCCAGGGAGTGGTCGGCGTGGCATCCTAGTTCCGGCGGATAGATTTCTTCGTGGGAAAAGGTGCGGGTGACGAGGAGCGGATCGCGGCGCAGATGGGCTTCGAGCAGATCGATGCGCCCGCGATGCAGGGCCATGACTGGGGTATCGGGGAGAGCGACACCATGCTCGGCCACGAGCTCAAGACAGCGATGCTTGCTTTCGGGGCCGCGGCAATAGGTTTGCAGCAGCAGGGCAATCGGGGCGAGGCGGTCGCCGTCAGCATCGGCAAGGTCGGCGCCGAGTTCGAACAGAAAGGCGAGGCCGTCGGGGTTTAACGTTTCGCATGGGCCCATTACCATGCCGGGCGTCGGACGCGCGCCCATGGTCTGCAGGCGGCGGGCGGTTTCGATCTGGCCTTGCAGGCAGGCGCGGTCGAAGGCGTGTTGCAGGTCTTCCGCGCCCATTTCGCGGAGCATGGCGATAATCGCATCTTGGCCGACGTTGGCGGCGTACGACATGGGCGGACCCCAATTGCTGTCAGGCATGCCGCTGGCGTTTTCGTGCAACAGCTGCGGATCTTTCCGCACCAGGACGCGGACTGCGTCGACATCGCCGCGCCAGATCGCGTCGATCATGCGGCAGGCGGTGACCAGGCGCGGCCAGCTAGGCAGGCCGTAGCTGCGGGCCAGCGCGGCCTGGGCATCGGCGAGTTTTACCGCTGCGGAGTCGACGAATGGCTGTCTGGGATGATGTTTGCGCAACTCTTCGACCGCAGCGGGATCTGCCTGCTTGATGGCGCGGAGCAAATCTTTAGCCTGGTTTCTGAGTTGATCGAGGTTGGGGCGGACGGGGAATTGACGGTCGGCGGATTTACGAGCGGTCATGACGGACCTCCTTTGGAATCGTGCCCGGGGTCCGCTGCGGCGGGCGAAAAGGAGGTTCGTGAGAACCTTGTGTATTTAGGTTTCGCTCAGGTGGACTCGGTCCTGTCCGCGGACGGGCGGCGTCCTGTACGCCGGAGGTCAGTATACAGCAGGAAGAGCTTTAACCACGAAGGACACGAAGGTCCACGAAGGAAGTGGCCCGGCTGGTGTAAAATAGGATCAATCTGTTGCCGCCCCGTCTCAGTTCATCTTTGCTTCTGCTGAGGTGCAGTGATGAGTGACTCCCCCGACCGACCGAAGTTTCCAGCATACCGTTGCAGCGATTGTGGCAGTGAAAGCGGCTTTCGCTCGCGACGGCGTACGTGGTCCGAACGCTTTGTCCTGCCGTTGCTTCTGCTTAAGCCGGTGCGCTGCGGAGAATGTTTCCGGCGGGATTACCGGACGATTTTTACGCCGGTGCGCGACCGCATGTCGGATCCACCGAAGATGGTGCCCGCTAAAACGGCAGCTACGTCCACCCGCAACGTTGCCTAGGGGCGGGCGTCGCCGCTATACTGCAAGAAGTAGTGAGTAGCTTGACAGATTGGCCGCGGCCGCGCCGGCGTCTGCGGGGTGATGAAGGAGGCCGTCTTCAGCAGTAGTGAGGACCGAATCCGGGCTAGCCGAGCCAGTGCTACAGCAGCAGGGCGTCCTATCGTTCTGCGAGAGAGTTTGTCTGGTGTTGCGGAGGCCTGGACTGAACTAGATTCGACTGCGCCAGATTCGACTGGATCGGGCTCACCCGGATCAGGCTGGGCTGGAAATTGGGGCCGACGGTTTTCTGAAGGGCTGTTCTCCGTACTGTTTCCTTCCGATTGCCGCATCTGCGGCAACCCGCAGTTGAACATTTCCCGTTTGCCCGTGTGTCCGGATTGCCTGGCCGGCATCCATCCGGCGCGCGGCAAGCTGTGCTCGATTTGCGGGGAGCGGGTACTTTCCGCTTATGCCGAAACGGACTCTGACGGCCTGCGCCGCTGCCCGGTTTGCCGCCGGGTCGACCGCCCGTTCGAGAGGGCAGTGGCGTATGGCAGCTACGAAGCAGGCTTGCGTGAACTGATTCATCTGCTGAAGTACAACGGCGTGCGCCCGGCGGCGAAAGTCTTAGGACGTATGTTGTCTGAGGCTTGGACCACGCTCGATCCTGAATTTGGGCAAGCCGCCTTCGAGCGGGGCATGTTTGATCAGCAGCCGATCCTGGTGGTCCCCGTGCCGCTGTATAAGATCAGGCGGCGGCAGCGCGGATTTAATCAGGCGGAACTGATTGCGGGCGCAGCGCTTAGAATCTCTCCAACGCGGGAGCGCATGCGGCTTGCGCCCGAGATCCTTCAGCGTACTCGCGATACCGATTCGCAGATCGGCCTGACCAGCCACCAGCGCCGCCTAAACCTGCGCGGAGCTTTCGCCGTAGCGCGTGCCGCAGAAGTCACTGGCCGCGATGTGATTCTCGTAGATGATGTTTACACGACCGGTACCACGGCGACGGAATGTGCGCGGGTGCTACGACGGGCGGGAGCCCGCCGGGTATGGGTTGCGACCGTGGCGCGTACGCTGAAGCTGGCAACCCAGTATGCAGAGACTCGGCCGGATTTTGATGAGGCGGACGAACGCGCGAATGAGGACGTTCTGGCGAACGCGGTGGGAAGTTAGTTGACTCGATGGGGGCACGATCAAGTCTTGCCATGGCGACGGCAGGCAGGATTTGCGGGTTAGCTTCTGAGGGCGGGGAGTTATGTCACTGAGCATGGAACACGATGCAGGCTCCCGGTTTGCCGCCGGCCTGTTCTCGCCGGCGGCGACCATGCACCGGCCCGGGGATGGTCATGCCCTGCTCGCGCCCGTCCTGGTGTTGAACGCTTCCTACGAGCCCATCAACGTTTGCGCAGCGCGCCGGGCGCTGGTGCTGGTGCTGAAGGGCGTGGCCATGACGGAAGAAGAGAATGGACACTTTCTGCATTCGGCGCGCGTGGCCATGCGGCTGCCGTCGGTGATCCGGTTGCTGGAGTATCGCCGCATTCCGCACCAGAGCCGGGCGCTGTCACGCAAGAACATCCTGCTGCGCGACCGCAACACCTGCCAGTACTGCGCCACGGTGCTGCCTTCGAGTGAGCTGACGCTGGACCATGTGATTCCGCGCTCGCGCGGAGGTTCGTCCACCTGGGAAAACCTGGTGGCCTGCTGCCACGCATGCAATCGCCGCAAGGGCAACCAGTCTCCCGCGGAAGCCCACATGAAGCTGATGCGCGAACCCCGCGCCTTCAACTTGCATACCAGTCGGCACATTATGCGGCTGATGGGACGTAGTGACGATAAGTGGCGAAAGTATCTTTTCTACTAAGCTGTCAGCTATCAGCCGTCAGCTTTCAGTTCTAAAACCCAACTGTCATCCTTCGCGAGTAGCTGACAGCTGAGAGCTATTATGCCTTCGCGTACTTCAGCCACTTCAGGATTTCTGGCAGGTTTGGACGCTTGCCGTAGATCAGGATGCCGATGCGGTAGATGCGGGCGCACAGGATCATGATTCCCGCAATCGTCGCAATCAACAACAACAGAGACAGCGCGATCTGCCACAGGGGCGGAGTTTGCACGACGATGCGCGCGTACATCAGCACCGGAGCGAAGAAGGGAACCATCGACATCCAGACCATGGCTGGGGCGTCTGGGTTGCGCACTACCGGACCGAGCATGAAGACTGACAGCACCAGCGGGATCACGACAAGGAACTGGAGTTGCTGGCCTTCCTGCTCGGTCGTGGTGATCGCGCCAATCGTGGCGTAGATGGTGCTGTAGAGCAGATATCCCAGCAGGAAGAAAAGTGCGAACGCGAAGAGCACGCCCAGCGGAATCTGCAGTTCGCTGAACGAGGGTTGCATGGCCATGGCAGGCAAGGCGAAGGCGCCCGCGAGCACCCAGACCAGGATTTGAGTCAGGCCCACTGCGCCCACTCCCAGAAGTTTGCCGGCCATGAGCTGCGTCGAACTCGCGGAAGAGAGCAGCACTTCCAGGATGCGCGATGTTTTTTCTTCGAGCACGGACCGCATCACGGAAATTCCGTACAACAACACGGCCATGTAGAGAAGCATGACCATGACCACAACTTCCAGAAACTTGCTGCCGCCGCTGCCCTTGGATTCGTGCCCGTGTTCCACGCGGACGGCCTCGACTTTGATGGGCTTGAGCAGGCGGTCGGCTTGCTCGGTGGTCAAGCCGCTGGTGGATAACCGGTCGTACTGAATAATCCGGTTCAGGGTTTCACTGAGCCGGGCTCTTTCTCCGAAGCCGGCTATGCTACGGCTGGTCCAGCTGACTTTGCCAGAGGCAATTGCGTCATCGCTCAGCCACAGGTAGCCGTCGATCGCCTGCGAGCCGACCTTGTCGCGCAAGACGGTGCGCTCGGCCTCGGTGGGATTGGCATCCACGTCGATCACGTATTCCTGCTCGGGCTTGGGTTTGGAGGCATTGCTCTGCGAGTTGGCCGCGTCATCATCATCGTCGTCGTTGTCAGTGGCGCTCATGGCGGAGAGGAAGCGCTGGCGAATCATCTCGCCGAACTGTGGGGTCGAAGTCACCACCACCACATGCTGAGCCTTTTCTCCCATGGTGGCGAGCTTTGCCGGCAAAATCATGACTACGGTCATGATGCCGGGCAGCAGCAGAGTGAGGATGAGGAACGAACGCGTGCGCACGCGCTCCAGGTACTCGCGCTTGATGATCAGCCAGAGGTTACGCATTGGTCTTACTCGTCTCCGGTTTACCCGCGGCTGGTTTACTCACAGCGTCAATGAAGATTTCTTCCAGCGACGGTTCCATCAACTCGAACTTGCTGAGTCGCGCGCCCGCGGACGCTAGCCTAAGCAATTCCTGTGCATCGGCGCCGGGCGCGAGCCTCACTTCCACATAGTTGCCGTAGTCATTGAACGATTGCACCAGCCGGGATTCCTGGAGGAAGCGGGCGTCACCGTCGTACTTGATCTGGACGTTGCAGCGGCCGTAGCTGGCTTTGATCTGGTTCAAATCGCCTTCCAGAACGACGCGGCCATGATTGACCAGGCAGATGGAGTGGCACAATTTTTCCGCCTGATCCATGCCATGAGTCGAAAACAGGATGGTCTTGCCGCTTTTCGCGAGTTCGAGCAGAACATCCTTGAGCAGAACTGTGCTGGCGGGATCGAGCCCGGAAAAAGGTTCGTCCATCACAATCAATTCCGGGTCGTGCAGGATGGCGCCGATAAACTGCACTTTCTGCTGCATGCCTTTGGAAAGCTCTTCGACTTTCTTTCCAGTCCAGGCGCTCAACTCGAAGCGATCGAACCAGGTATGCGCGCGCTTGAGAGCCTCTGCGCCGCTCAGTCCCTTCAGTTGAGCCAGAAACAGCACATGTTCGAGCACTTTCATTTTTTTGTACAGGCCACGTTCTTCGGGCAGGTAGCCGAAGCGATCTTTATGCTCGCGCTTGAGCGGCTCTCCAAAAACGGTGATCTGGCCGGAATCGGGGACGATGATGCCGATGATCATGCGCAGCGTGCTGGTCTTTCCAGCGCCGTTGGGACCCAGCAAGCCGTAGATTTTTCCCGGCTGGATGCTAAAGGAAATATTATCTACGGCGACAAAGTCGTCGTAGCACTTGCGGACGGCGTTCAATTCGACCGTGCCCGCACGATTGCGGGCAGGGCTCGAAGAGACTGGGACGGTCGGCGGAGACGGCGCCATGCTGACTACAATAAACTATGTGGTTGTGTGGATTCCATAGTAGTTCCCTTTCGGTACTTTGTGCGGGATTCGGCTCTGCTCGAGGCAGCCACATAAGAATCCTCTAAGACCGTAACAGCACAAACTGTGGTAAGTCTGAGGTTCCGCTAATAATTCCGGGTCTCACTCTAGTTCGAACCCAGACCGACCTGCCTTGACCCCTGCGGTTGTCTCGACGCTCAATCCCTTGAACCCCAGCTCTGAAACCCATTGCGGCCGGCCGTGTGCCGTGAAGCAGTAGTCAGTTGCCGCAGGCTTACCTTAGCGAGCACGAAAGGCTCTGGTTGACCGCGGCGGGCAACCGATTGCTTCCCTCTCAAACGCGCCGAAAAAGCGACAACCTGCAGATCGTGCAGAGTGGTCAGCCTGCGGTTTGCCTGTGAGGAACTATGAATCGAGTTCTCGTTTTAATTGTTGTTGCTGCCTTCTCTTCGAGCTGTGCGGCGCTCTCTCCATCTGCTACGGCGGGTAAATCCACAACGCCTTGGGCGTCCGCCTCTGACAACGCGTACTGCGCTCTGCAAAACATTGTGATTGGGAGTTCGACTGATGGCCCAGCGAACCTGCCTGAAAACTGCTTAAACTCTTCCCTCGCAAACACACCCTCTCACGGGACAGTGGTCCGACTCGCTGCCGGAGGCAACCTGCAGATGGCCTACGACGCGCTCGCGTGCGGACAGACTCTGTCGATCGCTCGCGACGCAACCTGGGTAGGCCCATTCAACTTCACGCCGAAGAATTGCGACGCGCAGCACTGGATCACGATTCGAACGAATGGCGCGCTGACCGCACCTGGGGTCAGGATCACGCCCGCTCATCTGCCACAGATGGCGAAGATATACCTAAAGCCGAGCTCGGCCCCCAACGCCATTACCGGCGACCACATCCGTTTCATTGGCATCGCATGGTTGAAGCAGCCGGGCAAGGCGCTGGTGAGCTTCATCAGCATGGCCGGCTCTCACGATATCGTCTTCGATCGCAATTACGCCCACGGCAATGCCGGGGAGGAGACGCGCAGGTTCGTTAACCTCAGCGGAGCGAATAGTATCGCAATCGTCGAATCGTGGGTCGACGAGATGCACTGCATTGCAGTGACAGGCTCGTGCTCGGACGCACAAGCGATTTCTGGTGGTACGGGATCGACTCCAAACGGGACCTACAAGATCGTCAACAACTATCTGTCGGCCTCGGCCGAGAACATCCTGTTCGGCGGAGACACGGCCACGGTTACTCCGTGCGACATTGAGGTTCGCAACAACTATTTGTACAAACCCATGTCCTGGATGCCGACCAGTCCCGACTATGTCGCTCCGACCTACATCGTCAAGAACCTGTTCGAGCTGAAGAACGCGTGCCGTGTGTTACTGGAAGGCAACGTGATGGCTAATACCTGGGGTGGCTTCAGCCAAGTTGGTTATGCACTGCTGATCACACCCAAGAATCAGGTCGCCGATACCGGGAACGTTTGCCCACTATGCTTCATCTCTGACGTGACGGTTCGCTATAACTACATCACGACGGCATCGGGAGCATTCCAGGTTGGCAACGGGGCCAGCGGCGATAACGGCTGGGCGGATGGCGGGCACAATTATTCTATTCATGACGACGTGTTCGACAACCTGCAGTATGCAGGCTGTTATGCGTGCGGCCAAAACACGGGCCAAGTCGGCAGCGATTATCAGGCCACGAACCCTCCGCCTGCTGCGAACATCCTGCACGATGTGGCCATCGATCATCTGACCGTGATCACGGCGCCAACCTGGCCAGCCCCCGACTCCAAGGCAGCTACCGCGATGCTGAATATGAGCGGGCCGCCAGCCGCGAACCTGACCAACACGCCACAAATCAGCAACATCGCCTACAGTAACTCGATCTTCGCCAGCGGCAATGAGGGGTTCTACCCAACGGGCGGCGGGGCAGACAACTGCAGCGTACCGGGACCGAGTGTGAAGGTCTCTCTGGCAGATATGATCGCAGGCTGCTGGGCGGGTAGTTCTCTATTTAGCGGCAACGTTGTTGTCGGGTACGCGGGTACGAGCAAATGGCCCGCTGACAATTCACTTTCTCCGTCATGGTCCGCGGTAGATTTTACGAATTACAACAATGGAAGCGGCGGGGACTATCATCTCTCGGCTTCCAGTCCGTATAAAGGGGCGGCGTCGGATGGCACCGATCCGGGCGCTAACATTGACCTGGTGTTGCAGTACACGCGGAAGGCAATCGCCGGGGTCGATTGAATCATTGAATAAGCGATTGCCCGAACCTCGCTGACTGACCTAGTTGTTTGGCGGGTTCGGGCTGTCCGGTTTTTTCTGGTCAGGCGGCTTCTGGTCGGGCGGCGTCGTACCCTTGGGAACTTCCTTGCCCTCGTAAATGATCTTAGTATTGGCGCCGAATCGCCGGTAGTCTTCGTACTTCACGATTTCTTTGATGTGGACGTCTTCCAGCTTGAAGTGCAGCTCGTCGTCTGCCTTGGTGTAAACGGGAAACCAGTACAGACCGTCGATCTGCTGCCGCCAGGTGGTGAACTTCGGGAACAGGTTTTCGTCGTCGCCGTGATTCTTGCGGATATCGGGAACGGTTTTGCCGTACGTCTTTACGATCTGCAGGTCGTGGCTGTCGACCCATACGCGCCCTTGAAAGTAGCGCTTCTTGCCCTCGATTTTCTTGGGGGCGATGTCGAAGACATAACAGTGCAATTCATCTTCCTGTTGCTGGCCGACGTAGAGGACGTTGTATTCGGGCAGGTCTTGTGTGGTAAGTACAAAAGGCAGTTTGTGGCGGATGTCTTCAAAATCTTCCTGGGACATGTAAATCTTCGACAGGCTGGACTGCGGAGCGAAGACGACGTTCTCGATGCGCTTGCCCTTGTCGTCGAACATGACATCGAAGACCTCCTTGTACTCGCCGTCGACGGTCTCGCCGTCGAGGGTCTGCACCTTCACGTCCTGGCGGTAGGTGTACTGGTCGCGGGCCTTGGCGAATTCGGTTTCCTTGGCGGCGAAGTGCTGGATGATCTCATCCGAGGTAGTGCCCTGCGGGGGAGTGGTCTCAAGCGGACCTTCCTGGGCGTGAGCGGGCAACGCGGACAGACCGCAGACCAGCAAAGCCAGGGTCAACATCGAGCGGGAAGCCAGTGTCATGCTACCTAGTTTACCGGATTGGAGTACAGCTGTCGTAGAGGCGTTGCTTACAACGTCTTGCGTGCAGCCTACAGCTAGCCGTCCAGACATACCAGGCTGCGCGTCTACGAAAATCATCACCGCAGCGACCCTGCCCTCCAACTCCTCTCCGCTCAGTGGAGCTGGAGGGAAGGGCACCGCAGTTCTGCCACTTACTTGGATGCGGGCGCGGGAAAGAGGTTGCCGGAGCAATGGCTGGAAGCTGGTTGCTCCCCCCTGCTACACTCATCCGTTTGCCGTAGGAGACCTTCATGCGCCGTCTTCTTCTCTCTCTTCTCGTTCTGGCGTTTACCCTTCCCGCTCTTGCCCAAGCCAAGCACCCCTTTACGTTTGAGGACATGATGAAGCTGAAGCGGGTGGGCGATCCGCAGGTTTCGCCGGATGGCAAGTGGGTGATCTTCAGCGTGGTCGATGTCGATCTCGAGGCCAACACGAAGACGCCACATGTCTGGATCGTGCCTCTTAGTCAAACAGCAGGTTCCTCGCCCGCCTCTGGCGGACTCGGAATGACATCGGAGCGCGAGATTATTGCCGACCAGGATGCCGACCGTCCGCGCTGGGCGCCGGATGGGAAGCGGTTTGCATTTCTGTCGACGAAGGAAGGCGGGTCGCAAGTCTGGATTGCGGACTTCGACGGCGCTATGGGCACGATCACCGGAATGCGGCAGTTAACTCACATGGCGACCGAAGCCGGTGGCGAACTGTGGTCGCCCGACGGCAAGGTGATTCTGTTTACTTCGGATGTCTATCCGGAGTGCCAGTTTCACGACGAAGGAGAGGCCGCTTGCAACGCTGCGATGCTGGTCGAGGCTGGAAAGTCCAAAGTGAGGGCTCTCATCTTCGACCATCTGCTCTATCGTCACTGGAACGCCTACAAGGAGGGCAAGCGCACACACATCTTTGTGATTTCGGCTGCGCCCGCGAATCCTACGGCCACTGAAAACCTCTCCATTCTGGGGATTCCTCGCGACCTCACGCCCGGCGATTTCGATGCACCTGTGTTCTCGCTCGGCGGGCAGGATGACTATGCCTTTTCGCCTGACGGGCAGGAGATTTGCTACGCGTCGAATCACGACAAGAACCCGGCGGCGTCGACCAACAACGATCTGTGGATCGTCCCGGTCAGCGGAGGCGCGGCGAAGAACATCACTGCCGACAATCCTGCCAGCGATTCGACGCCGCTCTATTCGCCCGATGGCCGCTACATCGCCTACCGCGCCCAGCAGCGTCCGGGATACGAGAGCGACAGATTTCGGCTTATGCTCTACGACCGCAAGACGGGCAAGAGGCACAACCTGACCGAACGCTTTGACGTTTGGGCCGGAACGTTCGCCTGGGCCGCACATTTCTCGCGTCTATTTCTCGTGGTCGAAAGGGAAGGCAACAGCGAAATTTTCTCTATCAATGTTTCGGACGAGATGGAGGCAGGCACGGTGGGCGAAGATCTAATCGTTCGCAACAGGAACGTAAATATCAGCCAGCTGATTCTGGGCTTCAACGACGATGTATCAGTCACTCCTGACGAAAAGCGTCTGCTGTTTACTCGGATGTCGATTGGAAGGCCCGTCGAGATATACTCGGCGCCGTCGATACTTGGCCCGTGTGATGAAACGGGCGAGGCTGCGAAGTGCGCTCTTCCCAAAGCCGAACAACTCACACACTTCAACGATGCGGTCCTCTCGCAGATCGCCATGTCCTCACTTGAGTCTTTTTGGTTCACCGGAGCCAACGACGACAAGGTCGAAGGCTTCCTCGTCAAGCCGCCGAACTTTGATGCTGCGAAGAAATATCCCGTGAAGTTTCTCATTCATGGCGGGCCGCAGGGGGCTTGGGGAGACGACTGGAGCTATCGCTGGAATGCCGAGCTGTTTGCGGCGCCAACTTCATCGACCCCGAGTGGATACGTTGTCATCATGATCAACTTTCACGGCTCGACTGGATACGGGCAGAAGTTTATTGACGCCATCAACGGCGACTGGGGCGGGGCTCCGTTTGAAGACTTGATGAAGGGGCTCGACTATGCCGAGGCGCATTATGGGTTTATTGATAAAGATCGGGAGTGCGCGCTGGGCGCCAGCTACGGCGGATACATGGCCAACTGGATTCTCGGGCACACCAACCGCTTCAAGTGCATCGTGTCGCACGATGGCATGTTCAACGCCGAGTCCGCCTGGGGTACGACCGAAGAACTATGGTTCAACAATTGGGAGTTCAAGGGCACGCCTTACGATAATCGCGCGGCATATGAGAAGTGGTCGCCGCACCAGTACGCCAAGAATTTCAAGACGCCGACGCTGGTGATTCACGGGCAGCGCGATTACCGGCTCGACGTGAGCGAAGGCTTGCAGCTTTTCACCACGCTGCAGATGGAAGGCGTGCCGTCGAAGATGCTGTATTTTCCGGACGAAGGGCATTGGGTGCTGAAGCCGCAGAATTCGCGGCTGTGGTACAAGACGGTGAATGATTGGGTGGATCAGTGGATTGGGAAGTAGCGATGCGGCCAAAGCCGCGGTCAAGTTGTTTGCTTTACGGCACGACTGGAAGTCGTGCCCTTCCCGATTCGAACGACGTCTTCGCAGTCCTTGTCATCCTGAGCGAAGCGAAGGACCTATGGAGTCGTTGGCACCATCGGTGGTGCCGGCAGATTGCATAGGTCCTTCGCGACAGAAAAAAGTCGCTCAGGATGACAGCGCTGAGGCGGTTATCCCAACGCGGCGTCTAGGGTTTTGAGCAGGTCGGCTCTGGTGAAGGGCTTTTCCAGCAGGCGGATGCCGCTGTCTAATCCCTGATTCGCGACCAATTCGCCAGTGTAGCCCGACATATAGACCATTTTCATCGTGGGGTGGGAGTCGATCAGCCGCAACGCAAGTTCGGGACCGTTCATGCCCTTCATCACCACGTCGGTAAGGGTGAGGTCGATGCTCGGCTGGTTTGAGCCTGCAGCCTCGGAGCCTGCTTGGCCTGAACCGATGATCTGCAAAGCCGATTTTCCGTCTTCGGCTTCGAGAACCTTGTAGCCGTGCTCTTCCAGCATTTTCTTGGTGAGACGGCGCATGACTGCGTCGTCTTCGGCCAGCAGAATGGTTGTGCCGTCGCGCCTCGGCGGGAGAGCCTCCGCGTGAGCCGCCGGGCTGGTTCCCAGCTTGTGTTCGGCGCTGGGCAGGTAGATTTTGAACGTGGTGCCGTGTCCGATCTCGCTGTAGACCCAGACGTGGCCGCCGCTCTGCTGGACGATGCCATACACCGTCGCCAGGCCGAGGCCGGTGCCCTTGCCCATTTCTTTGGTGGTGAAGAAGGGCTCGAAGATGCGGGACCGGGTGGTCTCGTCCATGCCGGTTCCGCTGTCGCTGACGGCCAGCATGACGTAGCGGCCGACGCCGATCGCGGGATGCTCGAGGACAAAGGATTCGTCGAAATCGATTATGGCGGTTTCGAGAATTAGCTTGCCGCCGTTCGGCATGGCGTCGCGTGCGTTCACCGCGAGATTGATAACGATCTGATCGAGGTGTCCGGGATCGGCTTCGACGATGGCCGTGGCCGCGCGGGGCAAGAGCACGATCTCAACGTCATCGCCCATGAGCGGGCGGAGCAACTTTGTCACTTCCTTGAGGCGGTCGTTCAAGTCCAGCAGCTGCGACTGCACGGGTTGCCGGCGGCTGAAGGCCAGCAGTTGGCGGGTGAGGGAAGCGCCGCGTTTGGCGGCCTCGCGAATGTTGTCGATGTACTCGACGTTGTTGGCGTCGACACGATTGCGCAGTAGTTCCGAACAAGCGGTGACGATGCCCAGCAGGTTGTTGAAGTCATGGGCCACGCCGCCGGCCAGGCGACCGACGGCTTCCATTTTTTGTGATTGGCGGAGCTGGTTTTCGGTTTTTTTCTGAGCCGTGATATTGCGGGCGATGGTTGATGCCCCCACCACCTTGCCGTCGGTATCGTAAATGGGCGAAACGGAAATCGAGACGTTCAGATTGCGCTTGTCTTTGGTGACACGCACTGACTCAAAGTATTCGACGCCCTCGCCGTTGCGGATTTTTTGCAGGATGGCGGGAATCTCGTCTTCGCGCTCGCGGGGAGCGAGGACGGAAATCGACCGGCCAATCATTTCCTGCGCGGTGTAGCCGTAGATTTGCTCCGCGCCTTTGTTCCAGTGGGTGACGATGCCCTCGAGGTTCTTGCCGATGATTGCGTCCTGCGAGGAATCGACGATGAGCGCGAGTCGGTTTTGCGAGTCGCGCAGCTCACGGCTTTTTCTGCGGTCGAGTTCCTCGTGGGCGCGGCGCAGTTCCTCTTCGATTCGTATGCGGTCGCTGATGTCGCGGATGACGCTCAGTACAATCGTACCGTCGCCTGTGAGGACGGGGCTGAGGCTGATCTCGACGGGAAATTCTGAACCGTCGCGGCGTCGGCCACAGAGATCGAGGCCTGACCCCATGCGGCGAATCTTGGGCTGCTGGTGGAAGTGTTCGCGATGCAAGTGGTGCTGCGGCCGCTGGCGATCGGGCACCAGCATTTCTACGCGCTGGCCGATCAACTCGTCGCGGGTGTAACCGAACAGGGCTTCTGTCTGGGAATTTACTTGAATGATCACGCCGCGCTGATTGACGGCGGCGACGGCGTCGGGAATTGCCTCGAGAATGCTGGGCGACAACAGCGTCTCGGCCACAGTTCTTGGGCCCGATTCGCGGTTCTGATTGGGGGAGGCTGGAGGGTTCATACTTCTTCCCCTGCGGGACAATTTGTTTACTATACGTTAAAAAATCTTGGGAGTCAGTGCTCGGGAGAGCTACCGAAAAGCGCAACTCAAGTGCAGGCTAAGCTGGATCAGGGCCTTTTGCATATGGCGGAACCCGTCTGTAGCCACGGCTGCCAGAGTCATCAGCGTTCCGTTATATCCAACATGTACCAGGAAGCTCGCCGCAACCGACTTCGTCATCGCCCGCACCGTCCCCAACACCACACCTACGAGGGTTATCAACAGTACGGCCCCCCATGATCTGTACTGGAAATAGTGGAGCAGTCCAAAGGGTACCGCCGTCAACAGGACAGCCCAAGCCACCGAGGTTTTGCGAGCGAGCACGGGATAGAAAAAACCACGAAAGAACAACTCCTCCATCAAAGGCCCGATTGTGACCGCGAAGATCGCAATCAGGTACGCATCTCTGGGACGGCTGAAGAATTCATCGAATGGTGAGGTCTTCGGCATGGGTAAAAAGCGGCCCAATACGTCGATCAGGACGGTGAGCATTCCGACGCCAAGCATCCACCACCTCACGCTACCCCAGTTCCATTGGATCGCCGGCCAGAAACGCTGGTGATACTTTCCCTCCACCAGCATGATCATGTAAACCGCCACCACGACATAGGAGAGAAACTCGGAAAGCAGCGCCAAGGCGGGCTTGCGGGCAACGTCCAGCCAGTCCTCATGCGGATAGGCTACGACCTTCGCCGCCAGAATGACGAGGAGTGGCACGATGAAAAAAGAGAGGACCAGAGTCAGTACCCCAATCACAATCACGTCGCACCCAGTCCATATGGGATTCTCGACCGGAGGTGGCGCGGTTGAAACGGGTACACCGATTTCAACGGCCTTGGAGTCAAGAGCGACGGAATTGGGCGCGAGTGGGATGGGCGCCTGCGGCTCGGGCTTCATCAGAGGCAGAGGATCAAATTGCGGACTGTCGGAGGATGACAAAGTTACTCTCTCTTAGATCTATTCACTACGACGGCTTCATCTTTGGTCGGTGATCTATGACGACCTTACCTCGACCTCGATATTGTGGACGGGATACTTCTTCGCGTTTCCAAAGTATGCGGTGAGCGCTTGACCCGTATACGACTTCTTCACTCGCGCCACGGTTTCGGGCGTGCCTTGCGCCACGATGCGTCCGCCTTCTTCGCCACCTTCGGGGCCGAGGTCGATGATCCAGTCGGCGTTGCGGATGACGTCGAGGTTGTGCTCGATGATGATGATCGAGTTTCCCAGGTCGGTCAACCGGTGAAGCACGTCGAGTAACTTTTTGACGTCATCGAAATGCAATCCAGTGGTGGGCTCGTCGAGCAGATACAGGGTCTTGCCGGTCTGGCGCTTGCTGAGTTCGCGCGCCAGTTTGATGCGCTGGGCCTCGCCGCCGGAGAGCGTGACTGCCGACTGACCAAGATGAATGTAGCCGAGGCCGACGTCGACCAGGGTTTGCAGCTTCTGTTTTACCTGCGGAATGTTTTCGAGGATCGGCAGCGCGTCGGCGACCGGCATCTCTAACAAGTCGGCGATGGAATTGCCGTTGTACTTCACCGCCAGCGTTTCGTGGTTGTAACGGCGTCCGCCGCAGACTTCGCACAGTACGTAGACGTCGGGCAGAAAATTCATTTCGATGCGGCGCTGGCCTTCGCCCTGGCAGGCTTCGCAGCGTCCGCCGGAAACGTTAAACGAAAATCGTCCTGCCTTGTAGCCACGCTCGCGCGACTCGGGCAGCATGGCGTAGAAATCGCGGATCTGGGTGAAGACTCCGGTGTAGGTTGCCGGGTTTGAGCGCGGGGTGCGGCCGATCGGCGACTGATCGATGCGAATGACTTTGTCGATATTCTCCGCGCCGGAAATTGATTTATGCTCACCTGATTTTTCGCGCGAGCGGTAAAGCTGGCGGGCCAGGGCGCGATACAGGATGTCGTTGACGAGAGTCGACTTGCCGGAGCCCGAGACTCCGGTCACTACGGTCATGACGCCGAGCGGAAACGTTACGTCGAGATTCTTGAGGTTATTTTCTTTCGCGCCCAGAATCGTGAGCGCGGCGCCGTTGGCGTGGCGGCGCTCGGGGCGCATCGCAATCGAAGTGCGCCCTGAGATATATGCCCCGGTTAGCGAATCGGGGTCGGCCATGATTTCTTCGGGCGTGCCATGC